>Ga0182019_10001151_pt1 | contig 13311 bp, 13 predicted proteins | sample 812E2MmetaG_FD_120483 | JGI IMG/M metagenome (GOLD analysis project Ga0182019, IMG submission 120483) | Permafrost microbial communities from Stordalen Mire, Sweden - 812E2M metaG | ecosystem: Environmental > Terrestrial > Soil > Wetlands > Permafrost | place: Sweden: Stordalen | collected...
AAACACCTACACCCGGCGGGAGAGGGAGTAAGATATCGAAGCGTGTCATGTATGTTTCTTAGTTATGACCTTCCAAAATCTCCGGCAAAAAAAACTCGCTCACCAGCATTTGCTTATGGGCGATGGCGTAAACCGTTCTTCTGCCCCAGAGTGCCTGGTCTATACCGGCTACGGCCAGCGCCGACGGCGTCCAGGTCGCAGACTTAACCAGGGCGACATCCATGGCGATGCGTTCGAGCTTGGGATAAGAAAAAATGATTTCACCCAGCGGTCGGCTACCCAGGTGAGCTAAATTGCTGTTGGCGGCTTTGATGGTAGCAAACGGAATAATAGTCCTTGCCAAAATTAGCGGCTTGCCGTTGACATGGAGCAACACTTCGCGAATTAAACTGTAGCGGTGTTCGGGCAGTGCGAGCAAGCACCGTTCGCTTAAAAAAGGCTGACCCCAGCGTTGCAGCAAAACGTTAACGGCAACGCCATCGCCGTAGCGGCTTCGTAAACGTTTGGTTAGCGAGCCTGATTCATAAGCCCATGACTGGACATTGACCGGGAGTTTATGGCGCACGCCCTGACGGTTTTCCAGCCATAACGGTTCTCGGTTAAATAACAAGCTGTTGGCGGTCAATCTAAACCTCTGCATAATCGGTGGATGTGCCCAGCCAACGGTCGCACAAGGGCTGTATGGCGTGGGGCGATTCGGTAAACAATTGCTCCCCGGTTTGCTGGATAACCTCCAGCAAATCGGCATCGCGGGCTAAATCGGCAATTTTAAAGTGTACGGCACCGGTTTGCCGTGTGCCCATGACCTCACCGGGGCCGCGTAATTCCAGGTCTTTTTCGGCGATGACAAAACCGTCATTGCTATCCCTTAATATGCCCAGGCGCTGACGGGCGGTATCCGACAACGGCGACTGGTACATTAGTAAACAGTAACTGTCGTCCTCCCCGCGTCCGACCCGTCCGCGTAATTGATGCAGTTGCGAAAGCCCCAAGCGTTCGGGGTTTTCGATAATCATTAAACCCGCATTAGGCACGTCGACGCCGACTTCAATCACCGTCGTGGCGACCAGCAAGTCAAGCTGATGGTTTTTAAAAGCCTGCATGACGGCATCCTTATCGGCGCTTTTCATACGCCCGTGTATCAAGGCGACCCGGACATTGGGCAAAGCGAGGGTTAACAGTTCGGCGGTTTTTTCGGCGGCTTCGCATTGCAAAACTTCGGACTCTTCTATCAGCGTACACACCCAATAAACCTGGCGTTTTTGACCTACCCAATGATTAATTCGATCTATCACCGCCTCGCGGCGTTCGGCCGGAATCACGCTGGTGACAATCGGCTTTCGGCCGGGCGGCAACTCATCGATAATGGATATATCCAGATCGGAATATTGCAGCATGGCCAGGGTACGTGGAATCGGGGTGGCAGTCATCACCAATTGATGCGGTCTGAGACCTGCCTGCTGGCCTTTTTCCCGCAACGCCATGCGCTGATGTACGCCGAACCGGTGTTGTTCATCGATAATAATCAACCCTAAGCGATGGAAGTTGACGCCCTCCTGAAATAAGGCATGGGTGCCGATAATAATCCCTGCCGAGCCGTCCGCCAAACGTTGTAGCACGTCTTTGCGGGCATTGCCTTTCAGTTGCCCGGTCAAATACACGATTTGCGTATCAAAACCGGCAAACCAAGTGCAAAAATTGCGATTGTGCTGTTCCACCAACAATTCCGTAGGCGCCATAACTGCCACCTGATAACCCGCCGTTAACGCCAGCAAGGCGGCGTAGGCGGAAACGACGGTTTTACCTGAGCCGACATCGCCCTGAACCAGTCGCATCATCGGATGTTGTGATCGGCAATCCGCTGCTATGTCAGCAATGACGCGCTGCTGTGCGCCTGTGAGCTTAAAGGGTAATGAAGTCAGGAACTGTCGGGCGACAGCATCATCGCCGACAAATACCGGCGCTTGCCATGCTTTGGCCTGATTTTTTGTTTTTCGCAAACTCAAATGATGAGCCAGCAACTCTTCAAATGCCAAGCGTTTTAACGCCGGAACGCTGCCGTTTTGTAAGGCTGCTATCGAGACCGATTCGTCAGGCGCATGCAGGGTCTGAATGGCCTGCATCAGGGACGGGTAAGCGTATTTTTTTAAAATCGCATCGGGTATCCAGTCCGCCAATAATTGGGGATCATCGCTGCAAAGACTTAACGCCTGTTTGACCGCTTTTCTTATCGCAGTTTGGCTTAAACCCTCCGTCAGCGGATAAACCGGGGTTAACCGGGTTTCCGTCATGTATGCTTCCGGGTTGGCAATCACCTGATAATCGGGATGCACCATTTCCAGCCCGGAGAAACCGTGCCGCACTTCGGCAAAACAACTGATTAATGTCCCCGGCTTTAAGGTATTGTGCTGGTTGGCGCTAAAATGAAAAAACTTTAGTGAAATAAAACCGGTGTCATCGCTGATCCGGCAAATCAGGCTTTTTCGGCCTCTGGGTAAAATATCGATGAATTCAACCCGACCGCAAACCAGCGCCGTCATCCCCGCCATCAAAGCGCCGATAGGATAAATCCGGGTGCGGTCTTCATAGCGGATGGGCAGGTGAAAAACCAGATCCGAAATAATCCGGATACCGAGCTTTTCCAGGCGTCGGCCCGTTTGCGCGCCTATTCCCGTCAATTTGGCGACCGGCAGATTAAGGTAATTCACATTATCCACGCTGAACTGCTAAATCGGCACACGGCTTGGAATTAATATTCGCTGCATTAGTCTGCCGGTTTTTAAGGATTAAGAAGCCGGATATTCCTGAGGTTTTAGAAACATAACCGCATCCATTTCCACGCCGACGCCTTTAGGCAAAGCGGCAACGCCAACAACGGCACGCGCAGGATAGGGTGCTTCAAAATAACGTCCCATGATTTCGTTGACCAGCGGGAAATTTGATAAGTCAGTTAAAAAAACATTCAATTTGACAATATCGGCAAGATCGCCGCCCGCCGCCTGTGCAACCGCTTGTAAATTGTCAAATACCTGGGTAATTTGAGCGGCAATATCGCCGTCAACAACGGTCATGGTTTCAGGCACCAACGGAATTTGTCCCGAAAGATAAACCGTGTGCTCGACTTTGACCGCCTGTGAATAAGTTCCGATAGCTTGGGGCGCTTGCTTGGTTTCGATGATTTCTTTGCTCATGGTTATCCTGATAGGGTTTACTGGTGCGAGGTGTTTCTAGGAACTATTATATTAAACCGACCTTATAAATTCTCAATCAACACATCGGCAAATTCGCTACACTTGACTTCTACGGCATTATCCATCAATCGTGCGAAATCATAGGTGACCCGTTTGCTCGCGATAGCGGCGTCCATCGCGCTGATAATGGCATCAGCGGCCTCTGACCAGCCCATATAACGCAACATCATTTCACCCGACAAAATTAACGAACCGGGATTCACTTTATCCAGATCGGCGTATTTGGGCGCGGTACCGTGAGTGGCCTCAAAAACCGCCGTGCCGGTTTGGTAATTGATATTGCCGCCGGGCGCTATGCCGATACCGCCAACTTGAGCTGCCAGCGCGTCGGATAAATAATCGCCGTTCAAATTCAAGGTGGCTATTACATCAAACTCTTCAGGCCGGGTTAACACCTGCTGTAAGGCAATATCGGCAATGGCGTCCTTGATTAAAATGCGTCCGTCGGCCAAAGCCTCCGCCTGTTCCTTGTTCGCCGCAGCCTCGCCGGACTGGGCGCGGGTTTTTTCCCATTGCGCCCAGCTATAGGTTTGCTCAGGATATTCACGTTCGGCCACAGCATAAGCCCAGTTACGGAAAGCCCCTTCGGTGAACTTCATGATGTTGCCCTTGTGGACGATGGTCAGGCTTTTGCGTTTATTGGTCAGACAATAGTCTATGGCCGAACGTATCAGGCGCTCTGTGCCTTCTTGCGACACCGGCTTGATACCGATACCCGACGTTTCCGGGAAACGGATTTTGGCAAATTGCTCGGGAAAGTTTTCCTGTAACAAACGCATAAACAATTTATTGTCGTCGCTGCCTTGTTCAAATTCCAGGCCTGCATAAATATCTTCGGTATTTTCTCTGAAAATAACCATATCCACCGCGCCCGGATTTTTTACCGGTGACGGCACGCCTTGAAACCATCTGACCGGCCGCAAACAAACATACATATCCAGCAATTGTCGCAACGCCACATTTAAAGACCGGATACCGCCGCCGATGGGCGTGGTCAACGGGCCTTTGATCGACACTAAATAATCCCGGCAGGCATCAACGGTGGCATCAGGCAGCCAGGTATTGAACAGCGTATGGGCTTTGCCGCCGGCATAAACCTCCAGCCAGTGAATTTTCCTTTGCCCTGAATAAGCACTTGCAACCGCAGCATCTAAAACACGAACGGTGGCGCGCCATATATCCGGCCCCGTTCCGTCCCCTTCTATAAAAGGAATAATCGGATTATCAGGCACGACCAACTTACCGTTTTGCATCGTGATTGGGCTGCCATTAGGCGGCGGAGTAGGGCGGGTCATAGATAACTCCTGATATGATTGAATCGGATGAGCATCGAAAGTGAACGCAACGATTTCAATGTAAAGATCGCTACGCCACTGCTCATTGCCGCTTGGTATCATAACAAACGAACAGGCTCTTGTCTTAGGCGAGTTAGCTTAAAACCGTAGATACCCAATCAAATCTTATAAATTGACATCCTCCCCGCCCTAAAGGACGGGGATTCCCAGCATCACTACTGAGTCTTCCTAATTCAACGAGAACAACCCATGCAGACTTGCTACGCAGGAATTACATTCTCTCCAAAGGCTAGCCCCGCCAGTCCGGCGGTTCTTATATTTTTGGCCGCATTAATGTCGCGGTCGTGTTCAGTCTTACACTCAGGGCAGACCCATTCGCGCACGCTCAAATCCAAGCGGGGCAGGATGTACCCGCAGCAAGAACAGCGTTTCGAGCTGGGGAAAAACTGGTCGATCTTGACCAGAGTTCTACCTGCCCAATCAGCTTTGTATTCAATCTGCAAAACGAAAGTACCCCAACTCGCATCAGCAATATGCTTACTCAGCTTGGGATTCTTTACCATGTTTTTTACTCGTAACGACTCAACGCAAACAACTTGGTTATCGTTAATTAGTTCGCGGGACAGCTTGTGTAAGTTGTCCAATCGGCAATCGGATATTTTGGCGTGAATACGCGCAACTTTCATTTTAGCCTTGGCACGGTTCGCAGACCCGAGCTTTTTCTTACTCAGTTTACGCTGTGCTTTAGCCAATTTGGACGCGTATTTAACCGTATGGCGGGGATTGTCGATCTTGGTGCCGTTGTCGGTAACAAACAAATGTTTAATTCCCACGTCAATACCGACGGTTTTGTCGGTTTCTGGCAGGATTTGGTTTTCAAATTCGCACAGGCACGAAATAAAGTACCTGCCAGCGCAATCTTTAGAAACAGTTATAGAGCTTGGCTCTCCTTGGAAGTTGCGAGACCATCTAATATCAAGAGGTTCCTTGCTTTTGGCTATATAGATTTTCCCATCAACGTACTTGAACCCGGACTTGGTAAACTCAGCGGATTGCCGTCGGTTCTTCTTCTTGAAGACAGGATACCTAGCGCGTCCGTCAAAGAAGTTTTTGAACGCTGTTTGCTGATGCCTAAGGCATTGTTGCAGAGGCACGCAAGAAACACCATTAAGGTAGGACAGCTCAGGAAGCTTCTTGATTTCGGTCAACTTGGCGCTAGCCTTAGCGTAGCCGATCTTTTCTTCTGCCTGGTAGTACGCATCAGTTCGCCAACGCAGGATTTCATTGTATACCTTACGAACACAGCCGAACGTCTGAGCAAGCAATCTCGCTTGCTCATCGCTTGGGTAGAACCTGTATTTGTATGCTATACTTTTCACGACTCACATTTTAAATAAAAAAATGTGAGTCGTCAATTAATCGTGGCACAAACAAAGGAGGTCGCGTGACCAGGTACGCCACAAAGCAGGATTTTATTCGCAAATCCGCGCGCTACCTCCCCGGCCTGAAGGCCGAGGTTTCACGCGCAAAATAATGAAAATAAAACCCAAAACCCAGCCATTGATGTTGCATAATTATCAATCGCCCATTACTAACCCCAACTTACCAAACCGATGCTAATCTGATGCATATCCCGTTGACTTATATCAGTGTTATTTTACTTTGGGCGACAACGCCGCTGGCTATTAAATGGAGCAGCGAAGGCCCCGGCTTTCTGTTCGGCGTCACCGCCCGCATGACGATAGGTATGGTGTGCGTATTATTGATGCTGGCGCTGATGCGGCAACGAATGGTCTGGCATCGCAAGGCGTGCCTAACCTATCTTGCGGTGGCCGTGCAAATTTACGGGGCTATGCTGGCAGTGTACTGGGCGGCGCAATTTATTCCTTCCGGCTGGATTTCGGTGATATTTGGCCTTACACCGCTCATGACCGCTTTATTGGCCGCTGTTTTTTTAGGGGAACGCAGCCTTACACTGGGCAAATTACTGGCTTATGGCCTGGGCGTTAGCGGCTTGGCTGTTATGTTCGGCTCAGCCTTGCAATTGGGAGTTGACGCCGTACTGGGCATCAGTGGAGTGCTGGTTTCCGCACTGTTGCAATCGGCCAGTTCGGTTTGGATAAAACGCATCGCGGCGAAGCTACCTGCCCTATCCCAAGTAGCCGGGGGCTTGCTGCTGGCATTACCCGCTTATTTGCTCACCTGGGGCGTAGTCGATGGTCATTGGCCTACGGCATTAACACCTACCAGCTTGGCGGCCATTATTTATTTAGGCGTGATCGCCACTACCCTGGGCTTTGTCCTCTATTACTATTTACTAACCCATTTACCGGCAACCAAGGTTGCCTTGATTACCCTTGTTTCACCGTTACTCGCACTGATGCTGGGGCATTTTATTAACCATGAACCGCTGACCATGAAACTCATCACAGGTACGCTATTCATACTCTCTGCGCTCATTATTCATGAATACTTTGACCGCCTTTTTGCTTTAAAGCCAAAACCTGGATCAGCGCCGGTCTTTTCTAAGAGGCATAGAAAAACTGTTAGATAAAAATAATCGAAACTTAATTAAAATGTTCTTTGCCCTGCGTGTATTTTTAGTGCTACCATTGGTCGCGGTTAAAGTTTAAGTCAGCTTCTTTATGAAGCTGGTATTTGTAAAGCCAAGTAAAATTGGCGATTTCTTAAGTTTAAAGAGTGTGATATGTCAGATCAAGTTGTAGGTACCGTTAAGTGGTTCAATGATGAAAAAGGTTTCGGCTTTATTGAACAGGAAGGTGGAAAAGATGTTTTTGTACACCACAGTGCAATTAACGGCGCTGGCCGCAAAACCTTGCGCGAAGGCCAAAAAGTCACCATGGAAGTGACTCAAGGTCAAAAAGGCCCGCAAGCTGAGAATGTAACCCCCGCGTAACAAACTCATAAACCGAACCCAAAAGCCGACTGGCTTTTGGGTTCGGCTTTTAAAGCTTGTGTTTTATGGCTGTTCGTTACCGCACCGTTGCCTTCAAGATAACAAACTTGGCGTTGACGGCAACCACCGAGTGCTTGCCGAATAACCGATCCAGCTGGATCTGATAATTCAGATGGCGATTGCCGATGATCCATAGCTCACCACCCTTCCTCAATAATTTTCTCGACTGCTTAAATAGACTGACGGCAATTTGGTCGCCCACAGCATGTTGCTGATGAAAAGGCGGATTACACAGAATGAGATCTGCTGTAGCCGATTCAAAATCATTCAAGCCATCGCCGACATTAAAAGTCGCATTGCGTGTTTGTCCAAAAGCCCGATAAAAATTTTCTTGTGCCGATGCCACCGCCATAAAAGACTCATCAACAAAATGCACCGTTGCCGAAGGATTGCGCTCGGCAGCCATTAAACCCAGCAAACCGTTACCGCAACCCAAATCAACAATGTCACTGACATTCGGTCTGGCGGGCAAATGCTGGAGAAAAAAGCGCGTACCTATATCGAGACTGTCACGCGAAAACACATTGGCGTGATTGCTGATCAGATACCCGGAATCTTCCAGTTGATAACAAACCGGATAAGGGCTGACGGGAACGGCTAGCTTTGGGTCAGGCGACGCAAAAATCAGCTTAGCCTTTTTTTTTGCCAATGCGGTGGTTGTAGGTCCAATCAACCGTTCCAGCAGATTCCAAATCGAAGGTGGCAAAGCCTTTGTCATACCCGCTAAAATAATCCGGCTGGTAGGCTGCAAATGCGGATGCAACCGTATCAACTGATCTTCCAGCAACGCCAGCGTCTTCGGCGCTTTAATCAGCACCAGATCAAACATTCCCTCCAGAGGCTCAAGGCTGTTGATCAATTTAACGCTGTGTTCAGGCAAACCATTTGCGGCCAAATTAAGCCGTGTCGCCTGTTGTGATAAATAGGAATCCGATACTGCATGAGGCAAAAAGACGCTCAGCGCAACCGCCAACGCCCCGAAGTTATCATTAAATATCAAAATACGGGCGCCAGCCGACGGCTGCAAATCGTATGCAAGCGAGTTGAGCAGGTATTCGTCAGCCGCATCCCAGGCTCGCAATAGCTCCAATGGCCGCTTGGGGAGCCGATACAGCTCAAACTCGCATTGACCTACCGTCAACAGCTTATCCAATTTAACAGACATGGCGTTCAATATAGCGTTAAGCGCGTGACATGAATTTTCCGCTTTCGGTATTGACCTTAATCAACTCATCCGTCTCCAGATACTCAGGCACTTGAACCTCTATGCCTGTCACCAGCCTAGCCGTTTTAGTACGGCCGGATGCGGTCGCGCCCTTGATTGACGGAGCCGTTTCTACAATGGGCAACACCACCGAACTGGGCAGTTCAATACCCAACACGGCATCATCAATTAACAAAGCAACAATGCCTTCCAAACCTTCTGTCAAATAGCCGATTTGGTCTTCCAGTTCCTCGCGACTCAAACTGTATTGGGTATAATCGTCCATGTTCATAAAGATATAATGATCCCCATCGACATAAGAAAACTGCACCTTGGCCCTTATCAGGTCGGCATCCTTAAAGAAATCGTCGCCCTTCAACGACTCATCCAGTTTTTGTCCGGTTTTGAGATTAGTAAAACGAATTTTATACAACGTAGATGCGCCGCGCGATGACGGGCTCTTGGCATCGACGTTCTTAACCACATGAGGTACGCCGTTGATATCGACCACCATTCCTCGCTTTAAATCACTCGCCTTCGCCACACAAATCTCCTCAAGATGATACAACTGCCGCCAACACCGGCAGCACAGGTTAACATTAAAATAGATGGCGCAACCAAGAGCCATCCGAACAGTTCAATTCAAAACAGCTTTGAAAACAACCAGTACAAAGAGCCTGAAAGTAGCATTGCAGCAGGAAACGTCAATACCCAAGCCATGAGCAGGTTGCGGATAGTCGCCCATTGCAAGCCCGATTTATTGGCAACCATGGCGCCGGCTACTCCGGACGAGAGCACATGCGTCGTGGAAACCGGCAAGCCGTACATATCGGCGGCCCCGATAGTCATCATCGCCACAAGCTCGGCAGACGCGCCTTGAGCGTAAGTCAGATGGGCTTTACCGATTTTTTCACCGACAGTCACTACGATGCGCTTCCAGCCCATCATGGTGCCAAGACCTAAAGCGATAGCCACCGTCACTTTTACCCATAGCGGAATAAATTTGGTCGAATCGTCGATGTCTTTTTGTAAGACCTTGAGGTTCGCCCTGCTGTCGGCATCGAGTTTCACCGCCGAGTTCTTGCTGAGGAAACGAATAGATTCAGAAGTCAGATACATATCGTTACGTACATTAGACACCGCTTCTATCGGCAGATGGGCGAAACAGTCGTACTGTTTTACCTGCTCGCCGATTTGACCGATCACATTCGCAAGAGCGGATAATACCTCGTCACTATACTCACGGGTGCGCACATAATCGGAAAGAGTCGCTCGCGGGTCGACGACGCGGGTTGTTCCGACGGCTTTAACCATAGATTCCTGAGTTACCTGGGTCATTGCCACGAACTGCGTCATATGATCTACCGGCATCGCCCGGTTTAGGGCGTATGCCATAGGCACGGTACTGATCAATATCAGCATGATAAGTCCCATGCCTTTTTGACCGTCATTAGAGCCGTGGGCGAAAGAAACGCCGGTACACGTCAGGATAAGCAGGCTGCGTATCCACCAGGGCGGCGGCCTGTTGCCTTTAGGTTGTTCGTATAATTCCTTGCTTTTTATCAAGGCCCGCATCGCCAATAACAGCAGCGCGGAGCAACAAAAGCCGACCATCGGCGAAAGCAGCAGCGAATAGCCGACTTTGGTCGCCTGCGCCCAATCTACGCCGCTGGTTCCGTCCCGCCCGTGCATAAGGGCATTGGCGATACCGACACCGATGATCGAGCCGATCAGGGTATGGGAAGAAGATGTCGGCAAACCCAGCTTCCAGGTACCGACATTCCAGATAATAGCGGCAATGAGCAGGGCGAAAATCATGGCGAAACCGGCGCTGGAGCCTACCTGCAAAATAAGTTCTACCGGCAACAGGGCAATGATGCCGAAAGCGACGGCGCCGCTCGAAAACAAAACCCCTAAAAAATTAAACAAACCTGACCACAGCACGGCGAAATTGGCGGGGAGCGAGTGCGTGTAAATGACCGTCGCCACTGCGTTTGCCGTGTCGTGAAAACCATTGACGAATTCAAATCCGAGAGCGATAAGCAACGCCACCCCCAAAAGAATATAGGGCAACCAAATAACGGGCCGTCCGCCAACTTCGTTGATGTCGCTCATCAGGCTATAACCGGCGACCAGCAAACCGGAGACGAGCAAGCCAAAAAAAATGATAGCGGTGATTAAGCCTGTTTTGTGGTCAAGTTGGGGACGACTGTCGAACGACGCCGACAGGGATGAAGCGTCGGTATTCATAAAAATCCGGTGTAAATCACCATTTTAGCAGGCAACTATTACAATCATGTGAAATGGTTAAACCTAGAAAAAGCAGTTATTATTGCTCATCAGACAACTGTTTGCTGACAACAGGCGGCAGATTCATGGGCGACTTAATGCGCAGTTGTTTATTGACATTGAACCGGCCAAACACCACTTCGATATCATTGATAGCCACTTTAAATTCTTTAGCCAGAAACCGAACCATGTGATCGGTCGCCCTGCCCGCCACCGGCGAGGCAGTGACGCTCACCTTGAGCTGATTGCCTTTAGCCTTGCCTATGGCATCCTGTTTTGCGCTGGGTTTGCCGAGTATATTAAGCACCAACATATCGCCATCCCAGGCGCAGAAAGAATTCATCACCCATTTTTTGTGCGCCACTTTAGCTCCGTTTAATTTTTCAATTTTTGATAAACATCGGACTGTTTTTGGCTTTTTAAGAACCCAGGAAAATTATTGTCTAAGGCAAACAAATCAAAAAATTTAGTGAACACGAAGGACGAGGGAAAAAATAAATTTTCACGTCCTTCGTGGTGATTTTTTAACGCGTCGTAACGTCAAGTTATGAAATTTTATGCTTTTTGGTTAAGTCTTTCAGGTAAGCCAGAAAGTCATCTTTCAGTTCTTTGTGCAATAGCGCTTGCTCTACAGTTGCGATTAAAAAGCCTAATTTAGAGCCGCAGTCATACCGCTTGCCTTCAAATTCGTAAGCCAACACGGGCTCGTCATTCATCAACTCAGCAATGGCATCCGTTAATTGAATTTCGCCGCCTGCACCGCGTCCGGTCTTTTTGATTTTGTCAAAAATAGCCGGCGTTAAAATATAGCGACCGACTACCGCTAAATTTGAGGGCGCATCTTCAGGTTTGGGTTTTTCAACGATCAATTCGACTTTCGCAGATTTGTCCGTAAACTCGCCGGTTTTTACAATGCCGTAACTGGCCGTTTCCGATGGACTCACTCGTTCAACACCCAGTATGGAGGTGTGTTTTTGCTCATATAATTTAACCATCTGCGCCATGCACCCCCGATCTGCATCTTCGATCATGTCATCGGCCAGTATCACGGCAAAAGGCTCATCACCTATGACCGGTCGGGCGCAATAAACGGCATGCCCCAAACCTAATGCCTCCGCTTGCCGGATAAAAATACAGGACACATGCGGCGGCACTATATCCTGAATCAACTTCAGCATTTCTGTTTTGCCTTTGGCCTCCAGTTCTTTTTCCAGTTCGTAGGCCTTGTCGAAATGATCGGTAATGGAGTTTTTACTGCGCCCGGTAATAAAAACCATGGTATTGATGCCCGCCGCAACGGCTTCTTCTACGGCGTATTGAATCAACGGCTTATCAACTATAGGCAGCATTTCTTTGGGACTGGCTTTGGTTGCCGGCAAAAAACGCGTCCCTAAACCGGCAACGGGGAAAACTGCTTTGGTAATTATTTTGCTCATTAACTATCTCCTTTAACAGATTGGTAAGGTGTATGGTGATTAAATTTTATACGAAATCAAACGCGCCCGTATTGATCGCCAAAGCGTACAATATCATCTTCTCCCAGATAACTGCCCGATTGGACTTCGACGATTTCCAAAGGGATAACGCCCGGATTTTCAAGGCAGTGTACGATACCCAGAGGAATATAGGTGGATTCGTTTTCGGTAATTAGTAGCTTTTCATCGCCTTTGGTCACCAAGGCCGTGCCTTTAACGACTACCCAATGCTCGGCGCGATGATGATGTCTCTGTAAGGATAATTTACCGCCAGGTTTAACGACTATCCGTTTGGTCTGATGGCGTTCGCCGGTGTCAACCAAATCGAAATGCCCCCAGGGCCGATAGGCCTTTCTGTGTACATCGGCTTCTCTGCGTCCGCGTTCCTTTAACTGAGCGACAATTTCTTTGACTTCCTGAACCCTGTTTTTAGGTGCAATCATCACTGCATCAGCCGTTTCTATAACGACCAGATCATCAGCACCAATAACAGCTACCAGTTTACTTTGGGCGTGTATAAATGAATTGTGGGTGTCGACAGTCAACACATCCCCGCTGATGGCATTGCCGCAAACGTCTTTATCGGTGACATCCCATAAGGCAGACCATGATCCTACATCATTCCAGTCGGCATCCAGCGGAATAACAACGGCCTTGTCGGTTTTCTCCATAACGGCATAGTCGATAGAATCGGCAGGGCAGGTAGAAAACAGTGATTTATCCAGGCGTACAAAATCCAGATCGACCTTTGCAGCGTTAAGCGCTTGCCGACAAATGGCTAACATTTCCGGATTAAATTTTTCCAATTCGTTCAGGAAAG
>Ga0182019_10001153_pt1 | contig 13302 bp, 9 predicted proteins | sample 812E2MmetaG_FD_120483 | JGI IMG/M metagenome (GOLD analysis project Ga0182019, IMG submission 120483) | Permafrost microbial communities from Stordalen Mire, Sweden - 812E2M metaG | ecosystem: Environmental > Terrestrial > Soil > Wetlands > Permafrost | place: Sweden: Stordalen | collected...
CGCGTACGCCCAAGCCGAGCGCTATGCGCACGAATCGCTGCACGAGGACGCTATGACTCCTCGGTTTCTCCCACTTTTCGCGCCTTCGGTTGCAGCCGAGCAAGCGCCGGATGTCCATATCGTCGGACTTGGCTTTGAAGCACCCGGACTGATCCAAGTGCTCGAGGGCGGCGACGTACGTAATGTGGAGTTCCTTTTTCCGCTTCCGGCACCACCACCCTTTTTTGGCCGCAACTGGGATTCTCTGCGCCATGCGAGCCACAGTATCAACGCAAAACGCATTAGTACGACCGGGATCAGCGCCGTCAACATGCCAACGGTGTTCGAGCAACTATGCGCCAGCGCGCAGCGGGGAAACCGGCGCGCCGTCCTTGCGCCTTACGGCCCCAAGCCCGTCTCGCTCGCAATGTGCCTGTACGCGCTTGCGGTTGGCCCCGAACGTGCATCTGTCATATATACCCAACCGAAGCACTACCACCCTCAATATTCACACGGCGTGGCCAGCGACGCGAGTGGTCCTGTCGTCTACGCATATCCAGTCAGGCTGGGCGGAAAGAATTTGTTCACGATCTGAGGCGTGCGGCGGATTGCGATATCTCAAACTGTGACTTCTAGTTTGCCTACCGTAGGTCGTTCGCTTCGACGATGACAGCGTGAATTGAGCTAATTGGGCCTAGACCCCGTTCGCCAAAGCTGACGGCCGGGCTCAATCAGCTCGAGCACCGAGTCGCCCTCCTGCTCAGCAGCGGGGATAGCACCGAGCTTCGCGATCTCCTCGCGCCGCGCCGCGGTCGCCCCCTGATCAACGCTCCCGTCGGCGCCCAGCACAACCCCATAGGTGTCGCGCGCGCGCTCAGGCGTGACCCAGCCGTCGGCGACGTCGTGGCGCACATGCTCGGGATCGCGCTCCAGCGCTGGGCCGTAGCCGCCCCCCGCAGCGGAGATCGAGATGATCGTCTCGCCCCCCTTGAGCATCACCTGACCCCACGGCTCGAGCTCGACGACCTCGCCGTCGGCTCTGCGCATGAACGGACGCAGCAGCGCGCCGGGCTCACCGCCGCGTGCACCAAGCGCCGGGTTGACTGTGCCGTCGGCCGCGTAGTGCACGCCGAGCTCGGTGTCGACGGGCCCATACTCGACATACAGCGAGGGCGCGCCGCGGAAGCGCCCATCGCCGCCCGTGTCGGGCACGATGCGATCGGCCCACACCCGGATCGGGCGCAGCAGCTCGAGCACCTCGGTGCTGTCACGCATCATCGAGCCGCCGTCGCTCGTCTCGCCGTTTGTCAGCCAGCCATCGCCGCGGGCATGCGCCGCGCCCCCGGAGTTGCCGAGGATCATCATGTCGACGAAGGGCGCGTTGCCGTGGCGCGGGTCCTTCCCGATCAGGCTCGCGGTCGCCGGTGGGCACTCCGGTCCCGGCGAGGCCATGCCCATGCCGTCCTTGAACTCGGCCAGCGTGCGCTGCACGATCCCGCCGAGGCGCTCCGCGAGGCCCGTCGTCGCCAGCGAGCAGCTCGCCGGATGAACGGGAATCCCGACGCAGCAGTTCTCGCGCAGCAGCACCTTGATCGCGCGCGCACTGCCCGAGTTGCGCGGGATCGTGTGGTCGATGCTGTTGAAGACCCCGATCAGCGCCGAGGTCGCCGAGGTCGACTCGGTCAGGTTCAGCCCGCAGGGCAGGCAGTCGGGGTTGTTGCGCAGGTCGATCTCGATCTCGCCCGCCTCGGGGTCGACCGCGACCGTGACCTCCATCTCCACGCCCTCCTCGACGCCGGGCAGCGGCACCGAGTCGTGCAGGTCATAGCCCGTGCGACGCCCCGCGGGCAGCGTGCGGATCGTGGCGCGGATGCGCTCCTCGCTGTAGTCGAGCCAGTCGCTTACGTAACTGTCGAAGGCCTCCCAGCCGACCTCTTCGCCGATCTTCGCCAGCTCGCGCTCGCCCACGCGCGCGGCGCCGATCATTCCCATGTAGTCGCCATACCAGTCCTCGGGCACCCGGATACGGGTCTGACAGAGGCGGATGATGTCCTCGACGTCGCGGTAGTCCTCCTGCACCTTCGTGCAGTTAAAGATGAGCGCCCCCTCCTCGTAGACGTCGCGCGCGGTGGCGGTCATCGTCGTCGGTTCGGCGTTGCCGATGTCGGCCATGTGCGCCTTGACAACCGCCGTCGCGCGCACGCGACCCTGCTCGTCGATGATCGGCACCATCACGCAGTGGTCGCCCGCGTGGGAGTTGCCGTGGTAGGGGGAGTTGTGCAGGAAGGCATCACCGCGGCGCGGTTTGGGGTGGTAGTGCGCGAGCCAGCGCGACATCAGATCGGGTCCGCGCATCACGTGGATCGGCAGCGACTCTGCCATCACGAGCAGGTCGTGCTCGGAGGTGACGACACAGCAGGAGAAGTCGCGTGCGGTGTTCAGGAGCGTCGAGCGCGCCGTGCGAAAGAGCGTGTTGGTCATCTTGCGCACGACGCCTTCCATGCGGTTGGTCATCACCGCGAGCGCGACCACGTCGCGGCTGCTCCGCCCCGCGGCCATCAGCTCGAGACCTCCGAGGAGCCGGCCCGCGAGGCCACGGGCTCGCGGGCGTCGGGCACGATCACGAGGCTGCCGCTGGATGCGCGCTCAGCGTGCGCGCCGGGGTTCAGGACGATCGTCGTGAACGAGGACTCGACGATCGCCGGTCCCTCGATCTGCGTGCCGACGCCCATCGCCTCCAGGCGCCAGATCGCCGCATCGACGGCGCCGGCGCCGCTGAAGAAGACGCTGCGGCTCGACGGCGCTCCCCCATCGGGCTCGAGCGCCACCGTGTCGGCCACGCCGCCACCGAGCGGGCAGGTGACGCGCGCGCGCAGGTTGACGACCTCGACGACCGCGCGCTCGTCGCGCACCGCATAGACCTCCTCGTGGACCGCGTGGAAGTCCTCGACGAGCAGCGCGAGCCCCTCGGGCGTGGCCAGATCGCCGCGCAGCAGCACGTCGAGCTGCCATACCTGATGGCGGTAGCGCGCCTCCGCGATCAGCTCGATCTGCGGCTCGGCGCTGGTCGTGGCGCGCTCGGCGAAGGCAGCACAGCGAGCGCGCAGCTCCTCGAGGAGCTCGTGCGCACGGGTGTGATCGAAGGCATCCGAGCCGGTGAAGAAGGCCGCCGCGTACTCGCTCATCAGGTCTGACATCAGGGCGCCACGCGCGCTCAGCACCGCGCCGGCCTGGGGAATCACGATCCGCGGCGAGCCGAGCCGGCGCGCGATCGCGACCGCGTTCAGCCCGGCCGCGCCGCCGCCGCCGATCAGCACAGCGGTGCGCGGGTCGACGCCCTGGTTGACCGTGATCTCCTCGATCGACTGGATCATGCGCTCGGTCGCGACCGCCATGATCGCTGCGGCCGCCTCGCTGGAGTCGAGTCCCAGAGGCGCGCCGATGCGCTCCGCGATCGCGCGCTCGGAGGCCGCCTGATCGAGCGCCATCGTGCCGCCGAGGAAGTAGTCGGGGTCGATGTAGCCGAGCACCACGGCCGCGTCGGTCACGGTCGGCTCGCTGCCGCCGCGCCCGTAACAGACGGGGCCCGGATCGGCGGCGGCGCTCTGCGGACCGACGTGCAAGAGCCCGCCCGAGTCGATCCAAGCGATCGAGCCGCCCCCGGCGCCGACGCTGCGCACGTCGACCGCGGGGAAGCCCGTGATGTGCCCCTCGTACTCGAGCCCCAGCCAGGTCTCGCGCGTGACCGGGATGCGCCCACGGCGCACGAGCGCCACGTCGTAGCTCGTGCCGCCCGTGTCGGCGACGACGGCGTTCTCGCTGAGGCCGTCGAGCGCCGCGTAGTGGCGTCCCGCGACGGGTGCCATCGCGGGCCCGGAGTTGACCGAGTGGATCGGCGCAGCCGCCATGTCCGCCGCGTCGACCACGCCGCCGCTGGAGGTGACCATCAACAGGCGCCCCGCGAAGCCCCCCTCGCGCAGGCGCTCCTCGAGACCCTGCAGGTAGGTGCTCATCAGCGGCTTCAGCGAAGCGTCGATCGCTGCGCAGGAGGCGCGGCGATACTCGCGCAGCGTCGGGTTCAGCGCGTGCGAGAGCGTGTATGGCACGCCCGGCAGATGACGCTCGAGCAGCTCGCCGAGCGCCAGCTCGTGCGCCGGGTTGGCGATCGACCACAGCAGGCAGACCGCCACCGACTCGACCTGCAACTCGGCCAGACGCGCGATCACCTCGACGGCTGAGTCCTCCTGCAGCTCGCGCACGACCTCGCCCTGGCTGCCGATGCGCTCGTCGATCTCGAAGGTCAGCGCGCGCGGGATGTAGGGGTCGGGGTAGCCGTAGGTCCAGTTGAAGGCGTCCGTGCGCCCGCCCTCGCGCAGCAGCAGCATGTCCGGGTGCCCGCGCGTTGCCAAGAGCGCGGTGCGGGCGGTGTTGTTCGTGAGGATCGCGTTGATCGCGCGGGTGGTCCCGTGGATGAAGACCTCGACGTCGCCGAGCAGCTCCTCGACGGAGCGATCGAGATCCTTCGCGGCAAGCGCGACCGCGTCGAGGATGCCCCTTGCCGGGTCCTTCGGGGTGGTTGAGGACTTGTACAGCCGCACCGTCTGCCCCTGCTCGAGCACGAGGTCGGTGAAGGTGCCTCCCGTGTCCGCCGCGAGCCGCAGGGTGCCTGCTCGCATGGCGCGTCAGCCGCTGATCGGCACGCCGTTACCGGCGCCCGCCAGCGGCTCCTCGCTGAGTCCGTCGGGAAACAGCGTGCGAATCACCTCTTCGCGGATCTGGCGACCGTCGAGCACGGCCTCCGAGGTCAGCGCTTGGATCGCAAGCCCGTTGAGAACCGCGTCAAAGCGCCAGCTCCACGGGATCTCGTTCGGCGTGTCGGCCGGCACGAGCCCCTCGAGGGCGTGATCGATCAGGTCATACCAACTCGTCAAGCGCGACTCGATCGTGTGCCTGAGCTCGGGCAGGCGCACCGCCTCGCCGTAGGCGTTGATCCACACCCGCCACGTCTCGACCATCTGCTCGTCGTCGGCCAGCGCGCTGTCGAGCAGGGCGTGCAGTCGCGCACGGCCCGCCGGCAGATCCTCGATCGCCACGCGATAGCGCTCCTGGGTGCGCTCGGAGACGAACACGAGCGCCTGCGTCAGAAGGTCTTGACGGTTGGCGAAATAGTGGTTGAGCATCCCCGTGCTGACGCCCGCCTCCTCGGCAACCATCCGCATTGTCGAACCGGCGAAGCCCTCGCGCGCGACCACGACCGCGGCGGCGCGACAGATCTGCTCCCGCCGAATCGGTCCCATCCCGAGCTTTGGCACTCTCTTCCTCCAATTCGAGTCCTTGCGAGGCTTCGTCTCTCCGGCCGCGGCTTGACGAGCCGGGGAGGCGGTGCTTGACAACGTCATGATGCTAGTGGTTGACGTGACGGGCTGCCGATAAAGCGCCGACTTGCACAGGCCTGCATCGCTGCCTATAGTCGCATATCGCGTGATCGGTTTGCAATAGCGTCCAGCCGAAAGGACCCTCCCCCGCAATGAGCATCGAGCGCCACACCACGAACCCCGCCTCCGGCTTCTCCGACGCCGTCACCGCGGTCGGCCCCGGCCGCCTGATTCACGTCGCCGGCAACGTCGGCTTCGGCCCTGGCGGCACGGTCGTGACGGGCGGCATGGGCGCCGAGGCGCGTGCGACCTTCGACAACATCGAACGCACGCTGCGCGAAGTCGGCGCGGGGATGTCCGACGTGGTCAAGATCAACGCCTTCGTGACCTCCCTGGAGGACTACGCCGAGTACGCCGAGGCACGAGCTGAGCGCTTCGGCGAGCAGCTGCCGGCGAGCGCAACCGTGCAGGTCGCGGGCCTCCTGGTGGGCGCACAGATCGAGATCGACGCCGTCGCCTTCCTCCCCGACGCCTGAGCCGTGAGCGAGGCCCCACCCAGCGCGCGTATCACCTGCGACATCGGCGGCACCTTCACCGACGTGGTCGTCACCGACGCGAGCGGGCGGCTGACGGTCGCCAAGGCGCTGACACAGCCGGCGCACCTGTTCGGCGGCCTCAGCGCAGCACTCGAGCGCGCAGCCGAGCAACTGCAGGAAAGCCTCGGCGAGCTGCTGGGGCGTGCGTCGCTGTTCATCTTCTCGACCACCCAGGCCACGAACGCGATCCTCGAGGGCACGACCGCGCGCACCGCGTTCCTCTGCACAGAGGGCTTCCCCGACATCCTCGTCCGGCGCGAGGGCGGCTCGCTGCGGCCCTATGACTACACGCGCGAGTTCGCCGACCCCTATGTGCCGCGCCGTCTGACCTTCGAGATCGGAGAGCGGATCGAGACCGACGGCAGCGTGCGCATCCCGCTCGACGAGCGCGCCGCGCGCGAGCAGCTCGCCCAGGCGCGAGCCCTTGAGGTAGAGGCGATCGCGGTCTGCCTGCTGTGGTCGACCGCCAACCCTGCCCACGAGCTGGCCCTCGGTGAGCTGATCGAGCAGGAGCTTCCGGACGTGCCCTACTCGCTCTCTCACCTGATCAACCCGATCGTGCGCGAGTACCGGCGCGCCTCGGGCACCTCGATCGATGCCTCGCTGAAGCCACTGATGCAGAGCCATCTGCCGGAGATCGCCGAGGGTCTCGGCCAGGCGGGCTTCAGCGGCGAGCTGCTCGCCGCGAGCTCCGCGGGGGGCGTCGTGCCGATGTCCGAGCTGATCGAAAGCCCGCTGTGGTCGGTTCGCTCCGGCCCATCGCTGGCGCCTGTCGCCGCCCGCACGGTCTCTGCTGCGGAGACCGGCAGCGGCGATGTGATCGTGTGCGACACCGGCGGCACCAGCTTCGACGTCAGCCTTGTGCGCGGCGGCGATCTCGTCTTCACCAGCGAGACCTGGCTGGGCGAGCCCTTCTGCGGTCACCTCACGGGCCTCTCCTCCGTCGACGTGCGCTCGATCGGCGCCGGCGGCGGCTCGATCGCCTGGGTCGATCCCGGGGGGCTCCTGCGTGTCGGCCCCGAGAGCGCGGGCGCCGATCCCGGACCCGCCTGCTACGGCCGCGGCGGCACCTGCCCGACGGTCACCGACGCGGCGCTCGTGCTCGGCTACGTCGATCCCGCGCGCTTCCTCGGCGGCGCGATGGAGCTCGACACCGCCGCGGCCGAGCTTGCGCTCGGCAGCCTGGCCGACGCGCTCGGAATCGCTCCCCAGCAGGCCGCCCACGCGGTCCTGCTGGTCGCCAACGAGCGCATGATCGCAGCGATCGGAGAGCTGACCGTCAACGAGGGCGTCGACCCGCGCGACTCGACGCTCGTGGCCGGAGGCGGCGCGGCCGGCCTGACGATCCTGCCGATCGCGGGCGAGCTCGGCTGCCGCGAGGTGCTGATCCCGCGCGCCGCCGGGGTGCTCTCGGCCTTCGGCGGTCAGCACTCAGACATCGTGCGCGAGGTCACCGCTCCACACGTCACCAACTCGCTGGCGTTCGACTTTGCCGGGGTGCACCGCACGCTCGAGCGCCTGCGCGAGCGCATGAGCGTCTTTGAGTCCGAACTGCCGCCCGGTGTCGCCGGCGTGCTACAGCGCCGCTACTTCGTCGAGGCGCGCTACGCCCACCAGGTGTGGGACCTCTCGATCGCGCTCGAGGGCGATGGAATCGAGGACGAGACAGAGCTCGAGCGTCTGCTCGAAAGCTTCCATGACGCCCACGAGCGGATCTTCGCTGTGCGCGAGCCGGGCCAGAAGATCGAGATGAGCCAGTGGAAGGGCCGCGTCGTCGCGAGCACCGCCAAGCCGCCGCTCGGCGCCGGCGATCGCGGGGCGGCGGACCCCGGTTCCGGGGAGCCACAGCTGCGTCGTGCCTTCTTCCCCGAGCTCGGCGAAGTCGAGATCCCCGTGCATCCAGGCGAGCGTCTCAGCCCGGGCACGAGCGTGCTCGGCCCGGCGCTCGTGATCGAGCCCGAGACCACGATCGTCGTCTACCCCGGCTGGCGCGCCGCTGTCACCGCCCTTGGCAACTACAAACTGGAGCTCGCATGACCGAGCTTGACCCGACGCTGATGGCAGTGCTCGCGCACCGTTTCGAAGCGATCGTGCGCGAGATGACCAACACCCTGTTTCGCACCGGGCGCTCTTCGATCCTGAACATGGCGCGCGACTTCTCCTGCTCGATCATCACCGCTGATGATGAGCTGTTCGCGGCGGCCGAGGGTCTGCAGGTGCACGTGCTTGGAGCAGGCCTGCAGACGAGCTCGATGCGCGAGCTGCACCCCGAGCTGCGAGAGGGCGACGCCTACCTGCACAACGACCCGATGCTCGGCAACACCCACACCGCCGACCACACGATCCTCGTCCCCGTGTTCGTCGACGGTGAGCACATCTTCACCGCCTCCGCCAAGGCCCACCAGGCCGATTGCGGCAACGCGGAACCCTCCACCTACGTGACCTACGTCGAGGACGTCTACGCCGAGGGCGGGCTCGTCTTCCCCTGCGTGAAGGTCCAGGAGGACTACCAGGACATCGAGGACATCATCCGCATGTGCCGCCGGCGCATCCGCGTGCCCGAGGTCTGGTACGGCGACTACCTTGCGACGGTCGGCGCCGCGCGCATCGGCGAGCGCCGCCTGAAGGACGTGATCGCGCGCTACGGCACCGCGACGATCAGGCAGTTCGTCGAGGCCTGGCTCGACTACTCCGAGCGCAGCATGGAGCAGGCGATCCGCAAGCTCCCCGCGCGCAAGCTCCACGCGAGCTCGCGCCACGACCCGATTCCCGGTTTGCCCGAGGGCGTCGAGGTCAACGTCGCGATCGACGTCGACCCTGAGCAGGGCCGCGTCAGCTTCGATCTGCGTGAGAACCCCGACTGCATTCCCTTCGGGCTGAACGTCTCAGAGAGCTGCGCGCGCGGCGGCTGCATCATCGCCCTGCTCAACTGCCTCGAGGAGGACATCCCGCGCAACGCCGGCTCCTTCCGGCGCGTCGAGGTGCTGCTGCGCGAGGGCTCGATCGCCGGTGGTCTGGTTGAGCCCTACTCCGCCTCCGTCTCGACAACCAACGTGCTCAACCGCATCATCAACGCTGCCCAGAGCGCCTTCTGCCAGCTCGGCGAGGGCGAGGGCCTGGCCGAGGGCGCGGGAGCGCTGGGGGTCGGCTTCGCGGTCTTCTCCGGCACCTACGCGAACGGGGAGCCGTACGTCTCGGAGATGGTTATCGGCAACAACGGCGGCCCGGCCTCGCCGCACTGCGACGGCTGGATCACCTATGCGATGCCCGACTGCTCCAAGACGATCTACATCGACAGCGTCGAGATGCTCGAGCGCACCTACCCCTTGCACTTCCGCTCGCTGCGACTACTGCCCGATTCGGGTGGTGCCGGGCGCCTGCGCGGAGGACCTGCCTCGGAGGTGCTCTACGGCCCGCGCGAGACGCCGCTGCGGGTCTTCTACCTCGCCGACTTCGCCCGCAACGCGCCCCAGGGCGTGCGCGGCGGACTGCCCGGCACGGCCGCCTCGGCGAGCGTGATCGACGAGCAGGGTGCTGAGCTCGAGGTCGAGCCCGTCGGCGACTCGCTGCTCGCCCCGGGACAGTGGATTCGCGGCGTCGAGGCCGGCGGCGGCGGCTACGGCGATCCGCTCGAGCGCGACCCCGAGGCCGTCCTGCGCGACGTGCTCGAGCGCTGGGTGAGCGCCAGGGCGGCGCACGACATCTACGGGGTGGTGCTCGCCGAGGAGGGTCCGGGTGGTGAGCTCGTGGTCGATTTGAAGTCCACGCGCGAGCGGCGCGAGCAGCTGTGCACTGCGCGTACGCCCCTCGGCGGCCGCGGGGGCTGAGCGTGAGGGCGCGCCACTTGCATTACCCCTGCCCTCTCGGGTATGCTGCATACCAATCAGTCGATATGCAAACCCTTAGGACCACCGGCAAAGCCTGGGACGAGCGCAGTGGGGAGTCGCGAGTCAAGTGTCTGAGCACGAGATGAAGAAGATCGAACAGGAGTACCTGCGCTTGACGCCCGGCTCCGCGTCGCTGATGAAACGTGCCAGCGGCTCGATGCCCCGCGGGCTGACACGCACGCTCAGCTGGTTCGAGCCCTATCCGTTGGCCTTTGACCACGGCCACGGAGCGAAGCTCCTCGACGTCGACGGCAACAGCTACATCGACCTCTTCGGAAACGGCCTGAGCCTGATTCACGGCCACGCCTACCGCCCGATCGAAGAGGCGCTACGCAAGGCGCTCACCCGCGGCACCGCCTGGCCGGGCACCTCCGACGCGCAGGTGGAGTTCGCCGAGCTCTTGTGCTCGCGGGTGCCCGGGGATGTGCAGGTGCGCTTCACCAACACCGGCACCGAGGCGACGATGCTCGCCGTCAAACTCGCGCGCCATGTGACTCAGCGCCCGCTGATCATCAAGGCCTGGCATGGCTATCACGGCTCCTACGACGATCTCGAGGTAGGGCTGCTGGGACAGGGCGAGATGCCGGGGCGCGTCGCACTCGCAACCTTCGGCGAGATCGACAGCTACGCAGAGGTGCTCGCGCGCCACTCTGGAGAAGTGGCGGCGATCATCGTTGAGCCGGTGCAGTACACCGGCGTGGTCACCCCACCACCGGAGGGCTTCCTCCCGCAGCTACGCGAGCTGGCGCGCGAGGCGGGCGTGTTGTTCGTGCTCGACGACTGCCTGATGTTCCGTCTCGGCGAGGGTGGATCTGCCGAACGCTTTGGCCTGGAGGCGGACATCACCTGTCTCGGCAAGTGGGTCGGCGGCGGGCTGCCCGTGGGTGCGATCACCGCCTCGCCGGAGCTGATGAGCACCTTCGATCTGGCGCCGGAGCGCCCGCTCTACCACGGCGGCTCCTTCAACGGCAACCTGCTCGGAATGGTCGCGGGGACGATCGCCGTGCGCGACCTGACGGCTGTCGAGATCGCGCGCATCGACGCACAGGCGGACGCACTGCGGAGGAGCCTGGCCGAGGCAGCCGCAGCTACTGGCGTCTGCGTGCGCACGAGTGGCGTCGGCTCGGCATTTGGCCTTTACGTGCTCGAGGAGACCGATGGCGAGATCGACTGGAGGGCCACCAGGCTGCTGCACCTCGCGGCGGTAAACCGTGGCGTCTACTACGGCTCCGGCGGCGAGTTCGGCCTCTGTACCGCGCTCACCGACGAGGACCTCGAGTACGCCCGGGCCGCGCTGAGCGGAGCGCTCGCCGACGTCGCGGGGGCCGTCGTCGACCACGTCTGAGCCCGGGCGCCCTCACAGCCGCACGGGCGAGCGAGCGTCGTTCAGGAAGGTCATCGGCTCCACTCCTGCCCCGCTGGGCACATACTCCAGCCCAACCGACCCCTCATAGCCGCCCCGCTCGAGCGCCTCGAGCATGCGCCACAGCTCCAGCGAGCCGCTGCCGGGCCGGCCGCGGCCGGGAAAGTCTGAGATCTGCACGTGCCCGATCAGCTCCGCATAGCGCTCAATCGCGACGAGCGGGTCGGCGCCCACCCGCGCGACGTGGTAGACGTCGAGCAGCATTCCAAGCGCATCTGAGCCACAGCGTTCGATCGCATCGGCGGCTGCCTGCGGCGTCGCGAGCAGATAGTCGGGGTTCTCAATCGAGTTGAGCGGCTCCAGCAGGATCCGCAGTTCGCGTGCCTGCGCCTCGACGGCCAGCTCGCGCAGGGCATCGAGGATCCGCCAGCGCTGACGCGCGATCGGTATGTCGGGTAAGGCCCTACCGACGAGCAGGTTGAGGTTGCGAGCTCCGATGTGCTGCGCCAACTCGGCCGCCGCGAGGAAATCGCGCTCGAGCTCCACGCGCCGCGCGTTGTCGTTGAGAAAACCGCGCTCGCCTGAGGCAATGTCGCCCTCGTTGCAGTTGAGCAGCGCCACCCCGATGCCCTGCTCGGCGACCTTCGCTCCCAGCCCATCACGGTCCGCTGCCTGCTGCGGCCAGGCGGTTTCGATCCACTGGAACCCCGCTTGCTGCGCCGCCTGCACCCGCTGCAGGTAGGGCAGCTCACCGAACAGCCAGGAGATGTGCGCCGACCAGGTCAGGCCCACCTCGACACCTCAGCTCGACTCGGGGATGAAGGCCACGGCCTCGACCTCCACGCGTGCGTCGGCGACGAGCCCCGCCACTTGAACCGTCGCGCTGCTCGGCGGATTGCCGGCGAAAGCCTTGCCTCGTGCCACGTCGTAGTCGGCGTAGTGCTCGGTGCTCGTCACATAGCCGGTGATCTTGACGACGTCACTCATCTGCGCACCCGCCTTCGCGAGCGAGGAGGCAATCCGCGCGAAGCATTGCTCGGCCTCGGCCGCGAAGCTCTCTTTGACGATCGTCCCATCCTCCTTGGCGCCGATCTGTCCGGACACGTAGATCCAGCGGCCGGGCCCGCTGAAGCTGATCGAGTCACAGAAGGTCGTTCCCCAGGGGCTGGGCACTCGCTGCTTGTCCATCAGGTCTCCTTCATGTCGTTTGATCGCTACGCAGGCGGGCGACATCTGCGAGCGCCCGCAACAGTCCCTCATGAGCACGGTCCAGCGCGATGCCGGTCGTGGTGCTCGAGAGCGCGATCTCGCCGCCGGGGCCCATCAGCACACCGTGGTTGAGCGCCGCAAGGTGCAGCAGCTGCGTCGCTTCACCGGCGTTGAAGATGCCATCGTGGCGGGCAAGCTCATCGGTTACGTAGACGCCCATCACCGAGCCCGTGCCGACAATCTGCAGCGGCAGGCCGAGCGCGGCCGCCTCGGCTGCCAGCGCGTCGCGCAGACCCGCCGTGCGCGCGTCCATTGCAGCGATCGTCTCGGCCGTGAAGTGTTCGAGGCTGACGCGCCCGGCGATGCAGCTGAGCAGGTTGCCGTTGAACGAGCCACCGTGGTAGAGCGGGTCTTCGCGATGAGGATCGAGCACTTCCATCACCTCGGCGCGCCCGCCGACAACGCCCATCGGCAAGCCTCCGCCGATGAACTTCCCCAGGAAGGTGAGGTCCGGCTGGAGGTCGTAGAGCTCAGCCGAGCCGCCGTAGGCGAGGCGCAGCATCAGGCAGTCATCGAGCACGAACAGCGCCCCGGCGGCACGCGCCGCTGCCTGCACACGACGCAGAAAGCCGGGCGGCGCGGTCGTGACCAGGCCGCTGAACATCAACGGCTCGAGCACGACCGCGGCGATCTCCGAGCCGTGCGCGGCGAGCTTCGCCTCGAACGCCTCCCCGTCCCCAAACGGAGCCAGATAGACACGCCCGGGAATCTCCGGACGCTCGTAGAGACCGACCTCGAGGTCGTCGAACGAGCCGTGGAAGCCGTCGATCGCCTTCAGCACCGCCGGGCGCTTCGTGTGCGCTCGGGCGATCTTGACCGCGAGCATCCCCGAC
>Ga0182019_10001156_pt1 | contig 13295 bp, 12 predicted proteins | sample 812E2MmetaG_FD_120483 | JGI IMG/M metagenome (GOLD analysis project Ga0182019, IMG submission 120483) | Permafrost microbial communities from Stordalen Mire, Sweden - 812E2M metaG | ecosystem: Environmental > Terrestrial > Soil > Wetlands > Permafrost | place: Sweden: Stordalen | collected...
CGCTATTGGAAGGAAGACATTATCGACCCGGAAGTGGAAGTGCGCGCCGATGGAATGATCGCCGTCAGCGACGCGCCGGGAACGGGCTACCAGGTGCGAGAAGGCCTGGTGAAGAAGTACGCCGTGCGCGAAGAAACGTTTCGTGCCGGAAAATAAAGTGCACTTTTCCCGTACAGACGCGGTAAACCTAATCTCGATCGGCGGGCTGGTTAGTCTTCAATCGCTGGTCGGGCGAGTTTGCTGGCAGCAGGATTTGTCGGTGGCCACAGCGGGTTCTTCCTTCTTCAGCAGTTCCAGCGCCTGGGCGAACGTCAGGTCCGGGGGAACCCGTTTGAAGCCGCTGAAAATCTCCGTCGAACTAATGGAGAGATTCTTGAACAGCAGGATCTTTCCGTTGAAACTCAAGCTCATGCTTGAAATTTCCCAAAAATTATCGCCAGCTTCCTGTTGGTGAACGATGAAGCGGCCGCCGCGATCGAGGTGTCCGAGAATTCCCCAGCCGAAACCGACTTCCTTGAAGAGCGTGCCATCAATGCTGGCCAGACGGTAACGAGCGGAGTCGACCAGCACGTAGCCTTGCATGCCCGTCAGCACCTCTTCCACGCGCGAAGGCGGTTGGTAGCGGGGATTGGGCCGGAAGCTTAATTTAACGAGAGGGACGCCGGCCCGGCCAATACCTTCCGAGCCCGGTTCTTCTCCCGCATACTCAAACAGGAAAGCATCGGGCAGTGCGCGTACGATGCGCATAGTGCGCTCGGCGTTCTCGTGCTCCTGTTCGCGCTTCTTTCGCAGTTCTTCGGAATTGTTGATAAAACGTTCGACACGCGCCTCTTCCGCCTCGCGTTGTTCTGGAGTGAGCGCTTTGCCGTTGTTGGCGACCACTAGCCCCGCCGTCGCTTCCTTGGTTTCAACATAGATTCTTGTGGTGGATCCCTTCGGCGTGGTCTTGATGCCGTGAAACAGGAAGCGGGCGGTGTCATCATTGGCTGCCTTGATTTCGTTCTGCACCGCCTTTTTCACCAGTTCCACCGGATCGTGATACGCAGAAACTGTGGCCTGCTGTCCGGCAGACGTGGCGGCGGTGAGCAGCAGAATCCAAGCACCCGTTTGGACGACGCCGTAGGCGCTGGCATTGCGTGAGGTCGAGTTGACGGCTGCCATGAGGGGACTGGGCAAATGCATCGAGTCCAAGCCATAGTAACAAACCTGGGTCGCAAAGCGGGACACTTGCGTCGCGCTGAGCCGCGCTTCCGACGGTTGCTGTAAGTTCCTGATGGAGAATGATTTCCAGCCCCTTGGCCGACCGCAAGAGGTGGTAATGATTTACAATCGATTCATTCGCGACCAACCGAGCGCGAGGAGATGAGGTCAAGCATGGATGCTCCGCAGACCGGAGAGTTCGCCCACATCGGCAAGTCGGTCGTAATCAAAGGAGAGCTGTCGGGATCCGAAGACTTGTACGTGGATGGCAATGTCGAAGGGAAAATTGAGCTGCGCAATTACAGCCTCACCGTCGGCCCGAACGGAAATATAAAGGCCGACGTCATCGCCAAGGCCGTGGTGATTCAGGGTAAGTTGGATGGTACAGTCAACGCCTCTGAACGCGTGGAGTTGCGAAAGTCGGCGGTCGTAACCGGCGACGTGACCACGCAGCGCATCGCCATTGAAGAAGGCGCGTTCCTGAAGGGGAAAGTTGATATACAGAAAGAGGCCGGAAAGGCGACAGGGTCTGCAACTTAGTAAGTAAGAGCGGGCTGGTCGCACGACCGGGTGCACGGTCAATGATCGATGGCATCTGTTTCTGACAACGTAATGAAATTCTTTCGGAGTTCTTCGAACACCGCCGGTCCCGCGGTCCCGCAGAAGCTAAGCCGCCGGTCGAGCGGCATGGGGGAAATCTCGCGGCTGCTGAATTCGCAGGAGGCGCTCTGTGTGCTCGACATGGGCGCGACCTCCGCGAGTAACATCCGATTTTTCACCGGCAAGGGCCACAAGAATTACAGCGAAGATTTGTTGCGGTCGTCGCTTGATCCGGCTCTGCGCACTCAGGACAGCGCTGGAAACACGGTAGTGGACAGCAAGAAGTTTTTGGATGAGAACCTCGTGTATCCCAACGCTCACTTCGATGTGGTGCTCTGCTGGAATCTGCCGGATTACATGGAAGAGAGCTTGGTGAAGCCGACCATCGACCGTTTGTGGTCGGTGATGAAGCCGGGCGGATTCCTGTTGGCGTTTTTTCACACGCGCGACGCCGGCCCGGACTCAACCTGTTATCGCTACCACGTCACCGATACCGACATGCTGGAAATGCAAGAGGTGAAGTTCGCACCGCCCGGCCGTCCCGCGTCCGAAAAGCAGTCCCCCCGCCTGCAGCGCGTCTTCAACAACCGGCACATTGAAAACCTCTTCCGCGATTTCTCCTCGATCAAGTTTTTTCTGGCGCGCGATGCAATCCGGGAAGTGCTGGTAGTGCGCTGAGACCTTGCTCTAGCTGAGACCTTAGCTCTACCAGATTTCGTCGCGCCAATCGCGATTCGTATCAGGGCATGCCTCCAGGTATGCGCGAAAGCGCTTTGGATGAAGACCGCCTTTAGGCACTGCTCCCTTTACAGTTTGGACATGTCTTCGCATGCGCCAGCCTCGCCTTGTGAGCCTGCTGATAAGCTTCCATTTCTTGTTTTTGGTGCTTCCGCTTTGCTTTCTCCGAGAGCCGGGGCTTCACTTCATTGCGGTATAAAAAAGAAGTCCATTCTGCGTGCGTACGGGTCTCGCGATCTTTTAGCTTCTTGTAGGTGGCGCATTCCGATTCAGACATAGCGTGACTTGATGATAGTCGAAAAGCGCGATTGTCCGTTCCTGTATTCAACGATCTCTTGATAGTATGTAGAGTCAGGCATCGGTTCCGCGCGACGTTTTCCCGCCAACCCCGCCAGATCCGGAAGGAAGCAACGGTAACGGGCTCTTTCGTGTGCAGTGGAGCGCCGGTGCCTGACTTTTTTGCCTTTTGCGCCGGCGCTGGTGCCGCGACTCTTTCACCATGACCAAACGCCTTTACTACGATAATTCCGACACCCACGAATTCGATTCGGTGATCGAGGTCGTAGCAGCGCCCTCGCCTGCATCGCGCCCATCTGTCATCCTCCGGGAAACTGCGTTTTATCCCACCAGCGGCGGTCAGGTGCACGACACTGGCTGGCTGAAGGTGGAAGGGACCGAGCGACTGAGAGTGGCGGAAGTAGCCGACGCGGAGGACGGCAGGGTAGTTCACTATCTGGAAGCGCCGGTGCAGTTGCCGCTGGCGGGCGCCGCGGTCCACGGCAGCATCGATCCCGAACGTCGCCGCGACCACATGCAGCAACATACTGGCCAGCATGTTCTGTCGGCCGCCTTTATCGAGCTCTACCAGATGCCGACCGTCTCGTTCCATATGGGCGACGATTATTGCTCGATTGATCTAACGACGGCGTCGGTCACTTCAGCGCAGATCGAAGGTGCCGAAAAGCGGGCCAATCAGATCGTGTTTGAAAACCGTCTCGTGAGAATTCGCTACGTTTCCCGCGCGGAGGCAGAGAGACTTGGCCTGCGTAAACTGCCGCACGCGGAGCGCGACGAATTGCGGCTGATCGAGATTGCGGATTTCGATTTGTCTGCATGTGGCGGAACTCACGTCGGGGCCAGCGGGCAGATCGGCTCGATCCTGTTGAGAAAAACCGAGAAGGTGCGGCAGGGAACGCGAGTGGAGTTCGTCTGCGGCGACCGTGCAGTGCGCATGGCGCGGCGCGACTATAGCGCCCTAAGCGAGGCGGCAGCAATATTCTCGGCGCAGCTCTGGGATGTGCCGGAGCAGATCCGCAAGGGTTCCCAAGAGAGCAAGTTGGTGCGCAAACAAAAAGACGACGCGCTCGATGAACTCGCAGCGCTGATGGGATTGGCCGCGCTCGAAGATCAGCAAGACACGAACGGACGAAAGATCATCGTGCGGGCGTTTTCCGACCGCGACACGAGCTTCGCCAAACTGTTTGCGCAGAAAGTGACGCGAGCGTCCACGCCGGCCATAGCACTCGTCGCCAGCACCATGGATCCCCCGGGCCTGATTTTCGCGCAGACTCCCGCTCACTCTTCCGGCGGCCCGCCGGGATCGACCGCCGACATGGGCGCCTTACTCAAGCAGGTGTTGTCTTCCGTCGGAGGCCGCAGTGGTGGTACCCGCGATTTCGCTCAGGGCGGGGTTCCGGCAGGATGCAATGTCAACCTAGAGCAGCTTTTGCACCAGGCAGCGGGTACAATCAAAGCCTAGAAAATCAAACGGTGGAGCGAGGGGCGTATTGCGAGCCTGCCCTGCGCGAAGTCGAAGGGTCCGGGTGGGGACGCCCGTATCTCCACCAGCAAGTCACCTCGATGCTGGAACCGCGCCTGATACTCGTCAACCTCCTGATCAAGCTGGGCGTGGCCGCGGCCGTGTCGAGCGCGCTGGTGCGCTCCAAAGAATTCAAGAACCTGATCTTCCGCGAGCAGCGTGAAACCCGGCACAAGATTTATCTCGCGTTGTGGATGGCGATCCCGATTGCGCTCGGCGTCTGGATACGATGCAGCGTAAAAAGCTTTCTCGCCGGTGACCTGTCGCTCGAAACCGCACTACTGTTGGGCGTGATCGGCGGGCGCCTGTCGGGAGGGTTCGGCGGAGCGCTGCTCTCGCTGCCCGCAACGTTGCACGGCGAGTGGGCCAGCATGCCGTTGAATGTGCTCGCCGGAATTATTGCCGGACAGTTGCGCCGTGTAGCTCCCGAACAGGAGGATATCTGGTCGTTCTCGCCCTTTATTGACCTCAGCCTCTATCGCTGGATTCGCCGCAATCTGCCGCGCCCGCGCGTGTTCGACTGGCAGATTGCCTTTTTCGTAACCATCGTCGGCTTGCGTTTTCTGCAGACCGAAATCTGGCGCTTCTGGCCAAACTCCATCTTCAGCCTGGAAAGCCCCGGCTTGTGGGTGGAAGGCGGATCTCTGAACGGGTACTTGGTGGAGAGCGCGATCTATCTGGCCGTGGTCATGGTGGTGGGCACGGAACTGAAAATCTTCAACAGCGTCCGCATCCAGATCAAGCTGGAAGAGCAGGAACGGCTGCTGCTGCAGGCGCGCATGGCGGCTTTGCAGAATCAGATTAACCCGCACTTTCTGTTCAATACGCTGAATTCCATTTCATCCCTGGTGCGCTTCGATCCCGACACGGCGCGGGAGATGATCCTGAAACTCGCTACCATCCTCCGCCGTTTACTGCACAGTACGGATTCGTTCGTTCCCCTGTGCGAGGAAGTGGAGTTCATCGACAATTATCTGGACATTGAAGTGGTGCGCTTTGGACGCGACAAACTCAAGGTGGTCAAGGACCTCGATCCCGCGTCGCTCGAAGCCATGGTTCCCAGCATGCTGCTGCAACCGCTGGTCGAAAACTGTATCAAGCACGGGCTCTCTCCCAAGGTCGAAGGCGGCAGCATCACGCTGCGCAGCCGCCTCATCAAATCACGACTGGTGCTGGAAGTAGAGGATGACGGCGTGGGCATGGAATCGGCCCAGGAATCCATTCGAGAGTCCGGGCAATCCGCTGGCCTGGGGGGGATGGGAATCGGCATGGCGAACATTGCCGAGCGTCTGAAGGTGCTCTACGGCGATGCCGCCAGGATGATCATCGAAAGCCCCGAAGGCGGCGGCACGCTCATCCGGTTGCGGCTGCCCATTCTGCCCAATCCGGAGGAACTCATGACGACTTCGGCGGTTGCTCCAGCACCTTTCGGTAAAAGCCTTCGTAAAGCGGAATGATCTTGCTGGAACAATACTTTTCTTGCGCGCCGGCCCGCGCCCGCTTCCCCATGGTTCGCAGAGCGGATTCATCACTCAGAAGATCGATGGCGTAGCGCGCCATGGTTTCCACGTCCCCGACGTCGGCCATGAACCCGGTTACACCGTGCTCGATCACTTCCGGCACTCCGCCGGAGCGTGTGGCAATCGGAACGACCTCGCAGGCCATGCCCTCCAGTGCCGCCAATCCGAACGATTCCAGTTCGCTGGGCATTAGCATCACGTCTGCGATGGCCAGTTTTTCCCGGATCTGATCCTGCTTCCCAAGAAAAGATACGTGTTCGTGAATACCCTTCTGCACTGCCAGCCACTCCGCCTGCGAACGATCAGGCCCATCGCCAATCAGCAGAAGCTTGGAAGGAATTTTCTTGTGCACACGGTCAAAGATTTCGATCACGTCCAGTACCCGTTTCACCGGCCGGAAGTTGGAAAGGTGTACCAACAGCCGCTCGTCGTTGGATACATACTCGCTGCGCTTTTCCAGCCATTCCGGCTTGCGCAGATACTCGTCGCAGTTCACAAAGTTCGGGATGACCTCGATGTGGTTCTTGATGTCGAAAATATTCATGGTCCGATTGCGCAAGTACTGCGAGACTGCGGTCACGCCGTCGCTTTGCTCAATGGAAAAACGCGTAATCGGAAGATACGAACGGTCGAGCCCGACCAGAGTGATGTCGGTGCCGTGCAGGGTCGTGACAAACGGCAAATGGCGCCGCGGCGGAGTCGCCGCGAGCATTTGCTTCGCCAGCATCGCGCTCACCGAGTGTGGGATCGCGTAATGCACATGCAGCAGATCCAGTTCGTAGAGCTGCGAGACCTCGGCCATGCGGGTTGCCAGTGCCAAATCATACGGAGGATATTCAAACAGCGGATAGCGTGTGACCTCGACCTCGTGATAATGAATGTTAGGTTCCGGCCCGGTCAGACGAATCGGTTGCGAGTAGGAGATGAAATGAATCTCGTGGCCGCGGCGAGCCAGCTCGAGCCCCAGTTCGGTGGCCACAACTCCGCTGCCCCCGTAGGTTGGATAACAGGTGATGCCGATCTTCATGCGCCCCCCACGATACCATCATTGGATTCGCGTGGAGGGCCGGGGATGCAGGCGGCCGTCGCTCTACCGCATGCGGTATTAGTCCGTGCCCGGTTTCTTCGGCGTCACATCGCAGGCTTGTTTGATTCGATCCAGATTCAGCCCGCCGGGAGAAAACTCCGCGATCTGCCGCCCACTCCGGGTTGGGAGTTCCACCTTGAAAACCTGGGCCCCGATCAAACCCCGAGTGGTCCCTTTGTCCATGGAAAGGAATCGGCCGCGCATCCAATTCCAGCCTTTGTAGTAGTGCGCCTCGTCAACCCGGACCATCACCTCCAACTGGGGCTGTCCCCAGAAGCCCGGCCGATTAGGTGGAGCCAGTCTGACTCCGGGATTAAAGTCCGTCCACTTGAGTTTGCCGTTGCTGCAATACAGATTAACTCTGGGCTTGTAATCCGGGTCCTCGCGGAAATAATTATCGGACAGGATTTCAAAGCGCACTTTGTTTGCGCCCGTCATCTTGTCGGTGGACTGGAACTCCAGCCATTTTCCTCCGGCGCTGACCCCATCCGCTTCGTTTTGATAAGGAGTCATGGCGCCACCCTGCGCCGACGCCAATGCGGCTGCACCCATCAAAAGGGCTACAAAAGCCGCTCTCGCTGCTAACCCGGAACCGATTGCTTCTCGAAACCAGCGCATTACTTTCAAGATCTCCTCCAGACAGTCACACCCCTACATACTATTGAACCCCGAAACTCTCAAAAAGTTGTATCGCAGGTTCCGAGCCCGTAGAAACCACCGCGGAATATACGATGTGTCAGGCGCATAATCGGAAGCGAGGGTCAATGCCGGCAAGCATGCGACCGCCCCTAGGAGCCTTCTTCGATGAATATGGTCGAGCAACTCTGGCCCGCCCTGCCACTGGAAGCATGGGAAGCTACCTATCGCACATTGCACATGTGGACCCAGATCGTCGGGAAAATCCGGCTGGCGCTCACCCCGCTGCAGAACCACTGGTGGAATACTGCCCTGTATGTGAACGCACGAGGGCTGACGACCTCATCGATCCCCTACCGTGGAAGCGCGTTTGAAATCCAGTTCGACTTTGTCCACCACCGCCTTGAGCTCCGAACGTCCGACACTGAACGTGCGCTGGCGCTTTCGCCCAAGTCCGTGGCAGCCTTTTATCGAGAACTGCTTGCGCTGTTGCATGGGGCTGGCATCGACGTTCAAATCAACCCGAAGCCGCAGGAGATTCCCAATCCGATTCTTTTTGGCCAGGATGAAACTCATGCGTTCTACGATCCAGAGTACGCAAATCGCTTGTGGCGCATTCTGCTGTCAACGGACATTGTGTTCACGGAGTTTCGCGCGCGATTCGTGGGCAAATCGAGTCCGGTCCACTTCTTCTGGGGCAGCTTCGATTTGTGTTGCACACGTTTTAACGGCCGTCCGGCTCCGCCCCGAAAGGGCATTATCACGTCGGAAGCCTACTCGCATGAATGTATTAGCGTCGGCTGGTGGCCAGGCGGCGGAGACGTGGCCGGACCGGCCTTCTACGCCTACGCCGCGCCTGAACCGGCGCGCTGCGCCGAGCAAACGGTTCAACCAGCCGCCGCGTTGTATCAGCGCAACCTGCACGAGTTCCTGCTGATGTACGACGATGTACGCCGCGCAACCTCTCCACGCGCCGAAATACTGGAGTTTGCCCAAAGCACTTATGAAGCCGCAGCCAATCTTGCCGGCTGGGACCGCACATCTCTGGAACGAGCCGGATCCGGCCCCGCCTCGGGCTGAGCTCCCGCTTCGGCAGCTCACCGATGACTCGCCGAACTACAGAGCGGGTGGCACGGCGCCGGTTCCACGAGGGAGCCGGACCGCGCGCTGAGCCACCCCAGCTCTAGTACTCCAACCAGATCAGCGAAATCGTGAGCGAGCTTCCCCTAGCGCGAAACTCCGTTCCCTCATTTTAGATTCACAACCAGACTTCCACCGGCCATAAATATGCTCCCACCAATGTCGCAGAAGGTCTGCGAGTAGAGCGCTGTCACAAGCTTGCGATCGTCAACTCCGCTGCCTTTCAAAATCCGCAAATCGCCGTTGGTAATGGGAAAACTGATCTGGGTGCAATACCGGTTGAGCGCAGTTGCGGTCATCTTCCCCACGGTCCCATCAAAACGGCAGCTCGGCACGTTCGGGTTTGACCCGATGGCGCAAACGCCCGGCCCACCGTTTTTCCAGAGGTGGAAAGTTGCATTCCCATAGTGGAAGCCATTGAGCTGCCCCTGGCCCTGTGCCTGGTTCTGATACTCCCCAGACATCAGCGTAAACTCATACGCTCCGCTCACCGGCAGAGCGAAGACAACCGCTCCCAGCGTGAGCGATTGGCCGAACATGTTCAAAGACAACAATAGAAACAAGGGGAGTAACAACTTCATCTTCATTTGCTTCTCCAATCATTCATTACTTGTGAGTGTCAGCCGTTGTCTGACTGCGGCAATGCACCCTGCACGTTGGCGAACATCAAGCTGTCGAAACGGCCCATTCGTGTGGTGGGTACGTCCATTCGTGGGACACGCAGGCCCAGACAGGCTGGACTGGCGGAAGCGGTGATTCAGAAGATATGGAACTGGGGACCTGCGGCATCGTCGAGCGCTACAACGTCACTGCACAAAAGCGATAGCGCGGATGCCTTGCTGAAGCGCAGATAACGGAGAGGGAGCCAGAAAAGGCGGGCGCTACCCCAAAATGAATGCCCTCAAATACACGCTGGCGACGAGCCCAACCCCGGCTCGGGCAACGGATGGTTTCTCTTCGATAGGTCAGCTGGATAGGTTAGCCGCTAGCCTGGATGGCCAAACTGGCAGACGCACGGGATCTACGATCCATTCTTGCGTGTTACATGTCGATCCAGGACGGTGCAAGTTATCGCAGACGCTGAATCAGGCTGCTTAATCTCAACAATTGGCGGGAGCACGGTTCGGCACGCTCAGCGATGCCGAGATCAGTCTTTTGCGCCGCTCCCAAAGCCAATAGGGAAACAGCATTTCTTCTTGCTCCTTCAGTTTTTCTATATAGTCTTGAAGTGCCTGTTGGGCAATCGGAGACAAAGGGTAGAACTCGAATCCAGACTTGGCATCGCTGCTGTGGCGCACAGTCGCCAGCATCTCGCTCGGCCCGCCTGACAGGGACAGAACGATCACAACCGTTTCGCCAGCCCTCGGAGCGCCACAGACCAGTGCCGACATTCCTTGCTCACTGATATCGAGCATTACGCCGCGAGTGACGGCCGGTCCGAAGCGCAAGTAGCGCTGCAGTGTGACTGGGACGCAAGAAACATAACGCGGTTCCCGCCGGCGGACGTTGTACGACTGGGAACTGGCTAACGTTCCAAGGACTTCGACATGCATATCGCCCTCCTGCCGTGACCAGGTTTGCCGGATCGCCGCCGCTATGAGGGCAGACCTCCGCCCCATCCCCAGCCCGTCTGCAGGCAAGCACCAATCACACCCAGCAACTCCTCGTTGTCGGCTGGCTTCTGGAAAAAGGCAACGGCCCCCGATTCGAGGGTACGTTTTTCATTGGCTTCAGGTTCGCGAGCCGTGAGAACGATTACCGGGATGACCGAAAGCGCCGGATACTGTTGCAAGTTTTTCAGCACGGAAAATCCATCGCCCGCCGGCAGCCCGAGATCGAGGATGATCAGGTGCGGGCGTTCTTTCAGAGCCATCGCGATGGCTGAATAACCGTCGCAAACACTCAGGGTGTCGAAGTTATTAGCCCGTAGACGCAAGCTCAGGGCCTGCCGGAGATCGGGATCGTCATCCACGACCATAATTTTTGCTCGGTTGATGGGTTGACCCTGGCTGTGACTCTCAGTGTGCATGGTTGTAGTACTCCTTTTCGGTGAAGGTTTGTTTGCTCGAAAGTCCCTGTTGGATGATTTCGGTGACATAGTCGGCAATACCCCAGACCTGTTGTTCCAAGGTCCTTGCGTCCGCGGCGGGCGGGCGGGGGATCGGCTCCGCCGTCACACGCAGGGTGCCGCCGGCTTTCAACTTGGGCAGCGCCCCGACTTGGTCGCGGATGCGGTCCATCATGATGTTGACCCGGTTCATGTCAGTAGACGCGACCACGAAAAATGTCTCGCCGGCGCCGCTGTTTTCCGTGGGTGGAAGAACCAGGTCCTTGTCCACGTAGATGCACTGGTGCAGCTTCTCCAGACATCGCTCGCAGACTTCCTTCCAGCTTCCACGCAGCACTTTGCACAGCGGGGTCAGCTCCACCCGCACCAGCACAATATCCTCGCGCAAGCGTCCCAGGTGAGTGATCACCGGAAACAGAAGCTTGGCCAGAGAATAGAGCGGCAATGTGAATGAGAATGTGCTGCCGCTTCCGGGTTCGCTTGCGACCCACATTCTGCCGCCGTGCAGAGTGACGATTTCTTTGGCAATGTAGAGCCCCAGGCCGAGCCCCGTCCGGTTGCCGTCCACCGCGCCGGGATCCTGGTAGAGTCGCTCAAAAACCAGCGGTAGCGACTCTTGGGGGATGCCCCGGCCGCTGTCGCTAACCGAGAGATAGACGGCGCTGGGATCGGTCTCCACCAGCGAGGCCTTCACCACCACCGAACCATCGGGCGGGGTGAACTTGATTCCGTTGTCGATCAGGTTGACGAGGACTTCAAGAGCGCGGTCGGGATCCGCATAGACCAGGGGGATCGTCTGATCTAACACAGCGTCGAGGACCACGTGTTTGTCGGCAGCCGTGGGTCGCATCATCGTCAGCGCCTGCTTAACCAGTTCCCGAATGTTGATGCAGCGCGGTTCGACGCGCAGCTTGCCGCTATCGGCCCGGGTGGCTTCGAGCAGGTCCCGGATCATGGCATGCAACTGATGCACACTCTTCAGGACTGACTTCAGGTGGTCAGTTTGGTTCGGCGCCAGCGGGCCAGCCAATCCGTCCAAAAGGAGAGTGACGTACTGGTAAATGCAGGTCAGAGGTGTGCGCAATTCGTGCGAAACGTGGGACAGAAACTGGTCCTTGAATTCAAGTTGCTGGGTGCGGGTCACCTCCAGGGCGCGCATCAGCTCTTTACGTTCCACCGCGTAGCGTATGGAACGCTCCATATGTTTACAGGTGACGTCGCTCTTGAATAGGTAGTCCTGAACCCCCTGGTGGACAGCTTTGATCGCCAGTTCATCATCGTCCTGACCCGAAAGGATCACCACTGGAACGTTTGGAGCCTTCTGCATGATCCGGCGAATGGTTTCCGCGCCGTGGCTGTCGGGAAGGTTCGGGTCGAGCAGCACCAGAGAAGGTGTTTCCACGTCCAGCCACGTGAGAGCATCGGAGAGCCGAGTGACGCAGTTCACATTGAACTTGCACTTACTTTCCAAGAGGCGCAAGCGGACCAGGTCCGCGTCTCCGGGTTTGTTCGCAACCAGTAAAACGTGAGCGACACCGTGTTCCATCATTTCCTGTTTTCCCTCTCCCGGCAGGCTTGCAGAGCCCAATACGAATTCTCTATTCGCCTGCCACCATAAGCATTACCGCCTGCCCTTATATGCTGATGCCGTCCAGGCCAACGCCCTCGCAACTCGAACAGCGTCGACCAAGAAGGATCTTCCTCATTTGTTTCATCGCCGCCCTCCGTTCTCGTCATGACGACAGCCGGCAAAGTGAACGCCCACACCGGCCTGACACCATTTACCAGAGGAATAGATGTTCGGCCAACGCTGACATCCCCGGGTCCGACCGTTGTGACGTAACGCACATCCCACTGTGATCCGAACACCTCATCGACACTTCGCCCCCAAAGCTCTAGAAACGAAAGACAGATCGGGCCTCCCATCCGGCCATGCACGTGTGGACGCGCTTGGGAAACTCCTGGAATGACGCTTATGGAAAGGACGACCTTAGAACCCGTGCTGCACCGGCCGCGACTTGCTTGAGCCGTATTGTGACCGGCAAGATTTGTCCCAGGCGGAATGCGAGAGACTCCACTTGGAGGAAAAGCGGGTCATGCCACCCAAGCGGTACAAGCCAGCACAGATCGTGTCGGTGCTGCGGCAGATCGAGGTAAGCTGCACGACATGCGGTGGAGCGCGGTTCGCAACGCCATCCGCCGCGGAGTGGATCCTGACACCATGTCCGCGCATCTTGCCGCCGACGCGTTCTCCAGATACAACATGCAATTCAGCGACGACCTGCGGGATGCTGCCCGGAAAATCGAAGACGGGGCAGTCTACGCAAAAATTAAAACCGACACAGAAACCGACAAAGCGACAGCGGCACCATCGGATTGGGAGCAGATTTTACAGCGAAAACCAGTGCTAAGTTACTGTTGTAGAATGACTTTAATGTTTAGCGCCCGGATGGCGAAACTGGCAGACGCACGGGACTTAAAATCCCG
>Ga0182019_10001158_pt1 | contig 13283 bp, 11 predicted proteins | sample 812E2MmetaG_FD_120483 | JGI IMG/M metagenome (GOLD analysis project Ga0182019, IMG submission 120483) | Permafrost microbial communities from Stordalen Mire, Sweden - 812E2M metaG | ecosystem: Environmental > Terrestrial > Soil > Wetlands > Permafrost | place: Sweden: Stordalen | collected...
GGTTTGATTGGCACCTACGGGAACCGCTGGGTGAATCTCGCGGTAGGACGTTCAGATCTGATTCTAGTTTTGGGTAGCCGGCTTGATATTCGTCAAACTGGCGCGGCGGTATCTGCTTTCAAAGCAGGGCGCGTGATTTATCACGTGGATATTGACGAGGGTGAAATCAATAATCGTTTGCAGGGTTGCAAACCGATCGTTGCGCATCTACGGCCGTTCCTCGCTGGCTTGGTGAATGCGGCTTTCAAGAGGCAGTGGCAAGACCAAACGGATTGGATTTCCGAGATTCAGCATCTACGCAACCAATGGCCCGATATCAACGAGATTCAAGCGCCCGGGATCAATCCAAATGAGTTTATGCACCAACTGTCTCGCGCATCCGAGCAGGCATCTACGTTTGTAGTGGACGTGGGCAATCATCAAATGTGGGCAGCCCAATCGCTGGAATTGAGCGACCATCAAAGGTTCTTGACTTCGGGAGGAATGGGGGCGATGGGTTTTGCCCTTCCTGCTGCGATAGGCGCAAGTTTGGCAACCGGGATGGCTGTGGTTATGATCGCCGGGGATGGGGGCATGCAGCTAAACATTCAAGAACTTCAGACGATTGCCCACCACCGCTTGCCGATCAAAATGGTTGTGCTGAACAATCAATCGCTGGGGATGGTTAGGCAATTCCAACAGAGCTATTTTCAAGAGCGGTATCCGGCAACTGTGTGGGGGTATTCGGCGCCTGATTTTTCGGAAGTGGCGCGCGCATATCGGATCGAGAGTATTACTGTCTCAGATGCTCGTTCGCTCCCCGCGGCGCTTGAGAAGATGTGGTCCAAACCTCAGGAACCTTTCTTGCTCCAGGTTTTCATTGACGTGTCTGCAAACGCCTATCCCAAGATTGCCTTTGGACGTCCAATGACAGAGATGGAACCGTTCGCTAAGCCGTTGGAAATGGAAAGTACATAGAAGTTCAGGATCATTTTCACGAGTCGCGAAACGTGTAGCAGGTTGGTTGAAGATTCCCAGTTGCCGAAGCAACGGGAATTGCCGCTGGTGAGCGTTTGTATTCCAGCGTATAATTCCGAATCTACGTTGGATGAGACATTAAAAGCTGTTCTGGCATAGGACTATCCACGCCTTGACATCGTCGTTTCGGATAATCACTCCATGGATCGCATCAAGACGATTGTGCAGCAGTATGTCGAACGAGGCGTACGCTATTGCACCCCAACTATATGCCCAGATTGGGCGGCTAATTTACTTAGCCCATCTTATTCAAAAGTACCCTCAAATTCATTTCCAAATTCGTGTCTCACCTATTTCCATAAAAGAAAAGAACTTAGACCGATTTCGCCCCAAATATTGGGGGATGTCCTGATTATTGCAGCTTCATAATCCCTTTCTCATGAATATTGGTATAGATGCAAAATGGTTTTATGAAGGGGCCTCTAAGATTGTCGTAAAAAACCTTATCCAACATTTTATAGATCAGAATAGCAAGAATAATGTTTTTATTTTCTTAGATCGACGCATGAAACATGCACCGTTTCCTTATAAGAAACAAAACGTACATTTAGTATATTTGTGGGCCGAAAATAATCTTATTTCGAATCTCACTATTGTACCGGCTTTGGCGAAACATTATGGCATCGACGTTTTTATTGCTCAATTATTCTCGCCTCTTTTTTCGTCTTTTAAGCGAATATCCTTCGTATATGATATAAGTTTTGAATCAAATCCTTCTTTTTTTACCTGGCTCGAAAGACTTTATTTTTCACCGATAAAACTATTATCGAAAAGAGCCCATAAAATATGCACAATTTCTTTTTCAGAAAAGAAAAGACTAATTAAATATAAATACAATGCCGCCGAGAATATTCAAGTCGTTTATATGGGCGTCGATCGAAATATATTTAAGCCAGTTCATGAGCAAAATAGCATACTAGTCCAAGAACTCAAAGAAAAATATGGTCTTCCAAGAGATTTCTTATTGTATGTTGGACGACTAAATATCAGAAAAAATTTAATAAGTCTAATTCATGCGATGCCCATGATAAAAAATACGACGATTCCTTTGGTCATAGCCGGAGGTAAATACGATTGGAAGAAAGGCGAGATCCAGGACGCCATCAATGCTTTGGGCTTAAAGAAACGCATAATTTTAACGGGCTATATGGAAGATGGTCTACTTCCCGTTCTCTATTCGTTGGCAAAAATATTTTGTTATGTTTCGCTCGATGAAGGATTTGGATTACCGCCTCTTGAAGCGATGGCTTCCGGTATTCCTATCGTCGTTTCCGATATCGATCCTCTTCGAGAAGTATGCAGCCATGCTGGGAGTTATGCCGATCCGCATAATCCAAAAGAAATTGCAAATAGAATTAACGAACTGTTGGCAGATAATTTATTATACCAAAGTAAGAGAGCTGCTGGATTGGAGCGAGCCGGGAAATTTAATTGGAATGAATCGGCGGAGGAGGTGATGAAGTGCGTGAATTCCATAGGTTTCTAAAAAATCCGAAAGATCTCAAGGAGAAATGAATCGAATGCCTAAGCGCATCCTAATTCTTGGCGGATCGGGGATGCTCGGTCACAAGCTATATCAAACAGCTTCGAATAAATATGATACGTATGTTTCGTTTAGAAAATTCTCAAAGGAATTGAGGAACACAGGCATTTTCGAAAGATCAAAAATCATAGATCATTTCGACGCGCATAATATAAAGAAAGTAAGAGAAACTATTGATAAGGTAGAGCCCCAATATATAATCAATTGTATCGGCATCATAAAGCAAAAAAGGCTCATCGACGATCCGTCGATTGCAATCTATATAAACGCCTTATTCCCGCATCTGCTGGCGGACATTTGTAAGGAAACAGGAACAAAACTTATTCATATCAGTACGGATTGTGTTTTTTCCGGTAAAAAAGGGAATTATACTGAAGAAGATATCTCAGATGCGGACGATGTTTATGGAAAGACGAAATATTTGGGTGAAATCGCCAATCAACGAAATTTGACGATTAGGACCTCGATTATTGGCAGAGAGTTATTTGCCCATTACTCTTTGGCCGATTGGCTCATTTCTAATAAAAATAGGGAAGTCTATGGCTATAAGAACGCGATATATACGGGGCTTTCGTCGATCGCGCTGAGCAACGAGATCGTTCGAATCATGAAAATATATCCTCATCTTCATGGCCTTTATCAAATTTCTTCAGCCAAGATATCCAAATTCGATCTATTGGTCCTCATCAACAAGGTATTCAACTTGAATATCCATATCGTTCCTAGTGATGAATATTTTTGCGACAGGAGTTTGACCTCGACAAAATACAAAGAGAAAACGAATTATCATCCTTATGATTGGGAAGAGATGATTTCCGAAATGTTTACGGATAAAACGAATTATGAGAGGTGGGAAATACAATGAATTTAAAAGAAAAAACGGTTTTAATTACCGGAGGGACCGGCTCGTTGGGAAAGACAATGACGAGGAGAATTTTAGCGGGCCGGCTCGGGAGGCCCCGGAAGATCATTATTTTCTCTAGAGATGAGGCCAAACAACATGACATGCGGCTAGCCTATAAGAACAGGACTGTCGCCACGGATGAAATTATTTATGATAATTTTGATGATCTTGTAGAGTTTCGAATCGGCGATGTTAGAGATTACCACAGCATCGCGGCCGTGCTGAGAACCGCCGATATCGTTTTTAATGCCGCTGCCTTGAAGCAGGTGCCCTCATGTGAATATTTTCCCTATGAGGCGGTAAGAACAAATATTGAAGGGCCCGAAAACATTATCCGGGCAATAAGAGAAAACAAGTTACCGGTTGAGGTTGTCGTCGGGATTTCCACGGATAAGGCTTGCAAGCCTATCAATGTCATGGGAATGACGAAGGCCATCCAAGAAAGGCTGTTTATTTCGGCCAATATCAGTTGTCCGGAAACGAGATTTATTTGCGTCCGGTATGGGAATGTTTTGGCTTCAAGAGGATCCGTCATTCCGCTGTTTGTCAGCCAAATCAAGGCCGGCGGGCCTTTAACAATTACGACAAAAAACATGACGAGATTTCTCCTAAGCCTCGAAGACGCTGTGGATGTCATCTTTGCGGCTGTAAAGGAAGCCAAAAGGGGAGAAATCTTTGTTCCCCGCGTGCCATCGGCCAGGGTCTTGGATATCGCCAAAATACTCATCGCGGGTCGGAAGATTAAAGTCAAGATCATCGGCATACGTCCGGGCGAAAAATTGCATGAGATCCTCATCTCCGAGGAAGAGTGCCCACGGACAAGCCAGAGAAACGAATATTTTGTCATTGCGCCGATGCTGCCCGAAATCAAAAATGACGCTGACCAAAGAAATATATTGTCTGGCGCATACAGCTCCGCGAAAAATCTTATGAAGATGAAGGAGTTGAAAACGCTGCTCAAAGAAAAAATATTGTTCGCGACGGATGATTTCGGGAAAAAGGACGAATGGCTAGCATGAAGATTACGACCGTTTTAGGCACAAGGCCGGAGATTATCCGGTTAAGCTTGATTATTAAGAAATTAGATAAGATAAGCGAACATATTCTTATCGATACGGGTCAAAATTATACTAAATCGCTGAAAGATGTTTTTTTTTGTGATTTGAATATCAGAAAGCCCGATTTATATTTGGGCGTCAAAGCCAACAGCCCAGGACTACAAATCGGGCAGATCCTTTCTCGAATGGAAAACGCGCTCGTCCAAACAAGGCCGGAAAAGCTGTTAATCCTCGGCGATACAAACAGTGGTCTATCGTCGATTATCGCTAAAAGGCTGGGAATCCCCGTCTATCATATGGAGGCGGGGAATAGGTGCTACGATGACCGCGTTCCGGAGGAAGTGAACAGAAGGATCATTGACCATTGCGCGGATATTCATATGCCATATACGCATCGTAGCAAAGAAAATCTTTTGAGAGAAGGCATCCCCAGAAAAAACATATTTGTTATAGGGAATCCTATTTATGAGGTCCTTGAATATTATAAAAAAGGCATCGATCTTAGCGATATCCTGAGGAAGCTGCGACTGGAAAAAAATAAATATTTTCTCGTGACGATGCATCGGGCGGAAAATGTCGATGTTGAAGAGCGATTAAGAAGAATAATCGAAGCCCTGAATCTAATCTCGCATCATTATCAATTGCCGGTCCTGTGTAGCCTTCATCCCAGAACCAAGTCAAAAATGAAGAAATATCATTTTGCCTTTGAGCACCAATACATAAAATATATGAATCCCCTCGGCCTTTTTGATTTTGTCGCATTGGAAAAGAACGCTTTTTGCGTCCTCACGGACAGTGGAACGGTTCAGGAAGAGTGCTGTATTTATTCGATTCCTAATATCACTATTAGGGACGTCACGGAGAGGCCCGAAACCGTCGAATGCGGAAGCAACATCATTAGCGGTGATGCGCCGCAAGAAATCCTTAAAATGGTTGATATCGTCATTCATGCAGATAAGGCTTGGATGGTGCCTTCAGAATACAAAGACCCGGTCGTTTCTGATAAAGTGATAAAAATATTGTTCAGTAAGAATTCAATTTCCTGTTAGATTTCAGCATTCCCTTTCGTGTCCCCGAAAATTGAGGCGCCATGAAAATTGAAATCATCGGGTCCCGAGGATATCCGTTCAGCTATGCCTCGGCTGAAGATATCGTAAGAGAGTTTGGTCCGAGATTTATCAGGGACGGCCACGAGGTCACGGTTCATTGCTGGGCGACAAAGGAAACATTATCAAAAGGACTTAAATCGGATACGTTCAATGGCATTAAACGAGTTTTTCACAGGACGCCGGGCGGGAAAATATCCGGTCAATTTATCGTTGCATTGAAGTCTTCGTGGCGTGCCGCAGTCTCAAATTGCGATATCGTTTTATATATTTTTATTAACAGCGCCATTTTCTGCTGGATTCCTAAAATTGCGGGGAAGAAAGTATTTACCAATATCAACGGCATAATGTGGAAGGATCCAAAATGGCCGTGGGGGATAAGGCACGTTTTTTTTATTCTCGGAGCCTATTTAGCGATAGCGATTGGCGATAAGACCGTGACCGATTCATTTCATATGCAGCAACTTTATAGAAATAAGTTTAAAGTGAATATCGATTGGATCGGGTATGGGTGTTCCCAAAATGTTCCCCGTCAAAAAGTGATTTCTCTATTATCGAAATATAATGACGGTTATTATCTCATCATGAGTCGAATCACGCCTCATAACCTGACGGATATGATGGTCGATGGCTTTATCAAATCCGGAAGCCGCTCTCATCTGGTCGTCGCCGGGCATACCCCCAATACAAAATGGTTTTATGACATGAAAGAACGTTCTATGGGAAAGAACGTCACTTTCCTGGGATTGGTTAAAGATCAGTATGCGCTCACTCAAATCATATTGAATTGCCGAGCTTACTTGCATGGGCATTCGTTGGGAGGAATAAATCCGGCTCTCGTCCGGGTCACGGGGATGGATAAGCCCGCCATTTGCATAGATACCGTTTTCAACCGAGAGGTCGTTGAGGATCCCAATCGCAGGCTTCAGGCGGTTTTATTTGAAAAAGACGTCGATTCGGTATCGGAGGCGATAAATAATTTTGAGAAATGTCAAGGCGATTATGAAAAAGAAGCAGTTCTCTTAGGAAGGAAGATTCGAGAAACAATGTCTTGGGAGATAATTTATCAGAAGTATAAAACGTTTTTCGAAGAGTGCTTAAATAAGTAGGAATGGTTCGTTTTTGCCCCGCTTCAAAATAAATCGATTGAAATATTAGGCGCGCGAAACGGGACGCTGGGTTCGATTATGCGTATTGGGATAGATACGTCTGCTCTATTATTTAATCAGGCCGGGAGCGCCGCGTACATCAGAGGGCTTTTGGCGGGGCTTCAGGTCTATGGTTCTGAAATTGAAATCGTCCCATTTTCATACAAGCCGAGAGTTGATAGACGCCATCGGTATTTGAGAATTTATGATACCCTCAGGAGAGAACTCTTCTGGACTCAGCAAAGCCTCCCCCAAGCGGCGGCCCGAGCTCAATGCGGCGTTCTTCACAGCCCGGCAATGTTGGCCCCGCTGAAATGTCGATTGCCGGTTGTCTTGACGATATTCGATCTCTATATCATCCGGAGAAAGAAATCGTTCCCGCTTTGGAACAGTAAATCCATGAACTATTTCCTTCCGAAGATCTTGAATTCGTCCTCACATATCATCGCCATTTCCCAATTCACAAAACAAGAAATTATGGAAATTTATCCACATCTCCCCGAGAGTAAGATCACGGTGACGCTATTGGGGCTAGAGCCGAATTTTAAAAGAGTTCGTAAAGACGAATCTTTGAAGATAAAGAATAAATATTCCCTTTCAAAACCTTATATCATGGGGGTTTCAACGATCGAGCCCCGAAAGAACATTAAAAATCTAATCAGCTCATTTGCCCGTATTCAAAAGAAAATCGAGCAAGACCTTGTCCTTGTTGGAGGGTACGGATGGAAAAGTGCGGATCTTATGAAACTGACCCGACGAATAAATCTTGAGAAAAGAATAAAATTCCTAGGATATGTACCAAAAAATGACCTGCCTGCTCTATATAGCCTTGCTGATGGCTTTGTCTACCCTTCTCTTTATGAAGGCTTTGGACTTCCGCCTTTGGAAGCCATGGCATGTGGGTGTCCGGTGATCACGTCGAATTGCGCATCAATCCCGGAAGTCGTCGGGACGGCCGCCGTACTGATCGACCCGAAAAATATCGAAGAATTATCATGCGCGATGGAAACGCTTATGGGTGACGAAAATAAAAGAGCGTCGTTACGTATCGCGGGGATGAAAAGGGCAGCTGACTTTTCTTGGGAGAAATGCGCCAAAAAGACAATCGAAGTCTATGAACAGTCGGGTACATAATTGAAAATCGTCCAAGTTATCCCCAAAGACAAGCTCATCGCCCTTGGTTCTATGGCCTCGATTGGCGCACGGTTGACGAATGTCATTACGATGATGATTGCGACGAGCATCGCCGCCCGAGGCATGACAAAAGAGGAGTTCGGGCTTTGGACGATTCTTGTTTCATTTATGTATATTTCCTTGAATTTTGACTTGGGATTTCGATTTGGTTTGGGCAATCGTTTAGCCGCCCAAGTGGCGCTGGCTGGCGGGACGACGAACCAAAAGCAAAAGGAATTATATCTCGCGATTTTTTTCCTCCAAATTGGAATTTGCGTTTTAGGGATTGTTGTTGGATTCGTACTGATGAATGTCATTCCTTGGCAATCTACTTTGAAAATCCATCAATTAGACCTGGCCGCGAACGTAAATGTTATTATTCTCTTCGTCACATGTTTCCTCCTTATGAATCTTTCCTTAAGCCTCGTGAGCTCGGGGTTTTTTGCCTACCAAGAAGTCAATTTGTACTGTTATCTTAATGCGGGGCAATCGATCGTTCAATTGATCGTGTTCTGGATATCTTCCTTTGTCTTCCATTTTAATGGGGCAATTATTTGTTATTTCTTTACCCCTCTTATAACGGGCATTGCCTGCATGGCATTATTTTTCCATCGCCGCGAGTGGAAATTGTCTTGGATTCGCTTGGATATCATAAAAAAACATGTTCGGTCTTTAGCAAATCGGAGCTTTGAATTTTTCATCCTTTCGCTTTCGGCCTCAATTATTGCCGTTGTAAGCACGATTTTGGCCGGGAGCGTGGCAGGATTATCAGCGGCTGGTGATTTCGATTTGGTTAGGAAAATATTCAATTTTCTGGTCACGGGGCATTTGGCTTTGTTGGCTCCGTTAGCCCCGGTTTATACCCGAGCCGCGCAATTAGGGGATTGGGATTGGGTGAAAAGAAAATATTCGTTTTGTAAGCGGATCGTCTGGCCGGCGATATTCATGGGGGGGGCGGGATTGATCTATATCTTTCATCCGATCCTGTTGAAAGTCTGGTCTGGACGGAATCTTCGAAATTATTCCTTAGCCGGATTGCTAGCTTTATTGGCAATACTTAACGGATGGGGAAACACTCAGTCTGTCTTGTTGAACAGCCTGGGGCTTGTGAAATGGCAAGCTATTGCGTCCATCACAATGGCCCCATTATTCATTTTCTTGCCTTTATATTTGGGCAAGAATGGGAATGTGATGGGTGTTGCCGCAGGCACGCTCTTATGCATGATCCCGGGAACGATTATCTGGCCGATATATGCATCGTATGCGCTAAAAAAGAAATTACTCAGGGTCTGAATATGAAATTATCGATCTGCATACCAACCTATAATCGAGCGAACAAATTGTGTAAAACGCTAGATTCAATTCTCAATGAAATGGGCTATTTTCCCGATGTCGAAATATTTATTTCTGACAATTGTTCGACAGACGATACATTTTCTATGGTTCAAAAATACCAAAAATATTTTCATAACATACGCTATTCATTAAATGCCCATAATTTGGGTTTTAACGGCAATGTTATCTGCTGTTTTGAAAAGGCAATTGGCGAATATATTTCTTTTATATCTGATGATGATCTTGTACCGCCGGGGACATTTCCGAGGATTCTGCAAGAAATTAGATTAAGAAGGCCATCAATAATCTATCTCAATCATCATCCTTTTCATGAAAATGACCCCCGGACAAGACTTCCAGATAAGCACGATTCACATGATCGTCTTTTCAATAATGGCAAGGATTTTTTTATTTATTGCGGATTAGGGTTTCTTTCCTCTCTGACGATAAGATCTGATTTTGCCCAAGAATTTATTACGTTGGCAAAAAAGAGTATTTTTTCTGAGCCACATCTTGATATTTCAAGTCGAATCGCTCTGACAAAAGAAGGCCCATTTATTTTTTTAGGGAGCATTTCCATTTGGGCGAGAGTCCCTATCCCCCTGGAAAATGATTATGTTACGTGTCATATTCTAAAAGTAGATCATCTATATCAAGATCTTTATGCGGAAGGGCTTATGGATAAGCTTTCTTTTAGAAAGCATATGAGGATATCCATAAGATCTCTCCTTCTCCGAAATGTACTGTATAATAAATGCGTAGGAGATTATCGCGTTCTTCAATCAAATAGAACGGGAATCTTTGAGCTTTATCGGGAATATATCATATTCTTTTTGATTGTGTATCCGATTCTTATATTGCCTCGGTTTTTAATAAAAGGCCCGTATTGTATTATTCGCGCAATGATCCAACGCGCAAGAATAATACGTTTGAATCAGGCAAGACATAGCCGAATCGCAAAAAATTGATATTGATTTGATTCCGCCAATTCTTTCAATCTGCATTCCGACATTTAACCGGTCCGGCTACCTAGGGAAATGCATAGAAAATATCATCCAATCGTTGATATCGGAAAAAGAAAATATTGAAATCATTATTTCGGACAACGCCAGCGGCGATGACACCCAATCCGTTGTATCCGGATACCAAAAGAGATTTCCTGGAATCCGCTATTACCGAAATGAACAAAATGTTTATGATAAAAATTTTTTCTTGGCAGCCGGGCGGGCCAACGGAAAATATCTTTGGATTATAGGTGATGATGATAGGCTAGAAAAAGACGCAATTCCGGAAATCTTTAAAAAGATCCGTCTAGGTTATGATCTCATTATAGTAAATCATTCTATTTGGGTAGATAATTTTACGCTAGAAGTAAAATCTCGTGTGTTACTCATAAATAATGATAAAATATTTACCGACCATAATGCCTTATTATCATTTTTAGGCCCACGAACTGGATTTATCTCGTCCGTTATTATCAATAGAAGGTCATTTCTTAGAATCGGACCCGATGAATATGAACATCTTCTTCCAACGGGCTTTTCATTTATGTACTCTGTTTATTCATCTTTTATAGGTAATGGATCGGCGTATTTGATAGCTAGGCCATTAATTAAACAGACCGGGACCTTATTGATGACAGAACCAGATCATTGGTATAATGTCTTTGCTAAAGGAAGTGCTTTGGCTTTCCAAAACCTTAAAAAGCGGGGGTATTCGCGGCGCGCGATTTATACAGCTAAAAAGCGTGTGCTTAGAGATTATATTTTGCATGATATAATATTCAGAAAAAGAAATAATGGAGACTTGAAGGGGAATTTTAAAACAATATACTCATATTATAATAATCAATGGTTTTTTTGGTTGGTTATTGTTCCAGCGTTCTATTCTCCTCGCGCATTAATGAAATGCTTTACTAATCTATATTATAATTTATTTCGGAAATATAAATATTTGTGACAACCCCGCGAAATTCATGTTCCCCAAAAAATTGAATCTTGGTTGTGGATATGATATCCGAAACGGCTATATAAATTTAGATCGTTTTGATTTTCCCGGCGTTGATATCGTCTATGACCTTGAAAAATTGCCTTTGCCTTTTGATGATGAAGAAGTTGTCGAGATTATTTGCCGAGATATTCTTGAACACCTCGAATATATTCAGATAATGAAGGAGTTTTATAGAATTCTTGCCTTTGGTGGAAAATTGAAAATAAGAGTGCCGCATTTTACTTCAGCAAATAACTACATAGATCCAACTCATAAGAAATTATTCTCTATACAGACGTTTGATTATTTTATTAAAACCCCAAACTATAATTTTGTGAGAAATTCATATTATTATTTCAGTAGGATTTCTTATTCAAAAATAACATTTTTTAAAAAATCCTTATTTTATAACTATCCGGTTGAAGCAATTGTAAATTTGTCTCCCAAAATACAACGATTTTATGAGATAACTATGTTATCAAGAATATTTCCTGCGGAAAATATCGTCATCGAATTAACGAAATGATTATATTTCGTGAAAATCCGCGATTTATATGAAGATTATTAATCTTCTGCCGTTCTTATCCGCTCTCAATGGCATAAACATGAAATTGGCCGGGCTAAATATAAGAATGGATCAATTAATAATCGTCTTCTTGATGATTATCCTGTTCCTGTCAAATATATTGGGAAAAATAAAGTTATATCTGGACAAAACAGGCCGGTTGCTACTGCTATTTTTCATTTGGAGTTTTGCGATTTCGTTTTTATTATCTCCCAATCACAAATATAGCTTAGTCGAAACGATTAATCTTTTATCTTCGGCGTCTGTTTATTTTGTTTTAACGAATTTATTACGATCTAAAAAAAATATTAACAAATATTTCAAATCTTTTTTGTGGGCGGGCATTTTATCCACATCATATGGAATAATAATATTTGTTTTATCTATTATTGGATTGAAAATTTATGGGGTTAATTTAAACGAGAACGGTTCGATGGCATATGGTGTTTTCGCGACTATGCGCGAACCGAATATATTTGGGAGCTTCAGCCTTATATATTTTATTTTAAGCCTCGTTATTATATTATCGCTGCCGAAAGAAAAGCGTAAATATAATAAATTGGTTGTTTATTTAATATTTTCCTCTGGCCTGGGTTTATTCCTCAGCTTTACCCGGGGCGTATGGCTTGCGGCGATCGTTGGAGTAATAATCACGCTGGGGACTAATAAAGAGATCTCAAATTATATAAGAAAGAAAGGTACATCGATTTTCCTTTTGGCTATTTTTGTGTTTTTTATTTTAATAATTGGAAATATATTAATTTCTAATTCAATAATTCGATACAAGATTTCTCATCTCTTCGATTATAGTGGCGGAACGGGGGCGGGTCGAATTGATATCTGGGAAAATGCATTTAAAAGCTTTTTAGAAAGTCCGTGGTTCGGCCGTGGTACCTACAGTTATGCGGCTATCTATAGCCCCGAGCTAGTGGGGTCCGGGGGACAAGAATCCGTTGCTTGGATAGGAAATCTATTTCTAACGCTATTGCATGACACTGGAATCATTGGTATGGTCATTTTTCTGGGAATGACTTTTGTCTTGCTAAAAGAAGGAATAAAATCGGCAAAATGGTTTATGGACGTAAGCCCCATGAATGCGGCTATTTCGTATGGATTTTGCATATCGTTGGTGTGTCTGATTATCGCCTTTATTTTTACAACAGGTTTTTCATACGTTTATGCTTGGAGCGTCCTGGGTTTTATCGGAGTTTACAACAGAAATCGGAAATTATTGGAACGCGAACATATCATGACAGCCGTATCCATCTAAACTCTGCATTGTTCAAAATAGACATTGTTTAATGCGTGGGGTTTAGCTTATACCCGAGCTTGACGTGGCTAGATGCCAAAAAGCCTCATAACCGACTGTAATCAATAAGGATAAGCCATTTTTCAAGAAAGCGGACGCGTATCTAGGCGTTATTCCACGGACAAGACGGCCGGAA
>Ga0182019_10001159_pt1 | contig 13282 bp, 7 predicted proteins | sample 812E2MmetaG_FD_120483 | JGI IMG/M metagenome (GOLD analysis project Ga0182019, IMG submission 120483) | Permafrost microbial communities from Stordalen Mire, Sweden - 812E2M metaG | ecosystem: Environmental > Terrestrial > Soil > Wetlands > Permafrost | place: Sweden: Stordalen | collected...
GAGGTCCGACATTTTCTCCCTCGGTGTGCTCTTCTATCATATGCTCTCGGATCAGATCCCATTCCGCGGGGACCATGAAGCGGCGATGTTCTATTCCGTCCAGAACGAGAAGCCGGTGCCGCTCCGCCAGTACCGGCCCGACCTCTCCCCCGGGTTCGTGTCGATCGTGGAGAGGGCTCTGGAAAAGAACCCGGAGGACCGCTATCAGACCGTGGACGAGATGCTCGCCGAGCTCCGGCATCTGAAGCGCGCCTCGTTCTCCATCTCGAAGGTTTTCAACCGTCCTTCGGGGGAGACGAAGCGGCCCATGACGAAACCTTTCATACGGTTTCAGGGGAAGACCGCCGGTATTCCATGGGGGAAAATGCTCCCCATGCTCGTCGGCGTCCTCGTGCTGATTCTCGTGGCGATATTCGTTATCCGGGCGCTCATCAACCCCTGACCCGGATCCGCCGCACGGGTTCTTCGTCCTCTCACGGTCCGTGAGAGTGGCTCCCGACGTCCTGAGCGGCGAGGGGCATTGATACTCCCCTCTTCCGGCCCCCGCGCTGGAGAAGGGCGCGGGGCCGGATCGGACATGTCTCGCGGAGCTCGAGCCGTTGTCCGCGGGGATGGATACTCGCTAGAGCGCTCCCAGCATCTTTTCCGCTTTCACTCTGACGAACGCGTAATTGATGAACGGCAGGACGTTGTCCCGCGCCGCCTTCGTCGCATATTCCCTGGCCTCCCTCCCCTTGCCGCTCTCCCGGAGCGCAAGCGCCAGAGTGTACAGAACGACGGGATCCTGCTGGTTCGCCTGCTTCAACTCCTCTATTGCCTTGGCGTAGTCCTTCCCCTGAAGCTCGATCCTCCCCGCGAGCTCGTGCGCAAACCGGATCTGGTTCCTGTTGTTCACGGTCTCCGCCCGCTTCTTGTATTTCTCCGTTTCGGTTCGGGCCGCGGCGACGTCCCCCTTTGCCAGGTACACCTTTGCAAGGTCATAGTGATGAATACTCTCGCTGAATTCCTTCACCCCCTTTGCCAGCGACGATTTGCGGATCAGTGCGATAGACGAGTTGAACTTCTCGAGCGCCTGATCGGCTTTCCCGTCATTGAGAAGGATGTTCGCCATCAGGTTGAGATCGGCGGACATTGACCCGGCATCGTTCGTGCGTTCGGCGATGCCGTATTCCTTCTCGATCTCCTTCAACGCAAGATCGGGTTTTCCCTCGTCCTGGTATACGACGCCCCGGGCGAACAGGGCAAACCGCCGCTCCCCGTCATTCCGGGCTCCGTCGTACAGCTTCTGAATCTCGGCCAGCGCTTCGTCGTGCTTGTTCTGATACATGAGGCAGGCAGCGATCCCCACGAACGAATTTGCAAACTGCGGATTGACGGAAAGCGCTTTTTCGTACTGGGCTATCGACTCGTCGAACCTTCCCGTCTTGAGGAGAAGCTCGGCGTAGGAATCAAAGGGATTCGGGTCGGTCGGGAGGAGCTCCGTGTATTTCTTGAATATCTTCTCCGCGTCGTCGTATTTCTCCATCGCCCGGTACGTATAGCCGAGCTGATTGTACGCCGGGCCGTATCCGGGCGCCAGTTCTGTCGCTTTCTTCAGGTGCTCTGACGACCGCGCGTAGTCCTGCTGCGCAAAATACGTCGTCCCGAGAAGCGTCTGCGCACGCTCATCGTCGGGATACGCGTCGACGAGCTCCTTGTAGAGCTTCAACGCGGTGGCGGGGTCGCCGTACGATGCGGCCTTGAGCGCCCTGATTTCGAGCTGCTCCCCCTTCGAAGCGTGCCCCGCCGACTCGTCGGCCTTTGTCAGCGCCGCAAAGAACTCTTTCGTGGTGGGCGCCGACTGCGCGAGATACAGGTGGGCGAGGGCGAAGTTCGGATCCTTTTCGACTGCCCCCTGGAAATAGGGAATGGCGTCCGTGCCGCGGAGATTGTCGAAAAGCACCCTCCCTTCGATGAACTGGGAAAGCGCCTCCCTGGACTCCGTGGTAACCGGGATTTTGTCCGCCGCTTGCGCTCCGGCGGTCAGAAGCGCCAGCGTAAGAAGGACCCCCGCGGAAACGGAATACCGCCCGTGTGAATATCTCATGAATGCCTCCGGATGGTGTGTATGGGAAAGTGGACGATGCAAGGATACTCAATTCCGGCCATGCCAATCAACGGGAATGTGCCGGGCGGGGAAGGGGTGGGACGAAAGGGAGGTGATCAGGGACGGGGCGGATGCCCGATTGCTCAGGATGGACGCCGGAGGCGAGGCGCCGGGGCACCGCGGCTGGTTTCGGCGGCGTAGGCGTTATTGCTTTTCAGTATCGTCGTTTCTATACTTTTCAATTCATCCAACCATAAGGAGGGCCGGACCATGTCCGCCGGTAACACTGTAACACCCCTCAAAGGCGAATTGTATGCTCCGTCCGCCGAGGTCATCGCTCAGGCTAACGTGCCCGATCCCGAAGCGGCGCGGAACGAGGCATCACTGGACATTGAGGCCTACTGGGCCAAACGCGCGGAGGAGCTCTTGTGGTACAAGAAGTGGGACAGGGTCCTCGACGATTCCAACAAGCCGTTCTTCAAGTGGTTCGTCGGAGGGAAGACGAATATCGTCGCCAATGCCATCGACCGCCACGTCCGGACCTGGCGCAGGAACAAGCTCGCCCTCATCTGGGAGAGTGAGAAAGGGGATGTCCGGACGTTCTCCTATCACGCCCTGGCGCGGGAGGTCTGCAAGTTCGCCAACGTCCTCAAGAGCATGGGCGTCAACAGGGGGGACCGGGTCACGATCTACATGCCCCGCATTCCCGAGACGGTGATTGCGATGCTTGCCACGGCCAAAATCGGCGCGGTCCACTCCGTCGTGTACGGGGGGTTCTCCGTCGAGGCCCTGCACGGGCGGATCGAGGACAGCGAGTCGAAAGTCATCGTGACCGCCGACGGCGGCTACATGAACGGGAAGGTAATCGAGCTGAAAAAGATCGTCGACGAAGCCCTCAAGCGTACCGGGGCTCCGGAGAATGTTGTCGTCATCCGGAACACGGGGAAAGAGGTGGCGATGGAAGCCGGCCGTGACTACTGGTACCACGACCTGATGGCGATGCCCCTTGTCCGGAATTCGCAGCGCTGTGAGACGGAGGTAATGGACGCCGAGGATCCTCTCTATATTCTCTACACGTCCGGGACGACGGGTAAACCGAAGGCCATCGTCCATACGCACGGCGGGTACCAGGTGGGGGTCCATGCTACGTTCAAGGACGTGTTCGACATCAAGGAAGAGGACAGGTGGTGGTGCACCGCTGATCCCGGGTGGGTGACCGGGCATTCGTATATCGTGTATGCCCCCCTTATCGCCGGCGCGACATCCGTGATGTACGAAGGCGCCCCGACGTTCCCGTTCCCCGACCGGTGGTGGGCCATCGTGGAGAAGTACGGGGTATCGGTGATGTACACGACCCCCACGGCGATACGTGGACTTATGCGGTTCGGGCAGGCGTGGCCCAACAGACACGATCTCTCCTCGCTCCGGCTCCTCGGATCCGTCGGAGAGCCGATAAATCCCGAGGCGTGGCGCTGGTTCCACAAAAACATCGGGAAGGAAAAGTGCCCGATCATGGACACGTGGTGGCAGACGGAAACCGGGATGTTCATGATCACGCCGATGCCGGCGATGACGCTGAAGCCCGGGTCGGCCTCGCGTCCGTATCCCGGCGTCGATGCGGATGTCGTCGACGAGGAAGGAAAGTCCGTTAAGCCCGGTGAGGAGGGGTTCCTCGTCCTGAAGAAACCGTGGCCGGCGATGCTCCGCACAGTGTACAAGGACCCCGACAGGTACGTCAAGACCTACTGGAGCCGATACCCGGGGATGTACACGGCGGGGGACTCCGCCCGGAAGGACGAGGACGGCTACTTCTGGGTGATCGGCCGCGTCGACGACGTGATAAAAGTAAGCGGGTACCGGTTGGGCACGGCCGAGCTCGAATCCGCGTTCGTCAGCCACCCCTCGGTGGCGGAAGCCGCGGTGATCGGCCTCCCGCACGAGATAAAGGGGGTCGCCATACACGCGTACGTCATTCTCAAAGCGAACGCGATAAAGACGGACACGCTCGTCGATGAGCTCAAGGCTCACATCGCTCATGAGGTCGGGCCGATCGCAAAGCCGGAGACCATCGATTTTGTCCAGTCGCTCCCGAAAACGCGCTCGGGGAAGATCATGCGCAGGGTGCTCAAGGCGCGCGCGCTCGGCATGGATGAAGGGGATCTGACGACACTCGAAGAGTAGGTCACCGGCGGGCTCCCCCGGCCACGGGGCTCTGGGAACGGCTCAACCTCGAGAGGAAGGGACTCTGTCAAAAGTCCTGAACGGCATGGGTGAGATATACTGCATGAATTCGTCGTCAAGCGCCGAATTCCCTCCTCCGTTCTCCGGGTCGTCGCAGCGGTAATATCCGATAAACCCGATGCTGTCCTCAATCACTTTGAATTCGTACGGTCGCCCGAGTGCGGCCAGTCCACTCATGAATCGGATCCTTGCATATACCCCCCCCGCGGTTTCAATCGTCCGTTTTTCCATATGCACTCCGGAATGATGCCGCCATAAGACTCAACGTATCTGGCGTGGAGGAATCCACTTCAGTACTTCACCCTCGCAAGACGGTTTCTCCCCGACGCGTCCTGCGCCCGCACAGTAGATACAGTTTCGCATCGACAAATACAAAGCCGCGTGCCCCCGGGGAGGAACTTGATTATGTGACGCCGCCGCCGTACGTTCGTACGTCCCTTCAGTCTCTGCAGACAGCGAGGTTCGGATCCCATGGGAATCATCGGCATAGCCGGAATATTCATGATCGTCCTGATATGCATGGGCATCGTGTTAATTCCCGAAATCCTCTTCATACTCACGCGTCTCGTTCCCGCCGTCTCGCTTTCCCTGTTGATTCCGGGCTGCATGTCCCTGGCTTTACAGAGCACATGGTTGAGCGGCGGGGGAGGGGCGGAACCTGAGAGATGGCGCGAGTCACTCTTTTCGCTCGGCGAACGGGACGCGTCGCTCGCGGTTCAGAACGACGACAGGTTTCTGCACGTCGCATTCATCACGACCGACCCCGGCCTCCAGGAGAGGATACTGAAACAGGGGATATTCATCTGGTTCGATCCGAACGGAGGGGAAGCGAGAAGGTTCGGGATCCGCTATCCGCTCGCATGGGGCACGATGCCGGGTTCCATCGACGACGCCCCGCATTCCGCGGGTGAGCTCCGGGGGGCGGGGAAAGGGAAACCCGGCGATGATCTGGAGATCTACACGGACGGTTACAAGGAATACGAACGGGTCGGAAAGAAGGACGCCGGAGGGATAGGTGTGAACGTCGAGATCCTGTCGGACACCCTCCTGTGCCGGATCCGTGTCCCCCTGCGGGGTCCCGCAGGCGGACCCTATGCCCTCGGCGCGGCCCCGGGCGATCTTATCGGCGTGGGTGTCGAGACAAGGGCCAACCGTCCGACGGGGGAGTCGATCGGCACGCTGCTTCCGTTCCAGGTCTGGCGAGTCATTCGTCTTTCTGCACGCCGCTGATTATCTCCCGCCGCATACCGAAACTGCACACGACACACTCATAACCGGGTTCCCAGATGACAAATATCTCTCCTCGCTCCGCTCTCCTCCGTGCTGTCTCGCTTGTGCTGATTTCAGGATCTCTCTTCGCGGCGGCAGGACACGCATTCTCGCAGGAGCGCGCGCACCCGCTCCGCGGTCAATCCGGCGCTCGCGCAAATGTTCTCCCCGATCTGAACGGGACGTGGCTGATGAAGGACTATTCCCCCGGGGTCGGTGTCACGAAGGAGGTGTACATCCCGGGGAAACAACCGAAGGACTGTCTCCCGATCCAGGTTCCCGGCACGGTCCGCAGCGCGCTCCTGGCGGACGGCGAGATACCTGATCCATATTACGGGTATGACAACGAGAAATCGCTCTGGGTCGAGCAGAAAGAATGGTGGTTCTTCAGGACGTTTACGCTGGGCGCCGGGGAGAAAGGAAAGTGGATAGACCTCGAGTTCGAGGGTGCGTCGTTCCAGGGGGAAGTCTGGCTCAACGGTACGCGCGTGGGCGATCTCAAAGGGATGTTGAACCCCCGGTCGTTGGATATTTCAGGGGCCCTGAAATATGGCGGGACGAATACGATCGCAGTGCGGCTCGAGGCCACCCCGGACGCCCGGGACAACCTCATGGCGCGGGGGCTTACATGGGACGCGCCGCGCGATCAGCTCTATTCGATCGCACAGTGCATGTACGGGTGGGACTGGGGCCCGCACGGCGTTCCTGTGGGACTCTGGAAGCCGGTCCGGCTTCGCGTTTCAGGCCCTCTCCGCATCGACCACCCGTATGTCGTTTCGCGCATCAACACCGCCGCAGAGGCGGTCTGCACGGTTGCCGTGGATGTTCGGAATCTCTCCAGCGCGCAGAGGAAGGGGTCTGTGCGCGGCCTCATTGAAGAAGAGGAGTCAGGGAAAGGCGCGGGGGAATTCGCCGGTGAGTTCACTCTCTCTCCCGGCGAAATCCGGCGGCTCACTTTTGATATTACAGTAAAGAACCCCCGGCTCTGGTGGCCGAACGGCATGGGTGCCCAGAGCCTGTATGTGCTTCGGGAAACGGTGTCGGCGGGGGGTGCGGTATCAGAGGAGTCGTCCGTGTCGTTCGGCATCAGGGAGCTGAAGCTCGTCGAAAACGAAAACATCGCCGAGTACATCAAGACGATGAAGACGGAAGTGGGGAGCCAGTATCAGCTCGGGAAAGTCGTCGGGTCTTATCCCTGGACGTTCCAGGTGAACGGACGGAAGATGTTCGTCAAAGGGGGAAACTGGATCCCGGTGGACCAGCTCCTCCGGATTGACCGCGATCGGTACGACAGGCTCCTCTCTCTTGCACGGGACGCGAATTTCAACCTCCTGCGTGTCTGGGGGGGCGGCCTGTACGAGACCGATGATTTCTACGAGCTCTGCGACAGGTACGGCATACTTGCATGGCAGGAGTTCCTGAGCAACAAGAGCTTTTCGAGGATCGACCGCCCGAATTTTCTCGAGGGGGCGGAATCTGCGGTGTACCGGCTGAGAAATCACCCGAGCCTGACGTTCTGGTGCGGCGGCAACGAATTCGACCCGGATGACGCCGGGAGCAAGGCGGTCATCGACGACCTCGAAGCGCTCGTGAAGAGGCTTGATCCCGCCCGGGAATTTCACCGTGCCTCCCCGTACAAGGGGGACGATCACCACTGGGGGGTGTGGCACGGCCAGCAGCCGTATAGCGCGTACAGGATCGTCAGGCCTTTCCGGAGCGAGGCGGGGATGAATACGTTCCCTGTTGCGGAGGACTACGCGCGGTTCACCCCGCAGTCTGACCTCTGGCCTCTCGATACGACGTATATCGAATACCACGGCGAGTACAACGTCCGGTTCCAGCACCTGAAGAAGCTCATGCGGTACGCGGACGAATTCGGTCCGTCGGCCTCGATCCAAGACGCGATCATGAAGAGCGAGCTGTCGCAGGCACTTGCGAACGCCTTCAACATGGAATACTGCAGGTCGCACAAGTTCCAGAACAGCGGCCTCCTGATCTGGCAGTACAACGACATCTGGCCCTGCATCTCCTGGTCGATGGTCGACTGGTATGGCACCCCGAAACCCTCCTACTACTATCAGAAGCGGGCGTGCCGCCCTGTCCACATTTCCGCCGATTACGAGCGCTATCGCTGGGCTCCGGGGGAGACGTTTGCCGCGGATGTTAAGCTGCTAAACGACACCGAAGATCCTGTGACCGGCGCGCGCTACGAAGCGAAACTTCTCAGCCTGGAGGGGAAGACGCTTGCCGAAGTGTCGGGACCCGCCTCGGGGGCCTCAAACAGCTCATCGACGATCGGCCGTATCGAGATGAAGATTCCGGAAGAGATGAACGGGAAGTCGTTCTTTGTGTCTGTCGCTCTCACCGGGGGGGACGGGAAGCCGGTCTCCGATGCGCTCTATCCGATCGCCGTCACTGCGTCCGCAAAGGGGGATGACTACGCGGGGATATTTGCCGGGATGGACTCGATGCCGAAAGCGGACGTCGCTGTCACCGCCCCGATCCAGATGAGAATGATTGAGGCGAAGTACGGGTCGATCAACATCGTCCTTTCAAACCCCACCGGAGGGCTCGCATTCTTCGTCCGTGTTCGCCTTCTTCAGGAATCCGCCTCGCTCAGGACGGCATACAGCGACAACTATGTTTCGATTCTCCCGGGGGAATCGAAGGAAATACGCGTGACGCTTCAGAATTCAACGCCGGAGGCCCACCCTGCGGAGCTCCGGTTTGAGGCCTCCGGCTGGAACACTCCGGCGAAGAGCTTCTACATGAAGGTCATCCCCACAAATATGCGCTGATCGTCCCGCTATTGCCCGGTTGGAGCGGCCGCTTCCAGCAGCTCTTTCCGGGCTCTGCGGTATGCTCTGACGTCCGTGCTGTAGTCCGTATAATCCCTGAACACTTCGCGTATGAGCGCATCGAATTTCCGCGAATCGTCCTTTTTCAAAAGCTCCAGGATTTCATAGTCCTCGATTCCCGTGCGGACCGCCTCGAACCGAATCGAAGAGAGCGGCCCATCCGGTCCAGGGTAGATGATGTGCGTGTCCCCGGCGGGGAGGAAATTGTCCGGCCCCGCGGCTGGGGAGGGATGGTGGACGACGCTTTGAGCGAACGGGTCGCTCACGACGTATTGGTTCAACCCCCAGTGCAGGTACCCCGACGTCCCGAAGTGCGCGGCTCCCCAGCCGAAATACACCTCCCTCAGCCGCTCCTGGTCCAGGAGCCTGTTCAGCCATTTTCCCCCGGGGACCAGGCAGGTATAGACGATGACCTTTTCGTTCCTTGCCTGCCTCCCGTTGAAGAACTGCTCGTGAAGTTGATAATCGTCGATCGTCGGACACCAGAAGTCCACCGCCCCGACAAGCGTGTCCCTGTCGCTTATCGCGTCCATGATCCTGACACCGGGGAATATCGACCTCACCTGTCTCACGACGTCACGGTAGCATGCGGCCTGCACGGCCCCCGGCTCGTCGGAGACGTGTTGCAGCCAGCATCCGTTCAACCCGTTTTCTGCCGCAAAGTCGCGCATGATTGCGACGATCGTGTCGACGTCCTTCTTCCCTCCCCCCGTGTAATACCGCCGCTTCGTGAGAATCACCTTCAGCTCGGGGTCGCTCCAGTCGTCATTGTCCCCCCTGTACATCAGCATGGGGGCTTCGACGTACCTGAACCCGCGCTTCCGGAACGTGCCGACGAACCGGGCAAGATTCCCGTCGTCCAGCGTGATGCGGCCATCCCCCGACGACATAAGTTCCGCGGGGATCATTATGCTGCTCTGCCTGCCGTGGGCCATGAGCGCGGCGTACCGGTCCAGCATTGTGAACCAGGCTTCGCTCCAGCGGATGAGCGAATGCTTTGCCTCCATCTGTCCGGGGTTGAACCAGTTGGAATAGAAGAATGTGCTTTCGCTGAGAGGGGGGACTCTTGCGCCGGTGACGACCGCACGGAACGTCCCGCGCTGTTTCCACTCCTTCCCGACGGCGGAAATCTCGATCGTGTACGTGCCCGGTTTTCGGAGCGCCGCTTCCGGGACGTCGAGCCGGAGCGCTGTGAACTTTCCTCTTGCGGTAACCCGATTGGCGGAGAGGGGCTGTATGACGTCGTATATGCGGAAGGGGGCCCGCCTGATGACGAACGGGTTCTTCCGGTGTGTGAATATCTCGGTGCGGCTGTCCAGCCCGGTATTCTGTTCGACGGGGACGTCGATGAGCCTGCTCCACCACCCCGGTGGAATTTCCCTGCCGTCGATTGTTCCGGAGATCGAAAAAGAAACCCCCGCGGGAGCGTCGATCAACACGTGCACGTCGGCGCCGGTCCCGAGGGGGAAGTACATCTCGATCTCGCTTATATAGCCCGGAAGCGAGTTTGAATCCGGATAGACCGGCTCGAGAGGATCCACGAGCCTCAGTGACGGCTGCCCGTAGAGAGAGGCGGCCGCAAGAAGCGGGAGAAATGCAAGGCCGGCTAATCGGAATTTCATGGCACTCTCTCTCCGTCGCGGGCCGGTTTATCGAAGAACCGCGTTCAACGTCGTGGTCCCGGGTTTGAGTTCGTGCTTCTCGCCGTTCGGCAGCACCGCGACCGCCTCGATTCCTTCCGGGATCGTGACGCTCATGCCGAACCGCCTGTCATGCTGTTCCCACTTCACCGCGATTGTTCCCGAGGGACCCTTGAATGATGCCGACGCGCTGTCCATCGGCCCCGGCTCGGGAGCGATCAGGACTTTCTTCCATCCGATGCTCCCGGGCTGCTGCCTGATCCCCGCGACGTACGCGTAATGCCATTCCATGAGGTGGCCGAGCATGAAGTGATTCATGCTGTTCCCCGTTCCGGGCTTCGCGTCCCAGCTTTCCGGAAGCGTCGTCAATCCCTGTCGCACCATGTATCCGTAGCTCCCCTGGTTCTCCCGTGCATAGATCTTGTGAAGCACGTCGCTCCGCCCCCCCTCGGACAGCGCCCGTATCAGGAAGACCTGCATGACCTCTCCCACAGTCTGCTGGTAGTTGTGGCGTTCGAGGTCTTCGACGACCGCCTGGAGCACGGCTTTCCTGTCCTCTTCCGGGATGAGACCTGCGCAGAGCGCCACGCTGTTGGCGGCCTGGCACGACCCGTGGTTCAGGACCGACTTTCTCACCGGATCGTAGAACCGGCGCTGGAAGTCTGCTCTGATTTGCGTGTAAAGCTTGTCGTAGACCGGGACGTCTGCAGTCCTGCCGATCACCCCGGCGGCGTCCCGCACCGTCGCCGCTCCCATTGCCCAGATCGCCGTCGCCGTGAGTGTTGTCGGAGTCCACTGCGAGGGACCGTCCCCTTTCCCGTGTCCGTAGTCATACCAGTCACCCAGGTTGCTGTTGATGATCCCGTCCTTCGCGGTTGTCGAGAGGTAATCCACAAAACGCTTCATGCTCTCGAAACTCGAATCGAGCGCATTTCTGTCGCCGTACCATTCATACAGGTGCCAGGGGACGAACACGCTCGAGATCCCCCATTCGGGGGCTTCGTTCCAGTATCCGTGCGGGGGGATCCCGACGAGGTAGTTCGGGCAGTTTGTGGGAACATGGCCGTCGGGAAGCTGCGTGTCCCGTATGTCCCTCTCGATCTTGTTGTACCAGCTCCTGACGTCGTACCCGTAGCTGATGGCACGCGCCATGTGCCAGTTCTGTTCCTGCCACCCGTTCTTCTCCCTGTGGGGGCAGTCGGTGGCGACATAGCTCATGTTCGACCGGATCGACCAGTCAATGAGCCGGTGTGCCCGGTTCTGGAGATCGCTCGAACATGAGAACGATCCCGCGATCGGGCAGTCCGCCCGTGTGTGGACAAGCTCGAGTGATTTTACGACGGGGAGACCCGACGGGTTGGGATAGCCTTCAGGGACGGCTCCCGTCACGCCGACGTACTGGCATCCGACGTAGCAGAAGAGTGTCTGATGGGTCTCGTCTCCCGGATTTCCTCCGGAGCCCCCGATCGTGTAGTCGTGCCAGATCTCTTTCCCGGTTCCCCATGTGTACGTGAACTTCACGTGCCCCGAGGGGTCGACGTATTCGGAAGGTTTGAACCGGATCGTCTTCCCCGGTTTCCCGTTCACCGTGTACCGCAGAAGTGCGGAGCAATTCTGTGCGAATATGTATGTGTACTCACCGGGTCCCGGAGAGACGATCTTTATCGGCTTGAAGATTTCATGTGCGGTTATCGGGGGAGCCGTGAAAGGCCTGAGTACTCCCGCCGGCGCCGCAACGACCTTCGCCTCCTGCCATGACCTGTCGTCGAACCCCGGGCTCGCCCAGCCCGCGGGATCACGGCGCGCGTCGTAATCTTCCCCGCCGTATATGTTCGACGACGTCAGGGGCCCGTCGTGCCATTTCCACGATCCGTCGCTCGAGACGGCCTTCTCTTTCCCGTCGGCGGTCCTGATGCGCGCCTCGAGCCGGATGAGATACGGGTGTCCTGCGGAAAAGTCGGGCATTGCATCGGTCTTCGCATAGCGCATCGTGTCGGTCGGCATTTCCACGCGCCAGAATGAATTCCCGAGCGTCACCCCCCACACATTTTCCCCTTTCCGGAGGAGTCCCGTGATGTCGAACTCCTGGTAGTATATCGTCTTGTTGTACTCCGACCAGGGTTCCCCGATAAGGGCCTCTCCCGGATGCTTCCCGTTCAGGAGAAGCTCGTAATGTCCCAGCCCGACGATCCTGACCGAACCGCTCACCGGTTCGGCGTCGAGCATAAACGTCCCTCTGAATATCGGGCACGGCGTGCTTCCGATCTTCTGAGCCCCCTCATGGGGCGCAATCCAGTGAGCTTCTCCCTCTCCCGGTGAAGAAACCGCGCAGAGCGGCGCGATGAAACATGCAATGAGTGTAAACATCCTGGGTATCATGGTGGGCCTTCCTTGTGTCCATGCACTATACGTCCAATCGGGTTCATTCGCAACCCATTCGGAGCTGTTTTGTGTCTCCGGCCCCGTTGCCGGGGCGGTCACAATTGGAACCTGTTTCAATCTTGAGTATATTTTACGAAAGCACACAGGGAGACCGCAATGCCGATGAGCAGGAAATCGAAAATATGGTTGATAGTTCTCTCCATCCCCGTTGTCATTATTATCGCTGGCGTTGTCACGCTGAAGGTGATGTTCACGAGCGAAAAGCTGAAATCGATTGTCATTCCCCGGGCGGAAGCGGCGCTCGGCCGGCCTGTCGCCGTGAACGACATTTCGCTCGTCGTGTTCCCTTCGATAGCTCTCAAAATGGATGGACTGAGTATCGCAAACAAGCCCGGGGAAGGGTTTTCCACTGCCCCGCTCTTGGCTCTCGACGCTCTCCGTCTGAACGTGAAACTGCTCCCGCTGTTGAGCTCCCGCATTGAAGTCACCTCCCTTGAGCTCGACCGCCCCAGGCTCAATCTCGAGGTCAACAAGCTGAATAAGTCGAACTATGCGAACCTGACGCAGGGCGGAGCTGCTCCTGCCGGCGCCGCACCGTCCGGGACTCAGGAAAAAGTTGCGGCGGCTCCTGCGGAGGAGAGCCCGGCGCCGGGAGCGAAGAGCGCCGAACCCGCGCCTCAGCCGGGGCCGAAAACCGGAAGTACGCCGGTCTCTGCTCCGCCCGAAGCGGTGGCGTTTCTCGTTTCAAATCTTCTCGTGAACGGCGGCTCAGTAGAGTACGTCGACCACAGGGACAACTCCGCCAC
>Ga0182019_10001160_pt1 | contig 13280 bp, 15 predicted proteins | sample 812E2MmetaG_FD_120483 | JGI IMG/M metagenome (GOLD analysis project Ga0182019, IMG submission 120483) | Permafrost microbial communities from Stordalen Mire, Sweden - 812E2M metaG | ecosystem: Environmental > Terrestrial > Soil > Wetlands > Permafrost | place: Sweden: Stordalen | collected...
TCTCATAGCCGTAAATGGCTTGAAAATATTGTCATGGGCAGTGTCACTGAAGAAGTGCTTCATGGCACTACTATTCCACTGCTTATTGTACCTACCAAAAACAAAAAATAAAGCTTTCCATGTGACATGCCAGGATCATTCGGAATCTGAAAGCACAAGGCAACCCTGAATTTGAAACTGATCTTGTTGATTTTCCTAACAACCTGGTCAGGCTAATTAAAAAGTTAATGGATTACAAAAACTACAACAAAAAGATTAATGCAGGAAAGATACTTGTAAGGATGAGGAAACGAATAATTCCTCAATTGCATACATTATTGCATGAATTGAGCAATTATTTATATGAAAAATCAAATTATTCCGTAATGTTGAAATGAAGAAATTTCTTTTAATAGTTATAAAACACTTTTAGAAATTGCACTATTTAATTTGGCTAAACTAATAAATCATTATCATGCCTATTTTAACTATTTTAATCGTATTAATTGTTGCAGGTATTATTCTATATCTTGTCAATAATTACATCCCTATGGATGGTAAAATTAAGAATATCCTGAATGTCGTTGTTGTTATCATTTTAATAATATGGCTTTTAAAGATATTCGGGGTTATAACCTATTTAAAGAATATTATGGTTTGAAATTGAATTCTGAGCTATGTATCTAAAATGTTTAAAGACAATTGAAAGCATCCATAAAACAGGAGAGGAAAAGTATGCTGATGAGAGTATAAAAAGTCTTTTCACACCTAAATCATTTACATCAAAGAAAGAAGAAATTGAAGATGTAAAAGAAATGATTTTGAAAACCCCTGAACAATTGATCTGCAATATTCTTACTGATTTATCTGCACATAAAGAAACCTGTAGCAGATTGTCTGAGATAAAAGCGCCTATGCTTATCATAGCAGGAAAGGAAGATATAATCACACTACCTGCAGCAGCCAGGTTAAGCTAGAAGAAATAAAAGGTTCCATCCTGAAGATCGTTAAGCATGCCGGTAATTTAAGTAACATCGGGAGTCACGAAGAATTCAATGTTCAGCTTATTAAGTTTATCACATCTGCTTACCAGAAACCCTTGCCGCAGAAAATAAGCGGCTCAATTTATAAAATATGAAAAAAAAGGCTGACAAAAGTAACTTGTCTGTCAACCAAACAGGCAGCAAAGATGAAGAGAATCTTAAGGGATATCCATCTTATCCTGAAAAAGAAGATATTTATATCGAATACCAAGAAAAGAAAGACGTTAACCCTGAGGGTATTTCCAACATTAGGGAACTGAATGAAAATGATAAGTCTTTAGCAAGAAATGAAATCTTCTCTGAAAGCGATGCAACAGGCAACGACCTGGACGTACCGGGCTCAGAGTTAGATGATGAACAGGAAATTATCGGAAGTGAGGATGAAGAGAATAACTATTACAGTATTGGGGGAGAGGATCATGAAAATCTGGATGAGGATAAGGATGAATTGTAAATAAGTATTGCTGTAAGTGTCTGATTAATACATGAATATATAATAAAAATACAGATGAAAAATATTAAACGCCTTGGTATCTGCATGAACCATTCAATCGCTTATTTGATGGAATTGAAAAATGAGACAATTGTTACAAATACTGTTGTATCAGAATTATCAGACCATTCAAAAGAATTCAATTTTAACAAGGGTGAAAAACTTATTCATAAAAAGGAACAACATTTGCAATTAAGCTATTACAATAAGCTGGGTAATATTATTAAAAAATATCAGGAAGTAGTCCTTTTCGGACCCACAGAAGCTAAAAATGAATTATTGAACCTGATACAGGCTGATCATCTGTTTGAGGGCATTAAAATTGAGGTAAGGAACTCCGATAAAATGACAGTGAGCCAAATGCAAACTTTTGTCAGCGAATATTTTAAATAATCAAATCATCAACCAGAATAAAACGGATGTTCTATGGACTATAACCCACAGAGTTTTTGGAGCATTTCCACGGAGGAGCTTCTCAGGAAGTTGCTTGTAACTCCTGCCGGTCTTACAACTGATGAAGCGAAAAAAAGGCTGGAAAGCTATGGCGCAAATCGCCTGAAGCCCCCCAAAAAATCAGACGCATTTTCTCTTTTTATCGGCCAGTTTAAAAGTCCGATTATTCTCATTCTTCTATTTGCAACAGTTTTGTCATTCTTTCTGCATAATATCATAGATGCATCAATCATTCTTACCATTGTAGTAATCAGCGGACTACTGGGTTTCTGGCAGGAACGCGGTGCGACGAATGCAGTGAAGAAATTGCTTGCCATTGTACAAATTAAAGCAAGCGTACTTCGTGATGGGAATCAGGTGGAAATCTCCTTAGACCAAATTGTTCCGGGAGATATTATTATCCTGAATGCAGGAGACATTGTCCCGGGAGACTGTCTTCTCCTTGAATCCAAAGATGTTTTTGCTGATGAAGCCATGCTCACCGGAGAAACATTCCCTGTAGAAAAATCTGTTTCTGTACTGACTGCTGATACTGTTCTTGCTAAGCGGACGAATTCCATATGGATGGGCACTCATATTGTAAGCGGAAATGCAAAGGCATTAGTTTCACTGACAGGCAAAAACACCGAATTCGGCAAAGTATCTGAACGGCTCAAGCTTAAAGCGCCGGAAACCGAATTTGAACGTGGCATCCGCAGGTTCGGGTATTTTCTTGGGGAAGTCACACTGATACTTGTGGTAATCATATTTGCCATCAACGTTTATTTGCACAGGCCGGTCCTGGAAGCTTTCCTTTTTTCATTGGCGCTCGCCGTTGGTCTTACTCCACAGTTATTACCCGCTATTATCAGCATTAACCTGGCTCATGGTGCAAAAAGAATGGCTCAAAAGAAAGTAATAGTAAAACGACTTGCATCCATCGAAAATTTTGGCAGCATGAATATTATATGCTCCGATAAAACCGGCACACTTACAGAAGGAACCGTTCAGGTTGAATCTGCACTGGATGTGAATGGAAATAATAGCGAACGGGCATTTTTATTCGCTTATCTGAATGCTTATTACGAAACCGGATTTACAAACCCCATCGATGAAGCCATACTTAATTATAAAAAGATTGATCTGTCGGGTTACAGGAAACAAGATGAAATTCCATATGATTTTTTTCGGAAACGGCTAAGCATAGCAGTCATTAACGGAGATTCATATTTAATGGTAACAAAAGGGGCTTTGACCAATATACTGGATGTTTGTTCTTCCGTAGAAATTAATGGGGGAAGTATTATTGATATCTCATCAATGCAGGATCAGATTCAGAAGCACTTTGTTGATTTCAGCAATCAGGGCTTCCGCACCATAGGAATTGCATATAAAAAAATGCCTGTGGGATCTATAATAAATAAAAGCGATGAAAAGGATATGACGTTTTTAGGGTTTCTTACACTTTTTGATCCCCCAAAACCAAATATCATTGATACTATTGCCAGCCTGAAGAAACTTGGCGTTTCACTCAAAATAATCACCGGTGATAACCATCTGGTAGCTGCCAGTCTTAGTAATAAGATGGGACTGTCAGGAAATAAAATAATTACAGGCCCTGAACTTCGCATGATGAGCGATGGTGCCCTTTTAAGAAGCGTAGATTCTGTCGATGTTTTTGCCGAAATTGAGCCTAACCAGAAAGAACGGATTATCATTGCAATGAAAAAGGCCGGAAATGTCGTTGGATACATGGGCGACGGCATCAATGATGCCTCTGCACTTCATGCTGCAGATGTCGGGATTTCAGTGGATACTGCTGCTGATGTCGCAAAAGATGCTGCTGACATTGTTCTGCTTGAAAAGGATTTGGGTGTTTTGATAGAAGGGGTAAGACAAGGACGAACGACCTTTGCCAATACTCTGAAGTATGTCTTTATGGCAACCAGCGCAAATTTTGGGAATATGTTCAGTATGGCAGGATTATCTCTCTTTATTCCTTTTCTCCCCTTACTTCCCAAACAGATACTTCTCACCAACCTGATGACAGACTTCCCCGAAATGACCATTGCCACTGACAGGGTAGATGAGCAAATGATAGATTATCCCCGGCGCTGGGACATCAGGGCTATACGTAAGTTCATGATTACTTTTGGACTGGTGAGTTCTTTGTTTGATTTCCTGACATTTGGTCTTCTCCTGCTCCTCCTTCACGCCAATGAAGGGCAGTTCAGGACAGGATGGTTTCTGGAATCGGTCATCTCAGCATCAGTCATCGTTCTCGTAATCCGAAGCAGGAAACCTTTTTTCAGAAGCAGACCAGGGAAATATCTATTAATTGCAACTCTCTTGATTGCTATCATAACATTAATTCTGCCATTAACATCTCTTGGAAAGGTTTTCGGATTCAGCCAGTTAAATTTTACCACCTACCTGCTTTTAATGTTGGTTGTTGCAGTATATGTTGTTGTAGCAGAATTTGTTAAAACAATTTTTTACAGGAAGGTCAAGTTTTGAACGCACTGTGAATTATGTAACTTTTTCAAAAAATTTTGTAACACTATCCGGGTTCCTGATTTTTATCTTTATATAATTAAGTTCAATAATATCAAGAATATAATCTATAGACTAAGATAATTACTTTAAAAGAATAGGCAACCATTAATTTCAAGAAGATGTTTAACAGACAAATTGTACAAAAAGCACTGAAGCAAACCTGGGCACTGGATAATATTCCCGGCAGTCATCCCGGCAGGTCCGAAGATGGTCAGGGAAGAGTGACATCAAGATTAATTTATGATGTTTTCGGTGGGGAAATTCTGAAGACACATACAAAAAGGAATTGGCATTTTTATAACCGGATCAATGGTGAGCGTGTAGATTTTACAGGTTCAAAAATGATCAAATCCTCCGGTGAGAATCGCTTCGAAGACATTCCTTCGGCTCCGGATGAGACTTTTAATTATTTTGCACAGGAGGATTATTCGAACCTTTTTATAAAGTTTATAAGAATATTTGAAGAAGCGGTGGGATTGGAACAATACAGGCCTGGTGCAATAATCTGACAATTTCGTGAACTCTTTAGAAAGGGAATCACATAAAAGTATCTTTTAAAAATCATTATCCAAAAACAAGAAAAAATGAAAAGGGCAGGGTTCATAATAATAATTCTGGGGCTGTTATTGACCATTTTTACCGCAATCACTTTCTTCACAAGAGAAAGCGTGGCAAAAATAGGTGATGTTAACATTATAGCTAACAAACGGCATCACCTAAATTGGTCGCCACTTATTGGTATTGCCGTGATGGGGGTTGGCGTAGTCCTAGTGTTGGTACCTCAAAAAAAATGAGAGTGATTAATTATAACTAATTGTAATCTCTTGTCCCGTTCCATCGTATGATGCTTTATTCAGGGCCCATATTAAATGAAAATTTATGTCAGAAATAGAATTTTACAATCGATTGATTGGACTTGAACATACTCTGGAAAAGTTTGCATATAGTCTTACCAGGATAAAAGCAGATGCAAAAGATCTTGTGCAGGAAACTTTCCTGAAAGGTCTGGTGAATAGGGACAAATATGTTAATAATGAAAACTTTAAAGCCTGGACATTCACAATAATGAAAAATACTTTTATTAATGACTACAGGAGAGGTTTTCGTCAGAACGCATCTAAGGATCAGAATATAGTATCATCTTTTATTGATATGGCTAAATCTTCTGGTTCTGATGATCCTGATTCAGCATTTTCATTTGGGGAAATGACTCAGATTGTTGAACAATTAGATGACAAATTCCGGATTCCGTTCAAAATGCATTTTCATGGTTATAAATACAAAGAAATTGCAGACGCGCTGAACCTGAATATCGGAACAGTAAAAAGCAGGATATTCTTATCACGTCAAAAACTGATGTGTCAGCTTAATAAGTAAAAGTAAGGGCAGGTTCGGAAAACCAAATTCCATAAACCTTGTAATGTGTGAATTATGCAATTTTATTCAGGAATTGTGTAATGAACCGGACTGAATATCAGCTTACATTTACAGGAGAAATTGTAATTAATTAATAATTATCCGAATGAAAAAAATTGTAATAACATGCTTATTTCTATTTTTCATAGTTTCAATCAGTAATGCGCAGGATTACAAAACAGGAATCGGCGCCAGATTAGGCTTTGATCAGGGATTGACTGTCAAACATTTTATAAGTGAAAAATCGGCACTCGAATTTCTCCTGGCTACAAGGTGGAGAGGTTTTGAGCTTACTGGGCTCTATGAGGTTCATAACATAGCATTCAACGCAGACAGACTGAAGTGGTTTTATGGCGCTGGTGCACATATTGGCTTCTGGAACGGAGATTATACGAGAGGATGGGGAGATCCCGGAACAAGTTATACTGTAATTGGCATTGATGGAATACTGGGTTTGGAATATAGCTTTGAAGAAGCCCCGATAAATATCGGACTCGATTGGAAACCCGCTTTCAATTTTACAGGTTATACAGGTTTCTGGGCCGATCAGGGTGCCCTTTCAATAAGGTTTATTTTCTAAATTACAATAGACAGGGTTTATATCATCCTGGCTCCTCCCGCTTCAGTTCCGGCAATTTCGTAACTAAAGCGGGTTTTTCAATTTTCCCCTGGTTGGGTTTCTGAGCCAGATAATTGTCTCATCTGTGAGAAATAAACAAAAATTTAATTATTTGGGCTCCACGTGAATTGTGACATTCAGGTTCTCATAGTCAGCCATCAGCTTATTTTCAATCTCATCGCAGTATTTGTGTGCATCACCGACAGTTTCTTCAGGAGGAACTTCAATGTGGATATCAATAAATCTGTAGTTGCCGGCAACACGGGTCCGGAGGCTGTGATAATTTACCTTAAGCTGGTTCAGCTTCGTTCCCAATTCTGTAATCTCATCTTCATTCCATGCAGTATCAAGAAGAGGAGTGAAAGCTTTCTTCATGAGTTCATATGATTCTTTTATTATGAAGAGTGCAACCAGAATGGCTACAATGGGGTCGAGCCATTTGATGCCGGTTATAATTATGAGCGCTAATCCGACGGCAACGCCAATTGACGTAAATACATCTGTCTTTAGATGGAGTGCATCTGCCTCCAGGGCTACTGATTTAGTCTCACGGGCGACTTTATAAAGCCTATGCGAAACATAAGCATTAATCCCTGCCGATATAATCATTACCAGTGACCCGATCCATATCTTGTCGAGAACGATCGCTTCACCCAAAAGCTTCCTTACAGCTTCAAAGATGATCAATGCTGCAGCAATGAAAATTAGGATTGCCTCAATTACGCCAGAGATGTTTTCAACTTTGCCGTGACCATAGGGATGCCTCGAATCGGGTGGTGTGTCTGAGACCTTAACGGAGAAGAAGGCAATAACTGCAGCTATTAAATCCATTGAGGAGTGTATGGCTTCAGATAAAATACTTACCGAGCCGCTTATAAACCCCACAATAAGCTTTATGATTATCAAAATGGAATTTGATAATACCGAAAGACGTGCAATTTTTACCTTTGCATTCATGCCTTATGCACCGGGGGTTTTATCAAAGGTAATCAGAATATAGAATCAAAACCAAATCAGACTTTAATCAGTTCGTAGCTGATATTCCCCAATCCTATCTTTTCGGCATATTCGAGGCCAGATAGCCATGAAGTATCCGAATGGGCGAGCTTGAATTTGTCTTCGCCATGCAGATCACCTTTTGAATGATCTTCGCATATCGTGCTTCCAGGAAGAGCTGGCGCTGCCATCACGAGGTCGGCACACGCCTTGTCGAGAGCGACCGGATCTAATGATGCCGCCATTCCGAGATCCGGGACGAGAGGATAATCATTGGAACCCCAGCAGTCACAATTGGGTGACACATTCATAATAAAGTTTACATGGAATGAAGGCTTATCCTTAACCACTGCATAAGCATATTCGGAGATCCTGTTACAAACAGTTTCGGAATTTGGTGACCAGACCACTCTTGAGGAATCATACTGGCACACTGCGACGCACTGTCCGCAACCGACACATTTTGCATAGTCTATATGTGCAATCTTATCTTTTCCCACTTTTATTGCATCATGCGCACAATGTTTCTCACAGACCCGGCATCCTGTACAGTTTTCTTCATAAATCTTAGGTGAAGAGCCGGAATGGAGAAATAATTTTCCTCCGACAGAAGCGCAACCCATGCCGAGATTCTTCAATGCACCGCCAAAACCGGTCAGTTCGTGACCCTTAAAATGATTGAGACTTACTACAATATCTGAATCGGCAATCTCAGTGCCTATCTTTGCTGTTTTGCAGTATTCCAGATCAAGGGTTATCTCGCGATGATCCAATCCCCTGATCCCGTCGGCAATGATGACCGGACAGCCGGTAACCATAGGGTTAAAGCCGTTTTCGAATGCGGCCTCAATATGAGATGGTCCGTTTGATCTCCTGCCGTAATACAGAGTATTACAATCCGTAAGATAGGGGATAGCCTCTTTCGATTTCAGCAGTTTAACGATCTGTGCAGCATAGTTGGGTCTGATATAAGCAAGGTTTCCGGGTTCGCCGAAATGAATTTTTATTGCTACCAGCTTTTTTTTGAAGTCGATCTTTTCAATGCCCGCCCTGATAACCAGGTCCTCGAGTTTATTAAGAAGGTTCTGGGAAGGTTTTACCCTAAGGTCAGTGAACCAGACTTTTGATGTCGCCATAATATTGTGCTTCTATACAGATAATATCCTTGCAAGTTCAACAAGATCGTGATTTACGTCTTTGTGTAGTTTTACAGCCCTGCGGAAAGGGACAAGCGATATTTCGCCGTTTGATATACCGACCATTACGCTTTTCTGGTCATCGATAAGCGCTTCAACGGCAGCACGTCCAAGACGACTGGCATTCACCCTGTCCATTGCTGAAGGAGATCCACCCCGCTGGAGATGACCGAGAACCGAAACGCGGATATCACGTCCGGGGAATGCTGCCTTTACTTTCTCGGCATAGGCAAATGCACCTCCTTCTTCGTCACCTTCGGCGACGATAATAATGTTGCTCGATTTCTGTCTGACGTTGCCAGCTTCAATCATTTTAAGTATGTCGCGTTCCTCTCCCTTTACTTCTGGTATGACAATAGCTTCAGCACCTGTGGCAATGCCGCTGTAGAGTGCAATAAAACCTGCTTCTGCACCCATAACCTCAACAAAAAACATCCTGTCGTGTGCGCTTGCCGTATCCCTGATCTTATCTACAGCTTCAACGACTGTGTTGAGCGCAGTGTCGTAACCTATAGTGAAGTCAGTTCCAAAAATGTCATTGTCTATGGTTCCGGGGATCCCTACAAACGGAATGTCATACTCTTCATTGAATATTCTGCCTCCGTTAAAGGAACCATCTCCGCCGATGACTACGATACCATCTATCTGAGCCTCCCTGAGGTTATTATATGCCTTGTTTCTGCCCTCTGGTGTTCTGAATTCCTCACACCTTGCAGTTTTAAGTATTGTTCCGCCCCTCTGGATTATATCGCTTACACTGCTTGATTCAAGTTTCTGAAAGTTAGCATCTATCATTCCCTGATAACCGTGACGGATTCCGGCAACCTCAAGTCCGTTATATGTCGCCGTTCTGACAACGGCCCTTATTGCCGCATTCATGCCGGGGGCATCGCCTCCTGATGTCAGCACCCCGATCTTTTTAATCTTTCCCATAGTTTATTTATGTTAGACAGCGCACAAAAGTAATACAAAAATCTTTCTCTGCAAATGCAGATAAGTGCCTGAATCATATAGTGGAAACAAAGTCGCAGACTTTCTCGATGAGCCACTTTGGTGTAGAAGTAGCACCGCAGATGCCTGCAGAGCTTTTCCCCTTAAACCATAACTTGTCAATCTCATCAATCGAGGAAACAAAATATGTCTCCGGATTGATGTTCCTGCAGACCGAATAGAGCATTTTACCATTTGAGCTCTCCCTTCCGCTCACAAAGATCACTATATCGTGTTTCTTGGCAAATACCTTCAGATGCGGTTCCCTGTTTGAAACCTGTCCGCATATCGTTTTGCTGACATGAAACATTTTTTCAGGATGGCTGATTCCCTTTTCTTTCATTCTTGCCCGGACCAGTCCAGCAAAATAATTGTAATCGCGGATGCTCATGGTTGTTTGGGCAAAGAGCCACACCGGCTTTGTAACATCAATCTTTTCAAGGTCCCCGGGACTTGAAACGAGGATACCTTCATTTAATGTCTGGCCCAGCAACCCGACCACTTCCGCGTGACCTTGCTTACCGAAAATCACCACCTGGCCATGGCTCTCACGGATCTCCTCCCAGGTCTCCTTTATCTTTGATTGCAGCTTTTTTACAATCGGGCAGGTAGCTTCGATTATGGTTATATTATTTTTTGCAGCCTCGATATATGTCTCAGGCGGTTCACCATGCGCCCTGATAAGAACCTTGCAATCCCTGAGTTTTCTGAATTCAGTGTGATCAATTGATACGAGCCCAAGAGCGGAGAGGCGCTCTACTTCACGGTCGTTATGGACAATAGGGCCGAGCGAGAAGACTCTCTCTCTTTTCATAAGGGCCTTCTCTGCAATCTCAACAGCATTCTGAACGCCAAAGCAGAATCCTGACTTCTCGTCTATTTCAACGACCATTGATCTTCTTTTCTATTATAACACGAACCCATGCCATCTGTTCTGCAACGGTCATCCTGGTATTGTCAAGGACCATTGCATCATCGGCTCTTCTTAAAGGGCTGATATCCCTGTTTTCGTCAGTGATATCCCTGGCAACAATATTTTTTCTTACCTCTTCCAGATCGGCTTTTATCCCCTTGCTTATCATCTCATCGTATCTTCTTTTTGCCCTGACCTCAACAGAAGCTGTCATGAATATTTTAAGGTCAGCATCAGGAAAAACGACAGTACCTATATCCCTGCCGTCCATCACAATCCCTTTGAAAACTCCGATCTGTCTCTGAAGTTCCACCATTCGCGTACGAACTTCATGGATCTTGCTTATACTGCTTACATTCGAAGAAACTTCAATACCGCGAATCTCTTTTTCCACATTCTCTGAATTCAGGAATGTTTCATATTCAGAAATATCCGGGTTATATACAAATTCAATGTTCATATTATTCAGCTCGCTGACTATTCCATTCCTGTCAATGCTTCCTTCACTGACAAATCCTCTTCTCATGCAATAAAGAGTGACTGCCCTGTACATTGCCCCGCTGTCGATAAAGATATAATTGAGTTCCTTTGCTATTACCCGGGCAAATGTGCTCTTTCCGCAGGATGAATACCCGTCAATGGCTATTATTAATTTCTTGTTCATAGCTAAATTACCCCCACTCCCGCCAGGCGGGCCTTAAATTAATATTTCTTTTTAGCCCCTCTTCAGAGGGGAAGGGGGGCCTTTGTACAAAGGTTAAAAATACAGATTAAAAATCAAAAACTCATTTCCTGATCCTGTTATAAAGCAGATCAGGCCTTACAATCAGTGAAACATTGTTTGAAGCACCAGCAAGATGATAAGTTGCTCTTCCGAATTCAATATTAAGCCACGACGTGTTTATACCAAATCCCCATGAAAAACCGACCATTGATGTCTTCGATTCTACCTGTAGCTCTTTCCTTCTCTGGTAGTTATATCCTGCGCTCAGATAAAAATTTTTGTTGGGGATCAACTCAATGCCAAAAATTACATGCCTCATAATGTTTTCAAGAAATTCAGATGACTGCAGGTAATTTTTTGCCGATGTTGTATCTGAATATTCATAGGTAAGGTCATACTTCTCGAGATGCCTAAGGGTCAGTGAAAACCGTAATGGAGCGTGGGATAGTTTTTGAGACACTCCGGCCTGAATCTCAAAGGGCAGCTTCTGCCTTGGTTCACCGGCATAGGTCGTAACTTCAACGCCAATGTTTTTCAACACAACTCCTGCAGAAAATAAATTTGACTTGCTGTGATATGATGCTCCAAGGTCAAATGCAAATCCAAATGATGTATATTTCTCAAGATGTGATAAAATAGGCTTGAGATCAATTCCCACACCGAAAAGGGAATCAATTTCCCTGGAATAAATTAAAGAAAGAGCATATTCTGATGCTCCAAAAGTACCTGTTATTGTTCCCGAAGGATCAGCTTCGGTAAATGAACCATAATTAAGATAAGTCATTCCGGCTGCAAAGTTGCCGACTCCCTGGAAGGACCTGGAATATAGTGCAAGTCCATAGTTTATTCCGGCAAAATAATTAACATAATTAAGGGCAAGGTATTTGTCCATGCTGCTGTTAAGCAATGCCGGGTTATGATAGGCAAGATTCAGTCCGGACGAATTCAGAGATACGTTTGTGCCTCCAAGAGAAGAAACAAGTCCGGAATGCGTAAGGTTCAGGAACTCATAAATATTATCACCGCCCGTCTGTGCCCTTAAGGCAGAAACCAGAAGGCAGGCAGCAATGACGTATAATAATTTCCTGCGCATGGATCAACTATTCTTCAAATATAGTATGAATTTATATAAACGCCGGAAGTTGTAAATTATTATTAATGACCATTATGCCGGCTTATGCAGTTTTCCCGGTAAGGATAAGTGCTTCGTCGGTTTTCTTGTGGTGCCCATTCATCTGTGACAGTAAAAGACCTGTAATAACTATCGCCATTCCTGCAATATTCTGAAATGTAAGCTTATCGCCCATGAGAATAAATGAAAAAAGGGCAGTGAAAACAGGAATACAGTTCGAGAATACATTTGCTTTTGTGATCCCCATGTTCCCAACTGAATATGCGAAGAGAATAAATGCACCGCATGAAGCAAATACCGCGAGCTCAATTATCGGGATAAAATGACTGAATGAGAAGGTTGTATCAATGAAATGGTGCAAATCGAGGAATAAAAAGAAAGGGAGGAAGAGAATGGCTCCGATTATATTTTGAATGTCAACAATGAATACCGGGCTGTATCTTCCGACCAGACGACTGAGGGTAAGGTTATATCCTGATGCGGAAATAACAGCGATCATTAATAGTACCAGCCCCCGTATATTAAATGAGAGCGTGCCGTTCTTGTTAATGATAAACACGACGACCCCGATGAATGATATTATAATTCCGGCATAATTGACTGCTTTTAATCTCTCTTTGAAGATAACCATTGCGCCAAGGGTTGCAACTACCGGTATTGTTGAAATGAGAACTGAGGCTACTGTTGCTGAAACATATGTCAGTCCAAAGCTCTCTCCAAAGAAATAGCAAAATGGTTCGAAAGTTGCCAGCATGACAAATAGTTTCCGGTCCTCTTTCTTTACCTTTACA
>Ga0182019_10001161_pt1 | contig 13275 bp, 4 predicted proteins | sample 812E2MmetaG_FD_120483 | JGI IMG/M metagenome (GOLD analysis project Ga0182019, IMG submission 120483) | Permafrost microbial communities from Stordalen Mire, Sweden - 812E2M metaG | ecosystem: Environmental > Terrestrial > Soil > Wetlands > Permafrost | place: Sweden: Stordalen | collected...
AGTAGCAACAATAAGTGCTTCCGGCTTGGTAACAGGAGAAGCATCAGGAACATCATTAATAAGCTATGCTGTAACAAATAGCTGCGGAACAACCACAGAAACACTGCTTGTGACGGTCACAGCATTGCCAACTATAACTATAACCACTCCATCAACATGTGCTGCAGATTTATTAACATATTCTGTAGGCGTTACTGTAAGTTCCGGTACAGTAACAAGTACCGCAGGGACTGTATTTAATAGCAGTGGCAATTTATGGACAATAAGTTCTGTACCATCAGGAACTGGCATAACGCTGACCGTAACGGATGGTAATGGTTGTTTAAAAACATTATCTGTGACAGCACCTGATTGCAATTGTCCTGTTATTGCACCACCTTTGAGTGGTGGAGACAAATCATATTGTTCAGGTAGTTCAATACCGGCAATTACTGCTAGTGTTTTAGCCGGAGAAACAGTAGACTGGTTTGCTGGTTCAACAGCTGGATCTGCAATTGCAACAGGAGTAACCAGCTATACCCCTTCTTCAGCAGGAACATATTATGCAGAGGCAAGAAATACAACAACAGGTTGCAAGAGTAATACACGAACACTAGTAACCTTGACTGCGAATATCTTACCTGTACCTACAATAACCGGACCAGCATCAGCCTGTACAGGATCGACAGCTAATGTTTACGCCACGGAAACTGGTATGAGCGGATACACATGGTCAGTATCAGCAGGTGGAACAATCACAGCGGGAACAGGTTCCAGCTCAATTACAGTTACCTGGAATACAGCAGGAGCACAGACAGTAAGTGTAAACTATACCAATGGCAATGGTTGCACAGCAGCAACTGCCAAAACAATTAATATCACAGTAAACGCCTTACCTATTCCGACAATAGCCGGACCAGCAACAGCTTGTGCAGGGTCGACAGGTAATTTTTATACCACGGAAACTGTTATGAGTGGATACGCATGGTCAGTGTCAGCAGGCGGAACTATCACAGCAGGCACTGGTACCAGCTCAATTACAGTCACGTGGAATACAGCAGGATCACAGACAGTAAGTGTGAACTATACTAATGGCAATGGTTGCACAGCAGCAACTGCCAAAACAAATAATGTCACAGTAAATGCCTTACCCGCACCAACGATAAGTGGCCCTGCATCAGCCTGTGTAGGATCGATTGGGAATGTTTATATCACGGAAACTGGCATGAGTGGATACGCATGGTCAGTGTCAGCAGGCGGAACTATCACAGCAGGCACCGGTACCAGCTCAATTACAGTCACGTGGAATACAGCAGGATCACAGACAGTAAGTGTGAACTATACTAATGGCAATGGTTGCACAGCAGCAACTGCCAAAACAAATAATGTCACAGTAAACCCATTACCTGTACCGACAATAACAGGACCAGCAGCACCCTGTGTGAACTCCACGGGCAATGTATATTCTACTGCGGCAGGTATGACGAATTACATATGGGTAGTATCATCAGGAGGCACTGTCACAGCAGGAGGCGGAACAGGAAACAATACTGTGACAGTCACCTGGACCACCACAGGAGCACAGACAATATCGGTTAACTATACAAACGGCAGCACTTGTACAGCATCAGCTCCGGCAATATATAACGTTACGGTCGATGCATGTTTCAAAACACTAATCCTTAATTCAATAATGCTTCAGGGACTTTATAATGGTGGAGGTACTATGAGGCAGGCTTCGAATGGAGGGGGCCCTCAGTGGCCACTAGGTATAGCCGATCATATAACGGTTGAATTGCATAGTTCGAGCAACTATTCTAATATAGTATATACTATTTCGAATGTATCCCTCAATACAAATGGAACTGCAACTATATCTTCAATTCCATCAAGTTCCAATGGCTCTTATTACATTACTGTTAAACATCGTAATAGCTTGGAAACCACTACATCAACAGCCGTTTCATTTGCAGGGAGTACAATAACCCAGTCATTTGGTTCGCGTGCCAATGTTTATGGCAATAATCTGGCATTGTCTCTCGACGGACACTATATGATCTATGGTGGAGATGTTAATCTGGATGGAATAGTTGATACAGGTGATATGAACGATGTGGATAATGGATCCACTGCTATTTTATTTGGATATAACGCTGCTGATGCGAATGGTGATGGTATTGTTGATACCTCAGATATGAATATAGTTGACAACAATTCTACTGCAATTGTTATTGTTAGATTACCTCATTAAAATATTTTTCAACAGATAAGTACAAAATCTCATGAAGATAATTAAACGAATCCTTAAAAAAACAAGAATATCATTATTCCTGCTGGTTTTGGCCACAACAGGCTTGCGCGCCCAAAATCCCACCTACCTTTGTGAGCTTAGAAATGACATTCAGGTAAATGCTAATACATATGAATTTGACCTTTATCTGTTGCGGACCGGATCAACTGTTTTTGAATACACAAGTATGCAGTTCGGTATTAATATTAATTCAGCAGTTTTAAATGGAGGTAACTTAACTGTAAGTCTTGTAGGTGGAACTTCTGAACTTAATTCTTCACAGATTCCGACTGCCGGCAAATTTTCATTTAATTCTCTTAGTAATTGCATTATAATGACTGGTATGGCGCCTCCGGGTGCTGGCTCTGGCACAATAATATCAAATTCAGGAATTGGAACAAGAGTTGGTAGAATCAGACTGACTAATAGCGTAAATTTTGCTTCAGATACACCGAATCTTACATGGAGTTTTAGCATATTGAATGGTTATATAACAAAGGTGAATGCATATGTAGGTGGCATAGCTACTGATATTACAGTTCAGGCTTCACATACTACTTCCAATCTCTCCAACGCAACGCTAAATCCGCCTCCAACACCACCATCTGTTGGTACAATTACACAACCAACATGTTCTTCCCCAACAGGTAGTGTTATTTTAAATGGTTTACCAGCAATTGGAACCTGGACATTAACAAGAAATCCCGGAGGAACAACTACCACGGGATCAGGAACAAGTATCACCATCTTAGGACTTGGCGCAGGAACCTATACCTATACAGTGACAAATGCAGTTGGAGTCACCTCATCACCCTCAGATAATATTAATATCAATGCAGCACCGACAGTACCAACATCACCAAATGTAGGCACTATTACACAACCTACATGTGCATCGTCAACCGGTTCCGTAAATTTAAATGGTTTGCCATCATCAGGAACCTGGACATTGACAAGAACTCCGGGAGGTACAACTACTACGGGAACAGGAATCAGTACAACCATTTCAGGACTTGCATCAGGGACCTATACATATACTGTCACAAATGCATCAGGATGTACTTCATCTTCATCAGGAAATGTCGTAATCAATACTCAACCAATAACACCATCAGCACCAACAGTGGGTACAATTACTCAACCAACATGTTTGACATCAACTGGAAGCGTTGTTTTAAATGGTTTGCCATCCTCAGGAACCTGGACATTGACAAGAACTCCGGGAAGTACAACTACTACGGGAACAGGAACCAGTACAACCATTTCAGGACTTGCATCAGGAACCTATACATATACTGTCACAAATGCATCAGGATGTACTTCTCCTGCATCAGGTAGCGTTGTTATAAATGCTCAACCTGCAACACCCACAGCACCTATAGTAGGTACCATCACACAACCTACATGTGCAACGTCAACAGGGAGTGTGGTATTAAGCGGGTTACCCTCAGGCAGTTGGACAATTAATCCTGGAGGAATTGCCGGATCAACGACAAGTAGAACAATATCCGGTTTAACTGCAAACACATATAATTTTACAGTAACCAATTCATCAGGCTGTACTTCTCCAGCATCAGCCAATGTTGTCATAAATGCAGCACCTGGTTCACCTTCAGCGCCTGCTACCCTTTTGACACAACCAACATGTTCAGTTGCAACAGGGACAATAACTGTCACTGCTCCGACAGAAATAGGTATGACATATAGTATTGATGGCTCAAATTATAGTAATTCAACAGGAATATTTAGTCTGGTTGCTTCGGGCACATATACTGTCACTGCCAGAAACGCTATGGGTTGTACATCGGCAGGATCAATAATTACAATCCTTGCCCAACCCCCGACTCCAGTTGTTCCTAATCAAACAGCCGCAATACCATCTGGTGGTACATTTACAGTAACTCCTAGTGGAGCCGGCATTCCGGTGGGAACAACTTATACCTGGACAACACCGGCGTATACCGGAGGTGTCACAGGAGGAAGTGCACAATTATCTCCTCAATTAAACATTAGTGGCACTTTAACTGTTCCGTCAGGAGTAGGTACTGCAATTTATACAGTAACGCCGGTGTCCGGCAGCTGTATTGGAGCACCCTTTACAGTAACCGTGAATGTTACATCTGTTTGTACAGCGGTTACAATTGGAACACAACCAATAAGCAGCAGCATGTGTGCAACATCAGGTATTGCTTCATTTACAGTAGTTGTAGGAGGTACAGCTCCTTATGTTTATCAATGGCAATATTACAATGGAACTACCTGGGGAAGTGTCGTTAATGGCACACCGGCAGGTGCAATATATACAAATTCAACTACTGCAACTCTTACTGTCGCCGGAATCACCTCGGCCGGAAGTCCTCAGTATCGTTGTTTTGTTACAAATTGCAGTGGAGGAAATAGTGCGGCATCTGCTGCTGTTACTCTTACAGTAAATGCCTTACCAGTTCCCACCCTTACAAGTTCAGAGGCTGATAATACCTTCTGTCAGGGAACAAGTATAACATTTACTGCCGGAGGAGGAACGAACTATGATTTCAGGTTAGGAGGAGTAACTGTCCAGAATGGCCCGTCAACAACCTATACTACTACTTCACTGGCAAATGGCCAGAGAGTAACTGTTGTTGTTACAAACGCTTCGGGATGTACTGCCACTTCGGCAGAAATTCAAAATATTGTAAACGCATTACCATTTATATTTATATCTACACCAGCTGCCTGTTCACCTGATTTTATTAACTATTCAGTCGGCGTAACAGTAGCCCCGGGAGCAACTGTTACAAGTACATCAGGTGTGGTTACTAATTCAGGTAGCAATGTTTGGACAATCACCGGAATCTTAGCCCATACTAATGTTACAATTAAAGCAACTGGTAGTGGCGGTTGTGAAAATACAATTAATGTAACTGCACCTGACTGCAATTGCCCGGTGATAGCTGCTCCGGTAAGCGGAGGAGACAAATCATATTGTGCCTCAGGTGTAATACCTGTTATTACTGCTACTGTATTAACAGGTGAGACAGTCGATTGGTATAATTCTTCATCAGGTGGCACTCCTCTAAGAAGTGGTAGTTTGAGTTACACCCCAACTGGCCCGGGTACATATTATGCTCTTGCCAGGAATACTGCCTCTAATTGTGTAAGCAGTACCAGAACGGCTATTATAGTAACAATGAATCCTTTACCAGTTGCTTCACTTACCAGTTCTGATCCTGATAACATATTCTGTTCAGGGACTAGTATAGTATTTACTGCCGCAGGAGGAATAAGTTATAACTTCCTTGTTGCAGGATTAAGCGTTCAGGATGGTACATCATCAACTTATACCACAAGTTCACTGACCAATGGTCAGGTAGTAATGGTGATAGTATCAAGTGTAAATGGATGTACAGCCACATCAGCAGGAATAACAAATACTGTCAATGCAACACCGGTACCAACAATTACAAGCTCAGATCCGGACGACAACTTCTGTTTAGGAACCAGTGTAACATTTACTGCCGGCGGTGGTACTGCTTATAACTTCAGGGTAGACGGAATAAGTGTACAAAGTGGCACTTCGACTACCTTCACTACCACTTTATTAACAAATGGACAAGTGGTGGATGTAATTGTCTCTAATCCAAATGGATGTTCAGCCACATCTACGGGGATTACAAATTCTGTTTTTGAAACACCTGCTGCAACAGCAGGAACCGGAGGCAATAATTGTGGCCTTGGATTTCATCTTAATGGTTCTATTGCTATTGGTACAGGAACATGGACAAAAGTGAGCGGTCCGGGAAATGCAACATTTAGTCCTAATGCAAATACTGCCAACGCAATAGTTACCGTATCTGCTTATGGTAGTTATACTTTCAGTTGGACAGTTGTTAATGGGACATGTTCCAACAGTGCAAATGTAACTGTAGTATTCATTCAACAGCTGGCTGCAAATGGAGGACCGGGGGGAAGCTCATGTGACTCAACTTTCAATCTGAAAGCTACTGTGCCTGTCACAGGAATAGGAACTTGGACTAAAGCAAGTGGCCCGGGTACTGCTCTTTTTACACCGGATAATCATCAGTCAAATGCAAAAGTTACAGTTAATAAATTTGGAACTTATAGTTTTATATGGACAGTCGTAAACAGCATCTGTTCGTCGAGCGACGTTGTTAATGTAATATTTCATGATCTTCCATCTATTAATGCCGGAAGAGATACAATCATGTGTAAAGGAGGCAGTGTTCAGCTGCAAGCTCAGGGAATCGGATCAGTCACCTGGGATCCGGCTGCCATGGTCAGTAATCCGGCCATAATTAATCCGGTGGCAAATCCTGATACAACAACAACTTTTACTGTTAATCTGACAGATCAGTTCGGATGTAAAAACTCCGACACTATTGTTGTTGAAGTCAGAGAAAAACCTATTGCCAATGCAGGTCCTGACCAGGATTTGGGGTACCTGTTTACTGCCACTATGGATGCTGTTCTTGCCCATAGTTATGAAAATGGGGTATGGTCTTTAATATCAGGGACCGGTGATTTTTCAGACAGCACTTTTGCAATGGCCTCTGTAATAAACCTTTCATCGGGAATAAATAAATTTTTATGGACTGTGAGCAATGGATACTGTCCACCGGTTGGTGATACAATCAATATAACAGTTAACGATTTTGTTATACCGACACTGATCACGCCGAATATGGATGGGAGGAATGATTATTTTGTATTAAGAGGATTAAGTACTCTTGGCAAAACCGAATTGGTAATCTTTGATAGGAGAGGAGCTCAGGTTTACAAGAACATGAATTATGATAACTTATGGAATGGCGTTGACTATAATAAAAACCCTCTTCCTGATGATACATATTTTTATGTTATTAAAACTGCAAATGGGAAATCAATTAGTGGCTATATTGTAATAAGAAGATAGAGATGAAAAGAATAATAAAATCAATTATTTTATTACTGATACCTTTAAGTTTGTCAGGGCAATTGGCTCCTGTCACAAGTCAGTATGTACTTAACCCGCTGAGCATTAATCCGGCTTATGCCGGGAACAGAGGCGCTCTTAATATCGCAGCATTCTACAGACGTCAGTGGACCGGTATTGCCGGCGCTCCGGAAACTATGACATTATCTGCAGATGCACCGTTTCTTGATTCCAAGCTTGGTCTGGGGTTTATTATTACCAATGACAAAATTGGTGTAACAAAAGAAACTCATTTTCTTACGAACTATTCATATAAGATCAATATGGATAAAGGTAACCTTTCACTTGGACTTGGCGCAGGTTTAATGACAACTAATACGGCCTGGTCCGATCTTGTTGTTCTTGATCCGGGGGATGAAAATTTTCTGAACAATTCGCGAGTCTTTGTTGTACCTGACTTTTCATTTGGAGTTTATTATTCATATCAGAATTATTTCGCCGGCTTATCGGTTCCAAAATTACTGGGATATAAATTTGACTTCGACAAGAATAAATACACAATCATGTTCAATCCGGGCCAATACGATTATTTATTAAATGTTGGTTATGTTTATTCTCTGTCTAAAAAAATAAAACTATTTCCGTCAACTCTTGTTACAATTTCTCCGAAAGAAAAGTTGCTTGTTGATCTAAATGCCTATGTCAGTTTAAACGACAGAATATGGGCTGGCTTGTCTTATCGGAATAAACGATCGCTTGGAGTGCTCTTTCAATTTGCTGTAAATAATCAATTTCGGATTGCTTATACTTACGATATTGATTTTGGCACGTTGGGTCATTACAGTAATGGTTCACATGAAATAATGATCAGATATGAATTTCATTATAAGGTAGATGCTGTTAGTCCTTTGAATTTTTAAAAGATGTAATCTGAAAGGCACTTAAGACGGGATTAATTGTATTCCCGAAAGTTTTGCCTTATTAACATTTAGTATAAAAAATATAATTTTAACTTTAAGTGTTTTTGACACTCATTAGTTAAGAATTTTAATCATGACACATAAATTGGCTTTAATAGTTATAATTACTTTACTGTCCCCAATAATTTCCGGACAATCAGAAACCTATACCGTTAAAAAAGCCTCCTTTAGTAGTGATAAATACGACGAATTCTCTCCGGTATTTTATAAAAATGGAATAGTCTTCTCCTCCAATCGGAATCTTGGCTTATCTAGTCATTCGACATCTTCAAATAAAGGACTTTTTAAAATATTTTATATTGACACTACAGGTAAAGCGGAATGGGAGAGTTCAAAGCTGTTTTCAAAGAATCTTACAACAATCTTAAATGATGGCCCCGTTACTTTTAACAGAGCACGGGATACTATTTATTTTTCGCGGAACCAGGACATCGCTGGCAAATTGAGTGATATCTCCGGTCCGAGAAATAAACTTGGTATTTTTTCTGCAGTATTGATTGCTGGTCAATGGACAAAAGTACGGGAATTGAGAATAAATAATGAATGGTATAATGTAACTACTCCATGTCTTTCACCCGACGGTAAAAAATTATTTTTTGCTTCTGACAAACCTGGAGGATATGGAGGTTCGGATCTCTATTATAGCCAATGGTTAGATGATAGATGGGGTGATCCTGTAAATTTGGGTCCGACGATTAATACCAAAGGTAATGAATCATATCCTTTCATTAGCCCATCCGGAGAACTCTTCTTTTCCTCTGACGGACTTCCGGGCTTGGGAGGGAAAGATATTTATTTTTCCATGTTTTCCGATTCTTCATGGGTTACCCCTGTTCATCTTAATCCCCCATTAAATTCAAAATTTGATGATTTCGGAATAGTTACGGATACACTTATGAAGGAAGGATATTTCTCATCGAACAGGGATAAATCACTTGATATTTATCATTTCAGTACAAATTCCCCACAAGTGCTATTTAATAACCTGCAAAGAGAAAATCAGTATTGTTTCAGCTTTGCAGATAGCGGATCTATAGTAATTGATACTTTGCATCTTAATTACATATGGGACTTTGGAGATGGTAAAAAATCAAAAGGAGTAGTAGTAAATCATTGTTATCCCGGCCCTGGAAAATATACTGTGAAGCTTGATATTATTGAAAGAGCTACACGTAATATATTTTTTACAAAATTGATCTACATTATGGACCTTGAGGATTTTAAACAACCTTATATTAATTCAAATGATGTTGTTGTAAAAGGTGATTCTGTAAGCTTTGATGGAATTAGATCTTATATTCCGGACTTTAAAATACAAAGTTATTCATGGGATTTCAAAGACGGTAATAAATCATCTGGAGGGAAAGTAAAGCATGTTTTCAAAGAAAAAGGAGAGTATTTTGTCAACATGGAATTGATTTTAAAATCAATCTCAACTGGTTATACCCATAAAACAGGTATTTCAAAGAAAATTCTTGTACTGAACGATTATCAGGAGCGGGGAAAATATCTGGCTAATATGGCTAAAGGTGTAACTGTTTTTCCAAATATAGAAAAGTATGAGAATGTTAAGATAAAAACTCAATACTCCGCGGAATTGGAATTCAGTAAGGACGCAGTTTTCAATGTTGAATTAATTTCATCCAAAACTAAACTTGGAATTGATAGCTGGACCTTTAGGAATGTACCTAAGAAGTATACTATCAGTGAAAAATTCATTGCAGAAGATAGTACTTATAGTTATATAGTTGATCAGCAGATGAGTATTATGGCAACTTTACCTGCTTTTAACGAATTGTATGGACTAGGATTTAAAAATGTTAGGGTAAAATTATATGTCTTGAAAGAACCTGCTGAAAAGGAGCTTCATGCCCTCATAAAGATAAATGGTGCTTTTGCCGATTCTTATTTTGATTCTTCAGACAAGCTCACTTCAAATGCATATATTATGCTTGACCAGATAGTAAAACTAATGAACAGGTATCCTAACCTGAGGCTCGAAGTTGCAGTTCACACCGATAATACAGGCCCTGCTGAAACAAGTTTAGCGCTATCTCAGATACACGCACGATCATTGGTAGCTTATCTTATTAATAGGGGCATAAACACTAAAAGACTGGTTCCAACAGGATTTGGCGGATCAAAACCTATTGCATCAAATTTTCTGGAAAAAGACAGGAAGTTAAACCGTCGTATAGATTTTATAGTTTTAAATTAGCGATCAGCAACACTAATCTGACGGGCATTCTGAATACATTTAATTTATTTTAATAAGGAATCAGAATAATCCAATAATAAATTATCGCAATAGTTTCGCGAATAGTTTTAAAAAGTCTGTATATCCTTGATTTATCATAACTATAATCGGGAAGTGATATGATACCTATCGGATATTTCTCTTTCAGTATTCTGTTATAAATCATCCAGGTCCGCCTGGCATGTGGTCCCATACTAATTATATTTATTCCCTTAATATTTATATTTGTTGTTTTAAGCCAATCACGAAATGCAAGTGCACTCGTCAACGTTCGGTTTATGATGACTCTCTCCCCGGGAGTGGCTATAATTTGTGAAGAATCTATACCCATGGATATTAATCGGACTCTTGCTAATTCAGCGTTAGAATTAAAATTATTTATACTCCTATGGCTCCTATCAAAATTTATAACAGCAAATTCTGAATTGTCCATATATGGGATTGTTATTTTGTGATCAATATCGATCTCTTTTACAAAAAGATTTCGGTCTCCAAATTTACCATAACTGTCATTATCGAACTGAACCATAATGGAATCAATCTTATTCAAACATCCATTCCAATTAATTGTGTATTTCTTTTTTCTTTTATCTGCATAAAAATTAGCTGCCAGGGAATCATTAATAAACAAGTTAAAGTGAGCACGATTTTCTCCTCCCAATTCACTAAAAGCATCAACTTCAATTGAATGTGAGCTATAATTATTTAATTCTGTAAACCTGCTTTTAGGATAAAAAATCAAAAATCCGTTAGTATAAAGTTCATAATAATAAACAGGAGATTTTATCCCCGTGGTAATAATATAGTCATATCCATTCTTCCTAATTTCTTCATTTGCCATCTCGAGGGCGTAATCAGGGAGCCAGCCTTCAACAACAAGAATATTTGCTTTAACATGTTCTGATTTTGAAAGATAACCAGAAAGATAATGTATAGCAGAATGATGTAAAATAAATACCAGAAGGATAATAGATAAAAAAATGAATAATATTATAGACAATGTTTTTTTTCTCATTACAATAAAGCCAACAAAAAAATTTATGTTATCATGCAAGATGCAAATATAAGCATCTGATTAAAACAAAATGAATGACTATTGGAGAATAAGATAATTTGGAAAGGCAATCCTTGCTTTTTAGTTCATAACTATTAGCTTCTTAGTAAAAAAAACATAATTGCCCTGGAATAATCTTACTATGTAATTACCAGATGTGAGACTAAGTGGTATTTGTATATTATTACTAACCGAATTTAATGCTTCCTGTAAAACAATATTTCCCGAAAAGTCAATGATCTCTACTTTTTTAGGAACAACATAAGTTTCATCAGTTGAAATATTAAGCAAATTAGTAGCAGGATTAGGGTAAATAGTCACGTTAATTTTTGGTTTGCTGCCAGAATTTGGATTTGGAAAGGATGTACCGAATATTCTAAATTCAGAAATAACGTTCTCAGTATTTGATGAGTTATTGTGACCGATATATTTTAAGTATAAATATTCTGTATCAGTACTTAATGAAGGGAAATTAAATACCTGCATATCTCCGGAGAAATTGCATGACTTAGCCTGTATTAAAATGGGATCCCAGATAAGGCTATCTTTAGAAGCATATATATCAAAATAGGAACTATACTTTTGCCCCAGCAGAAAAGCTATCTCCAAATGGCTTATTTTAAATGGCTGTATCAATGAAAATAAAAGCGATTGATTATCACCAATAGCAGACCACTTTGTGCTAAAACTTCTATCTGAGACATTAGTGGGATAGTCAGTAGCCACATAACTGCTTGCCTCAATATTTTTCATTGTTGCCATATCAAGTTCAGGTTTATAAGGCAAAATATTGATAGGAATGCTTTTCGTAGCTATTGATATTCCATTGGAAACATTCAATTGAAACTGGATAGTCTGAGATGTATTTACAATAGGAGCAAGAAACTGAATCTTTGAACTGGTAGTTGAAGAGATGGAAATATCATTTGGAGCGGTCCATTTGTAAGTTAAAATATTATTGTTTAAATCATAGCTTGCCGATGCGTCTATTTCATAAACAAAACCACTATAATTATTTGCCATATTTTTAATCACGATGACAGGAGGATTAGTAGTCTTGTTTTGATCTTGACAATTATTAGTTACAGACCTATTGATAATATTATCGGCAACTCCTCCAGACATTGTCTGCAGCGGATTCGTTGATGGCTTTGTATAGGAAACATAAATAATATCACCAAATTTCACTGCACTAGCCAAAGTTAATTGAACCTTATTCCCGGTAATTAAAACTGAATTTACAGCCCTGCTAGTGGAATTTACCAACACATTAAAAGCAGAAGCTGCCGGGATTATTGAGGAATTAAGGTTCAAATCATATGTCATTTCCAGTAGTGATGGAGTTATATTTTCAACAACAGATGAAGTGTACACAGGTGAAGCAGCAATTGCACCAGACTGGAATTCAAACGCTCCAAGATCCGGAGCTTTACCATCGTAAGCCTGCCCAACATCCACCCCTGCATCTATTAAATCTGATCCCTTGGCAAGTTTTAAAAAGTTAAGAACTGGCAAACTTCCGTCTGCTTGTCTTGGACCATCCATTCCCGTAGTGCTGACACTCTGGAAATCTCCATCTGATACGGTCACTGATAGGTCAAAGGAGTTATGATCGTGTGTACAATTTGGATCATTACGAATGTCTGTGGCTGGTCCAACATTTGCGTAGGATATACAGTTTCTAATGATAGTTGAATTTCCGTAACCACCTGCCGAAAATCCGGCTCCCCATTCCCTTGCACAATGATAAGCTACACTGTTATATATTGCAACTCCAAGAATAGAATTTGCATCATCTGGTTC
>Ga0182019_10001163_pt1 | contig 13274 bp, 14 predicted proteins | sample 812E2MmetaG_FD_120483 | JGI IMG/M metagenome (GOLD analysis project Ga0182019, IMG submission 120483) | Permafrost microbial communities from Stordalen Mire, Sweden - 812E2M metaG | ecosystem: Environmental > Terrestrial > Soil > Wetlands > Permafrost | place: Sweden: Stordalen | collected...
ATGATCACCGAGATGGCCGGGATCATCGGCTTCGTCCGCGGGAAAGGCGGCTTGGAAGCCGATCCGGATGCAGCCTACGTGGATGTGATCGAAGTCGATGTCAGCGGCCTCGGCCCGCAGGTCGCACTGCCGCCCTCGCCGAACACGGTCAAGCCCCTCGCCGAGGTCAAGGGCGTCAAGATCGACTCGGGCTTCATCGGCTCGTGCACCAACGGCCGGACCGAGGACCTTGCGCGCGCGGCCGACGTGCTGCGCGGCCGCAAGGTCAAGCCGGGCGTCATGCTGAAGGTGGTGCCCGCCACGCGGCGCGTCTACGAGGAGATCCTCGAGCGCGGCATTCTGGACGCGCTGTTCCGCAGCGGGGCGATCGTCATCAACCCGGGCTGCGGCGGCTGCGCCGAAGGCCACGCCGGGCTGACCGGCAAGGGCGAGACGCAGATCAGCACCGGCAACCGCAACTTCCCGGGCAAGCAGGGCAAAGGCAAGACCTACCTGGCCGACCCGGCGATCGCGGCCGCCTCGTGTGTAGCCGGCGAAATCCTGGGCCCGGAGGACCTGTAACATGGACACCGACAACCGCCAAGGCCGGATATGGGTGCTGCTCGACGCCGCGGGCCGCATCATCGAGGACATCGACACCGACCAGATCTTTCACAACGCCCACCTGGCCATCACCGACATCGCCCAGATGGGCCCGCTCGCCTTCGGGAACCTCGAGGGCTGGAAGGACTTCCCCGGGAAGTGCGCGCCGGGCGACGTCGTGGTCGCCGGCCGCAACTTCGGCGCAGGCTCATCGCGCCAGCAGGCGGTGGACTGCTTCACCGCCCTCAAGATCGCGGCGATCCTCGCCCCGTCGTTTTCGGCGATCTATTTCCGCAACGCCGTCAACTCGGGCCTGCCCGTCATGAAGATCCTCGATCTCGACCGCCTCCTCGCGGAGAGTAAGCTCGCGAGCGGCGACGTGATACGGTTCGACGTCCGGACCGGAAAAGGGGAGAACCTCAGCCGGCCGGCGGCGTTCGCCCTCGACCCGATGAGCGGCGTGCAGTATGATATCTTCCGGGCCGGGGACCTGTTCAAGTACGGGAAATCGGCCGGAACGAAATAGGACCGGACGCCTTCCGGGCCGCGGCGCGGCCGCGGTCCGAGGGGCGCTCCGGACGGAAACCATGCGCCTCCTCGCTGTCGATACGACGACTCCCAACGGCTCCGGCGCCGTATTCGAAGACGCCCGCCTTCTTTCCAAGTTCGAGGACGCCTCGCCGTCGTCCCACTCCGCCCGGCTGCTGGCCTCCGTCGAGGGCATGCTCAAGCCGCTCGGGATCGGGATCCGCGACATCGACGCCTTCGCCGTCACGACGGGGCCGGGCTCCTTCACTGGGATCCGCATCGGCCTGAGCACGATCAAGGCCTTGGCGTTTGCCTCGGGGCGTCCGGTGGCGCCCGTCTCTTCGTTGCGGGCGCTGGCCTGGAAATTCCGCGGCGACGCCGGGCTCGCGGCGGCCATGCTCGACGCCAAGAAAGGCGAGATCTACGCTGCAGTCTATCGCGTCGGGCCGGAAGGCCTCGCGGAGATCGTCCCCCAAGGAGCATACGATCCCGAGCGGTTCCTGGGCCTCGTCCCGCGCGGCGAGCCGGTCCATCTGATCGGAAGCGGAATCGCGGTCTGCGGGGACCGCATCGCCGCCGCGCTGGGATCGACGGCGCGGATTTCCACCCTTGCGCCGTTTATCGCGGTCGAGGTCGGAATGCTGGGCCTGGGGATTCTTGCGGCGGGCGGCGGCGTCGCTGCGGACGCGCTCGAGCCGCTCTATTTCCGCAGGTCCCAGGCGGAGGACAAGCATTAGCGCCCACCCACCCCGGCGCTTCGACATGCGCCGGATGATCAAAGCCGACATCGACGATGTCATGGCCATCGAGCTTCAGTCGTTCTCCAACCCCTGGCATGCGACGACGTTTCAGGGCGAGATCGAAAACGAAGGGATCTCGTCTCCCATGGTGGCCGTGGACCGCGCCGAGAGGCGGATCGTCGGCTACATCATGGTCTGGAAGATCCACGACGACGTCCAGATCAACAACATTGCGGTCCATCCGGATTTCCGGCGGGCCGGCATCGGCGAAGCCATGCTCCGCGACGTCCTGGACGGGGCCCGGGCCGCGGGCGCGGCGTTCGTCTCCCTGGAGGTGCGCCTTTCCAATGCGGGGGCCAGGGCGCTCTACGAAAAAATGGGCTTCCGGCTGCTCGCCGTCCGCAAGGAATATTACTCCCAGCCCGTCGAAGACGCGCTCGTCTTGGGGCTCGAGCTGAAGGATTAGCGCGGGGCGGGCCCTCGCGCGGCGCCGTCGGAATACCCGATCAATAGATCACTTTCACCAGGCACAGGCCCTTGGCCGGGGCGGTGGGGCTGGCCAAGGTCCGCTTCTTGTCCCGGAAGATCTCCTCGATGGCCGTGACAGGGATCCGGCCCCGTCCGACCTCAAGCAGCGTCCCGACCATCGTCCGGACCATGTAGCGCAGGAAGCCGCGGGCTTCGACGGTATAGATGATCTCGTCGCCGCGCTTGCTGAGCTCGGACCGGACGACGCTCCGCACCGGCGGGAGGACGCGGTTCGAAGAAAAGCCCGTAAAATCGCCTTCACGGGCGAAAAGCGCCGCCGCGGCCCGCATCCGGCTCACGTTGAGCGGATAGGGCCAATGCAGCACGTAGCGTACGGCGAACGGGCTGACGGCGCGCGAGGTCCAGATCCGGTATTGGTAGATCTTGCCCTCGGCGTCGCGGCGGGCGTTGAAGCCGGCCGGGACGCGGACCAGGCTCACGGCGCGGATATCGTCCGGAAGGAGGGCGTTCAGGGCCTTGAAGAGCTCGGCCTCCGGCATGTCCCGATCGACCTTGAAGCTGGCAGCCTGACCGAGGGCGTGGACCCCGGCATCTGTCCGCCCGGCGCCGGTGACGGCCACGCTCTTCTGGAAGATCCGGGCCAGGGCCGCCTCGATCTCGCCTTGGATGGTCCGCTTGCGCGGCTGGCGCTGCCAGCCGCAATAGTCGGTCCCGTCGTAGCTCAGGACGAGCCTGTAGCCGAACGGGGCGCCGCCGTCCCCGGATTTTTGCGACGGGCTCATCGGGCCGACTCCAGCGCGAGGCGGACGGCTTCCTCGGCGGTCGCGGCGGGGACGATGCCCTTGACGTCCCAGGTTCCCAGTCCGATCACTCGCCGGCCGTTGATGAATCCGAAGGCGATCTCGCTGAGCGTGCCGTATTCGCCGTCGACGGCGATCAGGGCGTCGGCGTTCATGGCCACGAGAGAGTTTCGCGTGTATCCCATCCCCGTGGCGATGGGCACGTGGATGTAGGGATTGGCCTCTGACGCCTTGGATCCCGGCAGGATGCCGATCGTCAGGCCGCCCGCATCCGCGGCACCGCGCGCCGCCTGCGCCATGACGCCTCCCAGCCCGCCGCAAACGAGGATCGCGCCGCGGCGGCCGATCTCCCGCCCGACCTCATAGGCCAGGGCGGCGAACTCGGCTTTGGGCCGGCCCCCGCCGATGACGCCGATCCTGATTTTTCCCCGGAGCTCGTCCATCTGCCGTTTCCCGCTCCCATACTTAGCACACAAGGGGGGCGGTCCTCAACCCTTCCCTGGGGGGTCAGGTCTCAACATTTAACAAATGTCGAGAGTTGAGACTCGCTTCGTAATGTTAAATGTTGAGACCTGACCCCCTTTCGTTGAAGATGGCCGGCGATTCGATTACAATGCTCCCGTGCCTAAAAAAGTCCTTGGCGTCTGCCTTGCGGTGGGCATCGCCCTTGCGCCGGCCTGCCGGGTGGGCCGCCCGCCCTCGCCCTCGGGGCCCGCCCGGCTGGCGGACCGATTAAGTCGCGCCGACATCCGCGAAAGCCCGCTGCTCGGCCCGGATACCGGCGCGCTGCCCGCCCTTTTCCCCCTGGAATCCGCCCCGGTGACCGAAGCGGGCGCGGGAGAGAACAACCTCGGACTCAAACGCAAGCTGAACCTCGGGAGCGCCGAGGTCGACATCCTGTTCGCCCCTCCCAAGAGCGAATATGCCGTCGACGTGGACATCCCCGAAAACGCGGCCCTGGATTTCGGGACCGGGATCGTCCGCGACGCGAATTCCGAAGCGCTGCGCGCGGCCCTGCCCGGAGCGGATTCGGGCGTCGACTTCGTCGTCTACCTCGAAAGCGGCGGCCGGCGCAAGACCCTTTTCGAGCGCCACCTGAGCCTCCCGCCCCTCCGCGAGGCCCGGACGGTCAATTTCTCCCAGAACAACGTCGCTCTCCCGGCCGGCGGCCGCAAAGGCAGGATCGTCCTGATGACGGGAGGCCGCGGGGACCTGTTCTCCTTCTGGACGAATCCGGTCGTCTACAGCCGCACCCGGAAGCGTCCTAACGTGATCCTCGTCTCGATCGACACCTTGCGGGCCGACCATGTGGGAGCCTATGGCTACGACCGGGCCACGACGCCCGCCCTCGACGCGCTGGCCAAGGACGGCGCCTTGTTCCTCAACGCCTACGCCTCCTCGCCCTGGACTTTGCCCTCCCACGCGACGCTCCTCACGGGAACGGAAGCCGCCCGCCACAAGGTCCGCTACGAAGACGAGCGCCTGGACCCGGGGCGCGCGACCCTCGCCGACCTCATGCGGTCCGCGGGATACTTCTGCGGTGCGTTCACCGGCGGCGGGTTCTTGAGCCCGGTCTACGGCTTTTCCAAGGGGTTTTCGAGCTACGAGATGGGGCAGGGGGACATCGCCGGCCCGCGCCTGGCCGAAGCCGCGGCGCGCGCGGCGCTCCCCTGGCTGCGGACGAACGCCGACAAGGAATTCTTCCTGTTCCTCCATACTTATCAGGTCCACAGCCCCTACTTTTCCCCGCCGCCGTATGACACGATGTTCACCGGTCCCGGCGCCAAGTGGAAGAAATTCGACACCGTGGAAAACCTCGGCGGGAAGCTCGCCTTCTTCAAGTCTCTTTCGGAGGACGAGCGCCGGAACGTCATCGGCCTTTATGACGGCGAGATCCGCTACACGGACGACGCCCTGATCGGGCCTCTGATCGCCGAGCTGAAGCGGCTCGGCCTCTACGACCGGACGCTCCTCGTCGTGCTCAGCGACCACGGCGAGGAATTCTATGAGCACGGGAGCTGGGGCCACAGCCACGACGTCTACGACGAGTCGTTGAAGGTCCTCCTGTTGATGAAGCTCCCCGGATCGCGGCGCGCCGGCGCGAGGCTCGCGCCGGCCGTCCGCCTGACCGACGTCCTGCCGACGGTCCTCGAGGAGGCGGGCGTCGCGTTCGACCCGGCCGCCTTCGACGGGCGGAGCCTTCGGCCCGTTTTCGAAGGCCGTGAGACGGCCGACCGGCCCGTGACGGCGGACCTGGCCGACAACGTGCTGGGCTACCGGACGCCGTTCCGGCTCGCCGTGAGCTCGGGCCGCGACAAGCTCATCATGAACGAGGCGTTCAAGCCCGAAGCCCTGGCCGCGTTCCCCGCGGCGCCGCCCGCGGCGCCGCCCGTCGAGCTCTATGACCTCTCGCGCGACCCCGGCGAGAAGGCTAATCTCGTCGCCGACCCGGCGAAGGCCCGGCCCGCGCGGGAGCTCGCCCAAGCCGCCTCCGCCCTGGCCAAGATCCTCCAGGCGCGGGGGGCGGCGAAATCCGGCATGACCAAAGCCCTCGAGGACCAGCTCCGGGCGCTGGGATACATCAAGTGAGATACGCCCGCGTGAAGGAGACGCCATGACCGACTTCCTGAAGATCCCTTGCCTCGGGGACGACGAGGTGGAGCGCCTGGAGAAGGAGATCGAGGCCCGGATCGCCGCCCGCATCAGGGACGGCCTGCTCTCCGAGCGCGAGGTCCGGGAGATCGAGGGGATGCGGCTCCGGATCTTGCCCGATCTCCAGGACGTCCAGAGCGTGTACGAGAACCACCTGTACCGGCCCAAGGCCGGGCGGAAGGAATGACGCCGGAGCGCCCGCGCGCGGAGATGCCGATGGACAAGCCCGAACCCGCCGTCAAGGACATCCTGGACGCGATCGAGGTCGACTACGAGCATGTCGACGTCGCGGACCTCATGGCCCAGATCGAGAAGGCGGCCGCGCCGGCCCCCGAGCCGGGCGCGTCCGCATCGCCGCCCGCCCCGCCCGCGCCGCCGGCCGAGCACGGCCGGGCGCCCGCACCCCCGGCGCCGGCCCCCGCTCCCGCTGAGGGGAAGGTCAAGCTCCAGGATCGGGCCACGCGGCTCCTTTCGCCGTTCTTCCCGATCATGCGCCTGATCGGCCTTCCCCTCCATCAGGAGATCCGGGCGACGCAGGCGAGCCTCCATGCGACCAATGTCCGGATCGACCGCGACGTCACCGCGATCGACCTGCGCCTCGACGAGGCCCGCCGCGATCTCAACAAGACCCACGAATACGTCAAGCTCCTCCACAACCTGAGCCACAACCTGATCATGGTGGCCACGTCCCAGAAGATCGAGATCGACATGCTCAAGAGCAAGGTCCGCGTCCTGGAAAAGGAGCTGGATTACCTCCAGAAGCGCGAGCGGGCCCTCGAGGAGAAGGCCCTGAGATGACCCTCGCCTTCGTCGTCCAGCGCTACGGCCTCGACATCAGCGGCGGCGCGGAGCTCCATTGCCGCTGGGTCGCCGAGCACATGGCCAAGTACGGCCCGGTCGAAGTGCTGACGACGTGCGCCCACGACTACATCACCTGGGCCGACCACTATCCCGCCGGGACCGAGGTCATAAACGGCGTGCTCGTCCGCCGCTTCCCCGTGTCCAAATCGAGGGACATCTACGCTTTCAGCCGCCTCCAGGCGCGCGTGCTCCAGGACGAGCACCGGCTCGAGGACGAGCTCGCCTGGCTCGACGAGGAAGGCCCGACGTCGCCGGGCCTCATGGCCTACATCCGCGACCACGAGGCGGACTACGCCCATTTCCTCTTCTTCAGCTATCGCTACTACCAGTCCTACTGGGGTGTCCGGAGCGTGCCCGCCAAGAGCATCCTGGTCCCCACGGCCGAGCACGACCCGGTGATCCACATGCGGATCTTCAAGGACCTGTTCCGCCGGCCGAAGGCGTTCATCTACAATTCGGAGGAGGAGCGCGACATGATCCAGGCGCTCTCCGGCAACCGCGAGATCCCGGGCCTCGTCGTCGGCGTCGGGACCGAGCTCCCGGCCGCCTGTTCCGCGGAGCGCTTCCGCCGGACGCACGGCCTGGACGGACCGTACGTCCTCTATCTCGGGCGCATCGACGGCAACAAAGGCTGCGCCCACCTGTTCGATTACTTCCTCCAGTTCAAGCGCGACACGGGCTCGCCGGTCAAGCTCGTTCTGATCGGCTCCGCCGTCCTGCCCATCCCGGCTCATCCCGACATCCGCCACCTCGGGTTCCTCCCCGAGCAGGACAAGTTCGACGCCCTGGCCGGGGCCGAGCTCCTGGTCATGCCCTCGTTCTACGAGAGCCTGTCCATGGTGACCCTCGAGGCCTGGGCCCTGGGCAAGGCCGTGCTGGCCAACGCCCACTGCGAGGTCCTCCGGGGCCAGTGCCGGCGGTCAAATGGCGGGCTCTATTACCGGACCTACGCCGAATTCCGCGACGCGCTGGATCTCCTGCTGGCCACGCCCCGCCTCCGGGCGGAGCTCGGCCGGAATGGGGCGGCTTATTTCCGCGGGCGCTACACCTGGGACATCATCGAGCGCAAGTATCTGGACGTCCTCGCCGGGGCGGGAGCCTGAGGCCATGGACGTCCATCAGTTCGCCACCTCGCTGAGCTATGGCGACGCCATCTCGGACGAGATGCTCGAGATCCAGAGCGTCCTCCGCGAGAACGGATACACGTCCGAGATCTTCGTCAAGATGTTCGATCCCCGCTCGGCCCGCCACGTCCGCGACTACCGCGACTACAAGAAGTTCAGCGCCCCGTCGAACGTGGTCATCTTCCATTTCTCGATCGGCTCGCCGGTCTCGAAGCTGTTCTTCCGCGTCCCGGACCGGAAGATCATGATCTACCACAACATCACGCCCCACGAGTTCTTCGTCGGCGCCCACCGTATCCTCGCCCGGGAATGCTACAAGGGCCGCCTCGAGATCAACCTCTTCGTCGACAAGGTCGACCTGGCCCTCGGAGATTCCGACTTCAACCGGCGGGAGCTTGCCGCCGTCGGCTACAAGGCCACGGGCGTCCTGCCCATCCTCATGAACTTCGCCAAATTCGACGGCCCGCCCGACCCCGTCACCGCCAACCTCTTCGCCGATGGCAAGACGACGCTCCTCTTCGTCGGCCGGGTGATTCCCAACAAGAAGTTCGAGGACCTCCTCAAGACGTTCTATTTCTACAAGAAGCACTTCAATCCCGAGTCCCGGCTCGTCCTGGCCGGGGACCACCGCGGCCAGGAGCGCTACCTGGCCGCGCTCCATGACCTCGCCGAGCGGCTGCGCTTGACCGACGTCCATTTCAGCAACCACCTCGAGTTTCCCGAGCTCCTGGCCTTCTACAAGACGGCCCACGCCTACCTCTCCCTCAGCGAGCACGAGGGATTCGGCGTGCCGATCCTCGAGGCTTTCTATAACCGGATCCCGGTGTTCGGCTTCGCCGCGGGCGCGGTCGAGGAGACCATGAACGGCGGCGGCGTCGTCCTCGGCCGGAAGGACCCCCTACGGACGGCGGCGGCCATCGACCTCGTCCAGAGGCACCCGGCGCTGCGGGCGCGGATCGTCGAGGGCCAGCTCCGCTCACTCGAGAAGTTCAGCCGGGCGAACGTCAGCCGCATCCTGCTCGGGCACGTCGAAAGGATCGGGCGGGGATGAGGATCGACCAGCTGGTCCCGGCCTTCCACCGCGGGGACGCGATCGGCGACGAGGCCTACGAGCTCCGGGCCTTTCTCCGGAGCCGGGGCTACGAGTCCGAGATCTACTGCCTGACCCGCGACCGCGGCCAGGAAGGCGAGGCGCGGCTGTTCTCCGATTTCCCGACGCCCGCGGCCACGGACATCACCCTCCTCCATTTCGCCCTCCCGTCCCCGCTGACCCAGGGGCTGGCCGCCCTGCCGTCCAAGAAAGCGATCATTTACCACAACATCACGCCGCCCGAGTTCTTCGAGGACTTGAACCCCGAGATGGCCCGCATCTCCCGCATCGGCCGGCGCGAGCTGCGGTGGCTGCAGCCGGCGGTCGACCTCGCCCTGGCGGACTCCGAGTTCAACCGGCTCGAGCTCGCGGCGCTCGGCTACGGCAACACGCACGTCTTCCCCCTGTTCGTCGACTTCGCCAAATACGAGCGCCCCATAGACCGGTTCATGTACGATTTCCTGCGCGACGACCGGGTGAACATCCTGTTCGTCGGCCGGGTCGCGCCCAACAAGCGCGTCGAGAACCTCGTCAAGACCGTTTTCTACTTCAAGAAATACATCTCGCCCCTCGTCCGATTGATCGTGGTCGGCAAGGCCGGCGCCTTCCCCTCGTACTACGAGAGCGTCAGCCGGATGGCGGACGAGTTCCACCTGAAGCCCGAAGAGGTCCGGTTCCTGGGCCACGTCCCCGACGAGGAGATGTACGCCGTCTACAAAGCTTCGGACGTGTTCCTCTCTCTCAGTGAGCACGAGGGCTTCTGCCTGCCGCTCGTCGAGAGCATGATCTTCGATCTGCCCGTCGTGGCCCTGGCCTCCACGGCCGTGCCCTATACGCTCGGCGAAGCCGGGGTCCTGGTGCGCGCCTTCCGGCCGGACCGCGTGGCCGAGCTCGTGGACATCGTCGCCCGCGACGCGGCCTTGCGCGACCGGCTGCGGGCCGCCGGACGGCGCGAGCTCGCCCGGCTCAAGGCCTTTCCCCGCGAGGAATTCCTCCTGGCCCGCTTCGAGGAGCTGAGGTCCCGATGAAGATCGCGTTCGTGGTCCAGCGCTACGGCAAGGAGGTCATGGGAGGGTCCGAGCTCCATTGCCGGCTGGTGGCGGAGCGGCTGGCCGACCGCGGCTATGACTGCACGGTCTACACGACGACGGCCCGGGACTATGTAACTTGGGAGAGCGTCTACCCCGAGGGAGAATCGGTGCTGAACGGCGTGGTCATCCGGCGCTTCCCCGTGACCAAGCCGCGCGACATCGCGTCCTTCAACGCCTATTCCGACTGGATCTTCTTCAACCCGCACACCCGGGACGACGAGCTGCGCTGGATGGAGGAGCAGGGCCCCTGCGCGCCCGCCTTGATCCGGGCCATCGAAGAGGAGGAGGGGAGCCACGACCGGTTCGTGTTCTTCACCTACCTCTATTACAACACATTCTGGGGGCTGAAGGCGGTCAAGGGGCCCAAGATCCTGGTGCCGACCGCCCATGACGAGCCGGCCCTCCACCTCGGCATCATGAAGGAGGTTTTCGACCCGCCGGCCGCGTTCATGTTCAACACCGAGTCGGAGAAGGCGATGCTCGGCCGCTATTTCCCCTTCGAGGGCAAATACCAGGACACGGTCGGCGTCGGCGTCGACATCCCCGAGGGCCTCGAGGATTCGCCTTCCGCCGCGAAATACCGCGCCTTCGCGCCCTACCTCCTTTACGCGGGCCGGATCGAGCCGGGCAAGGGCTGCGCCGAGCTCTTCGATGCGTTCCTCCGCGTGAGCCCCCGTCTCCGCGATCTGGACCTGGCCCTCATCGGGAACCTCCTCATGCCTCTGCCGGCGCACCCCCGCATCCGCTATCTCGGCTTCGTCCCGCCCGAGGAGAAAAACGTGGCCATGGCCGAAGCCGCGGCCACCGTCCACCCTTCGCATCTCGAAAGCCTCTGCATGGCCGCGCTCGAATCGATGGCGGTTCAAACCCCCGTCCTCGTCCAGGGCGCGGCCGACCCCCTGCGGCAGCATTGCCTCGCCGGGAACGGCGGATTGTATTACCGGACGGCGGAGGAGTTCGGAGTCGCCCTGGAGCTCTTGGTGCGCGACCGCCGTCTCCGCCGTCTCCTCGGGAGGAACGGCCTGGCCTATGTCCGGGAGAATTACACCTGGGACAAGATCATCGCGAAATACGTCGCGGTGTTTTCCGCGCTGTGAGCCATGGCCTTCATCAACTACACCTCCAATTCGCTGACGATCAAGATCGTCTATTACGGGCCTGGCCTCGGCGGCAAGACGTCCAACCTGCGGTACATCCACGAGAATATCGACCCCACGGCCCGCGGCCAGTTCATCTGCCTGGAAACCGGCGTGGAGCGGACGTGCTTCTTCGACCTCCTTCCGATCAAGGCCGGTTACATCGGCTGCTTCCGGGTGAGCTTCCAGCTGATGTCCGCCCCCGGCCAGGTATACTATGAGGCGTCGCGCAAGAGCGTCCTGGTCGGAACGGACGGCCTGATTTTCGTGGCCGATTCCCAGACGCCGCTCCTCGATGCCGACATCCAGAGCCTGGACGGCCTCCGGCGCAATTTCCAGGAGCTGAGGATCGACCTGGCGAAAATCCCCCTCGTGTTCCAATACAACAAGCGCGACCTGGACAATCTCGTCCCGGTCGAGACGCTCAACGCCGTTCTCAATCCGGGGAAGGCGCCCTTCGTCGAGGCAGCGGCCTCCTCCGGCCGGGGCGTGTTCGAGACGCTGCGCGAGATCGCCCGGCTGACGCTGCCCCTCGTCCGGGACAAGATGTTCGGCCTCCGGAGCCGCCAGAGCGCCCCGCCGCCCGACTCCGAAAAAAAAGACGGCGGCGGCCTGATATAAAAGGCCCGCACCCGCCGTCTTTCCCAGGGACGGCATGCTCATCAAATCCTTCAGCGCGGCCTTGTGCGGCATCGAAGCCTACGTCGTCGAGGTCGAGGTGGATGTCGGCGGCGGGCTTCCCAACTACGTCGTCGTCGGCCTGCCCGACGCCTCCGTCCGCGAAAGCCAGCAGCGCGTCAAGGCGTCCCTCAAGAACTGCGGCTACGATTTTCCCTCGCGCAAGGTGACGGTCAACCTCGCCCCCGCGGACCGGAGGAAGGAGGGTCCGGCCTTCGACCTGCCGATCGCCCTGGGGCATCTCGCGTTCCTCGGAATCGTCGACCCGGCGGGGTTCAAGGACTATCTCGTCCTCGGCGAGCTGGCCCTGGACGGGCGCCTGAAGCCCGTGAAGGGCGTGCTCTCGGCGGCGCTCCTGGCCAAGGCCTCCGGTTTCCAGGGCCTCATCGTCCCGAAGGACAACGAGCGCGAGGCGTCGCTCGTCGACGGGCTCGCGATCTACGGCTTGTCCAATTTGGTTCAGGTCGTGGAGCTCCTGACCGACCCGGGGCGCGTCGCGCCGAGCGCGGCCTGGCCCGACGAGGTCCTGGCCGCGTCCGACCATGACGTGGATTTCCGCGAGGTCAAGGGACAGCACCACGTGAAGCGCGCCCTCGAGGTCGCCGCGGCGGGGGCCCACAACATCCTTCTCATCGGGCCGCCCGGCTCCGGGAAGACGATGCTCGCCCGCCGCCTGCCGACGATCCTCCCGGACATGACGTTCGAGGAGATGATCGGTGCGACCCAGGTCCACAGCGCCGCCGGGCTGCTGCGGCGCGGGCAGGGGGCGATCGTCCGGCGCCCATTCCGCGCTCCGCATCACACGATCTCCGGGGCGGGGCTGATCGGCGGGGGGATGATCCCGAGGCCGGGCGAAGTCAGCCTGGCCCACCACGGGGTCCTTTTCCTGGACGAGCTGCCGGAGTTCGAGCGCAAGGCGCTCGAGGGCCTGCGCCAGCCCGTCGAGGACGGCCAGGTGACGATCGCGCGGGCGGCGATGACCGCGGTCTTCCCATCGTCCTTCATGCTCGTGGCCGCCATGAATCCCTGCGAGGACGTGCTGCGCGGGCTGGCGAGGCGCGACGAGGAGTGCACCGACGTCCAGCGGAGCAAGTACTACTCCAAAATCTCTGGTCCGCTGCTCGATCGGATCGACATCCAGGTCGAGGTACCCGGCGTGAAGTTCCAGGACATCGCTTCGAGGGCGGAGGGCGAGAGCTCGACGTCGATCCGGGAGCGGGTTGTCGCTGCGCGAAAGATCCAGCTGGCCCGCTTCAAGGAGCGCGGCATCTATGCCAACGCCCGCATGGGGCCGAAGGAGGTCAAGGCCTTCTGCCGGATCGACCGCGAAGGGGAGAAGCTGCTCGAGGCGGCCATGACCAAGCTAGGCTTCAGCGCGCGGGCGTATGACCGGTCACTCAAGGTCGCACGGACGATCGCCGATTTGGCGGGGGCGGAAGACATCGCCCCCGCGCACCTCAGCGAGGCGATCCAGTACCGGGCGATGGATAGGTATTATTGAAT
>Ga0182019_10001164_pt1 | contig 13269 bp, 9 predicted proteins | sample 812E2MmetaG_FD_120483 | JGI IMG/M metagenome (GOLD analysis project Ga0182019, IMG submission 120483) | Permafrost microbial communities from Stordalen Mire, Sweden - 812E2M metaG | ecosystem: Environmental > Terrestrial > Soil > Wetlands > Permafrost | place: Sweden: Stordalen | collected...
ACTGCCTGTGAATAGGGTCCGATAGGTTTCGGAGCTTTCTCTGTAAATAATTTCTTTTTCATAATATTTTGTTTTTATTATTTTAAATTATTCTATTATAATTGGTAAACCGTTGAAACGGTTTAAAACCTTTATTAACTCTCCCCCACGACTAAAGTCGTGGGCTGAATTTAAGAGCCTATTCAAAAGAACTTTATACAATAAGTATTTTCTCCCCCACGAAAAGTCGTGGGCCGAATTTAAGAACTTTGGTTGTAAAACTATTTTCTTTCGCTAAGTTCAATAATTCTTTCGAGGTCTTCGCCCGAGAAATAATCTATGACGATTTCGCCTGTTTGTTTAGTTTTTGCTTTCAGTGTAACGCGTGTACCGAAAAACACTCTCAGTTTATTTTCCACATCCTGCAGGTAAGAATCGAGCGGTGCTTTTCCCGATGATTTCTTCTTCTTTGTTTTAGCGGTACCCTTAGTAATGTTTTCGAGTTCACGCACGGTAACTTTTTCCTGCATTATCCTTTTCCAGAGAATAAGCTGAGCAGCCGGGTCGCTAACCCTGAGTATTCCTCTTGCGTGACCTTCTGTAATTTCATTCTTACGGAGCGACACTTTTATTTCGACCGGAAGTTTCTGAAGTCTTAAAAAATTTGCGACAGTACTTCTTTGTTTTGATACCTTTGCAGAAATCTGTTCCTGAGTTAAATTACAATCGTCAATAAGTCTCTGGTATGAATCGGAAAGTTCCATTGCGTTAAGGTCGGCACGCTGAACGTTTTCAATCAGAGCAAGTTCGAGCAGGTTCTCTTTGCTGTCGTCAGTAGTGTTGTATAAATACGCAGGAATCTTTTTCAGTCCCGCAAGAACAGACGCGCGTAAACGCCGTTCGCCGGAAATCAGTATATATCCGTTCCCGTCTTTTGCCGACATAACGGTAATAGGCTGAAGCACACCTTTCTGTTTGATTGAATCGGAAAGTTCCTTTAATTTATCTTCATCAAAATCTTCTCTTGGCTGATAGGGGTTATTCCGTACTTTATCAACTTCAATCAGCAGCTGTTCATTGGTTGTTGTCGCCTTCGCGCTTTCGCCGGTAACGTTATTCGGGTCAATCTTTTTATTTTCAAAAAGAGCTGACAGTCCTTTTCCTAATCCGCCTCTAGTATCCATAAATTAATTTTCTTTAATTTTATTTCTCAAAACAAATTCCTCTGCCAGGTCTGCATAGTGTTTCGCACCCAGCGAATACGGGTCATACTCAACAATCGGCTTTCCAAAACTCGGAGCTTCGCCGATTTTAACATTCCTTGCAATTTTAGTATCAAAAACCTTTTCCGCAAAATATTTTCTGAGTTCAGCCTCAACCTGATTAGCAAGTTTAAGTCTGGAATCGAACATAGTCAGCAAATATCCTTCTATACTTAAATCAGGGTTATAAGAATTCTTTACCATCTTTATAGTATTAAGCAATGCCGACAGACCTTCGAGGGCATAGTACTCACACTGAACAGGAATCAGTACAGTATCGGCTGCATTAAGAGCATTGATTGTAATGAGTCCGAGCGATGGCGGGCAATCTATGAATACAAACCTGAAGTCGTATCCGCTGTCAGCCTTTGCCAGTTCGGAAAGCTTCTCCCTAAGAATGCCTTCCCTGTTTTCGAGAGAAACGAGTTCGAGTTCAGCTGCAACAAGATTAATGTTGGATTTTATTATGAATAAATTTTCTATCTGGGTTTTCTGAACGACATCTTTAGCTTTTTTATCGCTCACAAGAATTTCATAGATGCTGTTTCCGTCATCTTTAGGTTCGAGTCCCATACCCGTAGTGGCATTAGCCTGCGGGTCGATATCGACTAAAAGGGTTTTAATGCCAAGATTGGCGATGCAAGACGAGAGGTTAACCGCCGTAGTGGTTTTTCCTACCCCGCCTTTCTGGTTCGATATAGATATAATTTTCTGCAAATACATTCTTCTTAAATTTCTAAAACATCACCGGCTTTCATAATGACGCACTTCCTCCCGATAGATTCCACTTTACGTTTAAAATCATTAGCGTCTGATTTTATAATATCGAAAGTATTATAATGAATCGGGACAACAACGCGCGGCCTGAGAAATTCAACGGCTTTTACGGCGTCATCGACACCCATCGTGAAATCATCGCCAATTGGGACGAATGCTGCGTCGATTTTAAACATCTCGCCGATAAGTTTCATATCGTAGAACAAACCTGTATCGCCTGCCTGGTAAAAAGTTTTTTCCCCTACAGTTATAATGACGCCATAAGCATCGCCAGCGTAAGTACCGTCTATAAACGACGACGAATGATGTGCAATAGTAAGCTTTACCCTGCCGAAAGGAAAGTTAAATCCGCCCCCTATATTCATAGGATGTGCTTTAACTCCTTTATCTGTACAGTAATTAGCAATTTCATAAATTCCAATCACTGTAGCATTATTACGTTTAGCGAGTTCAATAGTATCGCCGAAGTTATCCCCGTGACCGTGAGTAGGGATGATAAAGTCACACTTCACGTCTTCGAGTTTAACGTCGCAATTCGGATTACCCGTAATAAACGGGTCTAACAAAATTTTATGTTTGCCGGTATCGACTTCGACAAACGCGTGTCCGTGAAATTTGATTTTCATATTTTATTTAATTTTAAAACTATAAATTATGTTTCATTATAAATTAATACTAATATGGTATTAATTCAATTTTAATAGTACTGCATAGAAGGAATTTCTTTCTTGGCTATTTTTTACGATATTTAACAAAATTTAAAACATAAGATATGATTCTCAGAGACAGACTCGCGGAAATTATTCCGGGATTAAGAAAAGAAGCAAACGAAGTTTTTGCTTTAGGGCCTAATGAATCACTTGGCGAGGTAACGACAGAGCAGGTGTTCGGGGGAATGCGCGGCATCAAGGCGCTTATATGCGATACATCTGAAGTAGGTCTTGACACAGGGCTTATAATCAGGGGTATACCGATACTTGACCTTGTTGACAAATTGCCGGAAGAAATATTTTACTTACTTCTGACAGGCGAGCTACCGGACGATGCAGCCCTTAAAGATCTTCAGCACGAATTAACGAGAAGGAACGATGTACCGTTTTATGTATGGAACACAATAAATGCATTGCCGATTGAGACACATCCGATGGTAGTGCTGAACTCAGCGGTGCTTGTGATGGAGAACGAATCTTTCTTCAGAAAAAGATACGAAGAAGGAATGCCGAAAGACATGCTTTGGGAACCGATGTTATGGGATGCTTTAAATTTAATTGCGCGTATTCCGATAATTGCAGCGTACATATACAGAAGAAAATTTACTAAGGGCCCGAGAATAAACCCTGACAACACATTAGACTGGGCAGCAAACTATGCGAGACTTCTCGGAACAGAGGACTCAGACGGTTCGTTTGCAGATTTGATGAGACTATACATGGTACTGCACTGCGACCACGAAGGCGGTAACGTGAGTGCCATGGCAACACAGACTATAAACTCGGCACTGTCGGATATTTATTTTTCCATCAGCGGCGGACTGAACGGACTGGCAGGACCGCTGCACGGACTTGCGAATCAGGAATGTTTAAGGTTCATAGTTAAATTAAGAGACGACATTGGTCATACACCAAGCGACGCAGAAATAAAAGAATACTGCATAAATCTACTTAACAACAAGAAAGTAATTTCCGGATACGGACACGCAGTATTGAGGGTAACAGACCCAAGGTTTACGGCGTTTGTTAATTTCGGCAACAAGTATTTACCAGACGATGAAATATTCACGATAGTAAAACAGTTATTCAACATAGTGCCGAAGATATTAATGGAAGGCGGCAAGGCAAAGGACCCGTGGCCGAACGTTGATGCGGCAAGCGGATCATTGCTTCACTATTACGGTTTAACGGAATACGATTATTACACAGTGTTATTCTCTGTATCGAGAATACTGGGGTTATCGGCACAGTTAATATTAAACCGTGCATTAAGCAGACCGATAATCAGGCCTAAGTCAGTAACCACAGACTGGTTAAAGAAAACCCTATCAGCGAAGAAGAAGGCAGCGGGAGATAAACCGAAAGAAGAGAAGGCGAAGTAGGTTTAAGATCGCATACGGATTAAAAATAAAATTTATAAAAAAGAGGTTGTCCGACGGACAACCTCTTTTTAATTATATAAAGTTATAATTTATTTTATAAGAATCATCTTTGCTGTTGAAGAATAATCCGGTGTTAATAATTTATAAATATAAGCACCGCTTGCGTATTTCGAAGCATCCCATTGCACCTGATAATGTCCTGCGTTAAGATTCTGGTTTACGAGTTCTTCTATTTTCTTTCCGCTAATATCATATATTTCGAGTTTAACGCTATTGTATTTTGGAATATCGAATTCAATGTTAGTAACGGGGTTAAACGGGTTCGGATAATTCTGAGAAAGTTTATACTTTAACGGAATTTCGCCGAACGGGTCGACACCTATAGTAGAATTAAGGTTAAAGGTCCAGCATCCTCTTCCGTGAGTAGCGACAAGAATTGTACCGACTGTTTGTTTATACTTCATATCATATATAGAAACCGAGGGAAGACCGCTATTGAAAGAAACCCAGTTTACACCTTCATTGGTTGACTGGAACACACCGATATCTGTTCCGACGAACAGCATACGCGGGTTGAGTGTTCTCATAACAATAGAGTTTGCAGCAATACTCGGAAGATTTCCGGTAATACTAGTCCAGATTAAGCCGCCGTTTGTTGTTTTAAGAACGTGAATTCCTCCAGTACCTGTGAGTGTAGCATAGCATACATCGTCATTAGTATTATCAACAACAAAATCACTAATGTAAGGATAACCTGTAACAGAAGTCCAGTTAGAACCGTTATCAGTTGTGACGAGGATTTTGCCACCAGAAGTACCAATGTATATTTTATTTGTGTTTGTAGCGCTTATACCTATAGCAGAAACGCTTCCTCCTATTACTGTAGTAGTTGCAATCTGGGTCCAGCCTGATGTAGTAGTTGCAGTTTGAGCGTTAGTTGTTTTCCAGACATCTGCTCTACCGAATACTATAGTATTGTGGTCGCCCGGAGCCATTTCATAAGGATTATAAAAGAGACCGCCGGATGAACCAGTAGGAGTAATGTTAGAAAAACTTACACCTGCATTTGCAGAGCGTTGAATAGAGCCGTTTACATACTGACCATAAACGTAGGCCGGTGTTACAGGGTCGACAATAGTATAACCGCCATCACCTGTAGTACGCTGAATCCACTGGAGTCCGCCGTTAGTAGTTGTTTGTTTATTGTTATCCTGAGTACCGCCCTGGAATGACAATAAGTTAGTCGGGTCATAATCTGCACTCTGGAACTGAAGAGTTGAAATATAATGATTCAAGTCAGTCCAGGAAGTACCGTCGTTAGTAGATTTATAAACGCCTCCATCGGAGCAGCAATATAAAACTGAGCCGTTGTATGCGAGTCTGTGAATATCTGCATGAGCCATTAAATTAGTATTAGAAGTACCCCACTGTGATTTCTGAACAAGAGAAGTCCCGCCTGTTGACGAGGCATAGATGTCGAGTCCTCCGACCAGAACATAATTTGCGTCAGTAGGTTTTACAATAACAGAATTATCATACCAGCCCTGAGAGCTTAAATAATTAGGTGTAGTAGCCTGTGAAGTCCAGGTAGTACCTGCGTCGGTAGTTCTGTAGAGACCGACTAAAGCGCCGCTTGAATTTGAAATACTTGCATATATTGTACTTACATTGTTCTTTGCGAGTGCAAGCTGAATTCTTCCCATACCTGACGGAAGTCCGCTTGTAAGCGTTCCCCAATTAATACCCGCGTTTGTAGATTTCATTATTATTCCTGAACTCGTACCACCATTTGTAGCATATAAAATCTGTGAATTAGTAGGGTCTATAATTATACAGTTTGCATTAGCGGTTCCATGAATATTTACCCAGGTAGTGCCTGCATCAGTTGATTTAAAAATACCGAGATTACCAGCCATATATACAATATTAGAATTAGACGGATCTATAGCCATATATGAACATCTGTTACCGACCTGTGCGACTGTTGCAATCTGATTCCAGGTTGTACCTGCATCTGTAGATTTATAGATTCCGTTCCCGTACTGGCTGTCGCCAGAATAATTCAGTTCGCCTGTGCCGAGGTATAAAATATTCGGGTTAACCTGGTCAACGACTATATCTCCACAAGCAAGAGTCGGGAGATTGTCCGTGAGGGCAGTCCAGTTGATACCGCCGTCTGTAGTTTTCCAAACGCCTCCCTGTGCAGCAGCGATATAAAATATATTCGGATCGGTAGGATGAAAAGCAATTGAGTTAGTACGTCCCGAAATATAATTTGCGTTTGTAACCTGGTAGAACATCCCAATAGGATTAATGCTAACCCAGTTAGTAGTGCTGGTTTTACTATTAGGAACTCTTCTGTCTTCAATAATATTTGATTTCTGAATTAAAGCTTTTGAATAAGCATCGAAAGGAATCGTCATTCCGGGTCCACCCGCACGGCGCATCAGAATAAACTGTTCTCTTGCAAGAATCTCTTCGCTTGATTCATTTTCGAGCAAATAATCTTCTTCCTGTGCAAAGCAATATTTCGCCTGATAAGCGAACATCAGGAAAAACAATATTAACAAAATTGTTTTAATTTTCATAATGTGTTTATATTTAAAATTTGAAACATTTAATTTCTATATTTAATTACTATGTAAATTATCAATTTAAAACATAACAAGATATTAAAAAGAGAGGTTCAGATTATGGCTAATACAATTGCTTCAATTTAAGATTGGGGGCAAAAAAATTGCGAGCCGCTTAGAGCAGGACGCATTAAAAATAAAATTTTATAAATAATATATTTACAACATTGCCGGATTATCCCATTTTCCTATTTCCTTTCGTCTACAACTACATGGTAGTAATAATTTTAACGTACTAAACATTTAACCTTTTTTCATAAGGAACTTTTTCTCCGTATTCAATATACCTTTTAAGTATTCTTAAATACATAGCCCAACAGTAACCTGAGAATTTATAGTTTTCGCTTTTGTTGGGCCAGCCAGAGTGGTAAAAAGAGACTTCTGTAATTTTATTTTTAGCGGACAATAAAAATCCAATTTTTGTTTTCCTCCATTCATCATCGGCTTGTGTCATCTGCAGTTCAAACATTTTATTCAGTATTGATTTAGTAACGACTGCTTTCCATTGATAATGTTCTCCAAAATTAAGCAGGTAAGTAGTTCCGACGATTGGTTTTCCTTCCGATGTTTTTGTCCACCAAATATCAAGACCATCAGGTTTTGAGATGCCATTAAACACATCCTTCAAAGGTGCGTTTATTGTAAATGTGTGGTATATGTCAGCCATAAGTTTTAATGGTTTTAAAAATTAATTTTGTTCTCAATAAGTTTACATTTCCATCAGCTTATCGACATACAAGCCGATTAGGTATTGCAACTAACTTGTTAGTATATTTTATAAAACCAGTTTCCATTATATATTCGTTCACATTATTTTTTTGTGAAGATACCTGAATTTATAATTGTTTTCATATTAAACCCCTGATGGGTTTTGAAAAAGCGGTAAGATATATTAATTAATGAATAAAAATAAAAAAAGACATCTTTAAAATAATTTTGGGAGATTGTTTTCGTGTTCAAGGAGCCAGTTCTTCCGCCAGAGCCCGCCGCCATACCCAGTCAGACTTCCGTCGGCACCGATGACGCGATGACAGGGAATGATAATAGATATTCTGTTCATACCGTTTGCATTTGCGACAGCCCTCACGGCTTCTGGTTTTCCGAGTGCGGTTGCCTGTTCTTTATAAGAGCGGGTTTTTGCATAAGGTATATTTCTCAACTCTTTCCATACGGCTTTCTGGAATTCTGTCCCGGGGGCATTTAGCGGTACTGTGAAATCTTTTAGTTTATGTTCGAAGTACTGCTTAAGTTCTTTTCTAAGCAAAGTGAAATGCGGGTTTTCGCCCTGAACAATTGTAGCGTTAAAATATTTTGCGAGCTGTTTGAGTTCGGTTTCGAGCATTCTTCTGTCAGAAAACTCCAGCAGGCAGATTCCGTCAGCTACGCCTCCTGCATACATAGTGCCCAAGGGTGTTTCCAGGCGTGTGATATCAATCACAGATTTATCTTTGCTGTTTGAGGGCGAAACTCCGAACACATTTTTAAAGGTATCGTTAAATCCGCTAATGGATTCGTATCCAGAATCGAAGGCAGCCGAAGAAACGGTTTCACCGTTCTGAATTTTTTTGAAAGCTGTATTGATACGAAACATTCTCTGGTAAGAGTGAAAAGTGATTCCGTGATTTTTCAGGAACCAGCGTCTGATTTTGCTGGGCTCGATACCTTTCTGTCTCAAATCCCAGTCCTTGAATTTTTTCGACGGGTCACTGGTTATTTCAATCAATAAACTACGAATATAATCCGGTGTTTCGCCAAGCATTTCAAGCGGGCTACAGATCTTACAGGGCCTGTAACCGCTCAGGATTGCTTCTTTAGTAGTATTAAAAAATTCAACGTTTTCCTTCTTTGGTTTTCTTGCCGTACAAGTAGGGCGGCAGAAGATACCAGTTGTTTTTACTGCGGCTATAAAACTTCCCTCATAAGAAACGTCCTTATTGAGAAGAGCCTGGTACATTTCAGTGTCTGTAAGCATAATTATAATTTAAACAAAATTAAACAAAATACCGGAGAAGTAACAACCGATAAATTAACAGGTATATTTTTAAAATATTATCAGAGTTAAAGCTTTTGCAAAATTTTAAGCGCAATAAAATCATGATATTCCCGAGCAGCAAATTTTCCCGTGTCGTCAAAGAAGGTTTTGTTTTCTCCGATTTCGTTAATATTGTCTATATATGAGACATTATTAGTTTTACAAAAATTTTTAACCTGATTATTCAGATAAGTGCAGAATATCGGTTCCATTCGGGTCAGAGTTCTAACCGGAGGACCAAGAACTATCAGTTCTATTTTTTTGCGTTTACAATATTCGGCAATACCAGATATAAGACTCGTGTATTCAGAAATTCCATAAAACATATTTCCAGAAAGAATACCGGCAAAATAATTAAGATCTGTTCCAAAAGATTTATCAGGATTTGATTTATTGAAAGATACATAATTGGGGAAGTTTCTTTCGGTTTCATACACATCCAGTTTCTCGGGCATAGCGAATTTAAAGAGCGGTAAATTGAAAGAGCTTTTAATTTCACCGTTTCCATTTTTATATTTATAGTAAAATTTCATCAGCCTGAAGAATGGTTCAGGGCGGACATGAAAAATTAATTTATCAGTTTTGTTTTCATCACAATAATTTCTGATTTTATTAAAGCAGTCAACAAATCTTTCATACCGAAGTAATTTTATGTTCAACTCCCCATTGTACTTTGAAAGATAAAGGCGTTTTAGTGTTTGGTGGAACAGGTCTTCGAACAGAATATTATACTGTACGGGAAAACATCCTCCGACAAATACCAGTTTTTGCTTTTCCACATACTTTGAGTGTAAATAATTTTTGCACGTTATATATTCCTGCGGGGATATTAAAACATTATTATCTACAATTACTGTACTTCCTTTAACTTTATATCCGTCCTCGAAATTTCTAATTAAATCAGAAGGGTAATTATCGGGTATTGTCAGTTCGCTTCTATCGTCAATTAGCTTTTTGAATCCGGTAAATGCTTTATCAAAGTTATTGCAGATACACGACTGCTTTGAAGTAAGGGTTATCTGCCCGAAATTACCTTTGCATATACGGTACAAATGAGAGAGCATTTTTTCGAAGAACTCATTATTGTCAAGTCCGAGAAACACAGAATTCACAAAGGTAATATTTTTTTCGGAAATTACCTCGATTATTCTGTTTACCCATTTCCAGTATTCGTTGTTCTGCTGATGAAAGAACGGCAGTGAACGTATGCTCATATTATAATCGCAATGCCCGAAGACTACTTTAGAAAAACATTCGGCAGAATCATTGATAATATCGGGCAGATTATTCAAAGCTTTTTTAGTTTCAATGATTGGCAATAATTCTCGAAACGACACATCTGAATTTTTAAGTTTATTATAAAAGCCGATTATTGTTTCGGGGCAATCTGCTTTTGGCAGGAATACAGAATGAACCTTTTTTCCGGATAGGAATTCCAAGTCCTTATCGAGTTCATATTTATTATCTGCATTAATTCTAACTGCTAATTTATATTCCCCTGCATTTTGTCCGGCAATATGGAAAACTTTTGCAAGATTAGTTCTTGCTTCTGCTTTCATGTTCCCGGAATTTTCAGGATTAACCCAGTCGTAAACACTGTCTTCCAGGTCAAAACAAATAACTGCGCCCGTTCCGGAATATTTATTTAAATGTTCCCGATTTGTGTTTGAATTATATTTAACAAATTGATAAATGAACAATGGTGCGATTATTTAAAAATAATTAGTAGTTTTAAAGATTTCAATTTTTCTTTCTTCGGCATAAATATTAACTAAACAAAATTAATCAAAATAACGGTGAAGTAACAACCGATAAATTTGTAGGTATATTTTTGGCAGATTTTATGAAATGATAACGATTAAGTAATTTATGTTTTGAATCGTTATATTAAATTCAGAAAAGAATTTTGTACGGATGAAATTATATTGATATTAAAATATATTATACAAAACTTTAGGTAAACTAATATTTGCAGGAGAAAATTAAAAATAACTTAGAAACAAAGCTGAAGAACCTTCCGGGAACGCCGGGTGTATATCAGTTTAAGGATGTCACGGGAAAGATTATCTACGTAGGAAAAGCAAAAGTATTAAGAAACCGCGTAAGGCAATACTTTCAGACCAGACCGCAATCGGGAAAAACGGGGATGATGATTTCAAAGATAGATGATTTTGAAATTATTTCCACCGATACCGAAGTCGAGGCGCTTATTCTTGAGTTCAACTTAATCAAAGAGTTAAAGCCCCGTTATAACGTAAACCTCAAGGATGACAAAACATATCCATACATAGTAATAACGTCGGAGCCATTCCCACGTGTATTTCCGACGAGGCGAAAACGTTCGGATGGCAGCAGATATTTTGGTCCTTATACTGACGTTAAAACCATGAGGTTTGCGCTTAAATCGATCCGTGATATATTTATGATACGTTCGTGCAGTTTAAATCTTACTGATGAAAATATAAAAGCCGGAAAGTTTAAGGTGTGTCTTGATTACCACATACATAAATGCGAAGGACCTTGTATCGGGTTGGTTTTACAGGCGGAATACAATGACATGATAAATCAGGTAGCAAAGTTACTGAACGGCAAGACCAAGACACTTGAAAATGAGTTACGGGAAAGAATGGAAGAGCTTTCAAGGAATATGAAATTTGAGCAGGCGGCGAGTCTGCGCGATAAGATCGATGCGCTTCAGGTTTATAACTCAAAGCAGAAAATGGTAGATGAAGAAATCATTGACAGGGATGTATTTGCAGTAGAACAGGAAGATAACGATGCCTGCGGGATGGTTCTAAAAATAAGGGACGGGCGCGTAATAGGAAAGTCGCACTATTATTTTACTAACGTTCTTGAAAAGCCTAAAGAAGAAATACTAGAAAACCTCGTTACTAATTATTACACAAAAGCAGAGTTTATACCGGAAGAAATATTTTTTCAAGTTGAGACAGAGAATATTGAAGCCATAAAATCCTGGCTGACAGAAAGACGGGGTGCAAAAGTAGAAATACTGGTTCCGAAGATTGGCGACAAGGTAAAGTTAATTCGGATGGTATCTGCGAATGCAAAGTTAATGCTTGAGGAACTCAAGCTGGCGAAAATGAAGCGTGAGTTTATTGCTCCATCTCTGGATTCGCTTAAAAGAGATTTACGCCTGAACAGAATTCCAAAAAGGATTGAGTGTTTTGATATCTCGCACATACAGGGAACGGATACTGTAGCATCGATGGTTGTGTTTCAGGATGCGAAACCCAAGAAATCTGATTACAGAAAATACAAAATACAAAGTGTTACGAACGAAGCGGGTGAGCCCGACGATTTTCTTTCAATGCGCGAGGTTATTCACAGGCGGTACAGACGGCTTACGGAGGAAGGAAGTGAAATGCCAGACCTTATAGTTGTTGACGGCGGCAAGGGGCAGCTATCTTCTGCCGTAAAGGTTTTATACGATATGGGTGTAAAAATTGCGAATCCAAACGGCATATCGGAGATGGATTTGAAAAATGCTCCGAACATAATCGGACTTGCAAAAAGGCTTGAGGAAGTATTTATGCCAAACGACAGCGACCCTCAAATCATTCCAAAGACATCGAGCGGACTGACTTTATTGCAAAGGATAAGAGATGAGGCACACAGGTTTGCGGTTGAGTTTCACAGAAGCCTTCGCGACAAAAGAACTTTGACATCTGAACTAAACGGGATAAAAGGAATAGGAGAAACGACCACAAAGAAATTATTAAAACGGTATGGTTCGTTTCAAGGTGTAAAAGAAGCACTTGAAAAAGACGAAAAAGAATTTGAACTTGACATGGGCAAAAAAGTAACGGGGATTCTGGTAAAATATTTTTATGACGTTATTAATTTAAAAGAAGAAAACTAAAAATAACATTATGGCGAAAAAGAAAGCACCGAAAACATTTGTTCTTGACACTAACGTTATACTTCATGACGGTACGTGCATCAATCAGTTCAAGGAAAACGACATTGTCATTCCTCTCGCGGTGATAGAAGAGATAGACCACTTTAAACGTGGGAGCCAGGTAATAAATTTAAACGCACGTGAGTTCGCCAGGAAGCTTGACGACCTTACCGGGAAGGCATTATTCAACGGCGGGGTTTCGCTCGGCAAGGGAAAGGGTAAAGTAAGGATTGCGATTACAAAGGGGTTAAACGAAGAGATAAGAGAAATATTCAGAGAGGATACGCCCGACCATAGAATTTTAGGAACAGCTTTAGAACTAAGGAATAAATCAAAAGATTCAACCTCAGTTATTCTTGTGACCAAAGACGTAAACCTTCGAATGAAAGCAAAGGCAATAGGGGTATTGTCGGAAGACTATACAACGGATCATATTGGAAGCATAGAAGAGCTATACAGCGGCAAAGGAATAATAGAGGACTTTGATGACGACCTATTAAACAAAATTTATCAGTTACCTTTTCAAATACCATCAACCGAGGTTTTAAAGATTGACAAGAAAGAAGTTTTTCCCA
>Ga0182019_10001165_pt1 | contig 13266 bp, 12 predicted proteins | sample 812E2MmetaG_FD_120483 | JGI IMG/M metagenome (GOLD analysis project Ga0182019, IMG submission 120483) | Permafrost microbial communities from Stordalen Mire, Sweden - 812E2M metaG | ecosystem: Environmental > Terrestrial > Soil > Wetlands > Permafrost | place: Sweden: Stordalen | collected...
CCTTACGCTCAACCGCCACGGCATTACCCACATTGAGACGTCTCGCCAGGCCGCCGAAGCCCTTCGCCCCTTTGCCGGCAGGTTTGCTGCGAGCCTGTTTACCGTCGGCATTGTCGGAGTAGGATTCCTTGCCATCCCGACGCTAGCCGGTTCAGCGGCATACGCATTCGCGGAAACTCTGGGATGGCGCCAAGGTCTGGACAAGAAACTGAAGCAAGCCCGTGCCTTCTACGCTCTCATTCTGTTCTCAACCGGGGTGGGCGTCGGACTGGACTTTGTGGGCATTAACCCCGTGAAGGCGCTGTACTGGACCGCTGTCATCAACGGGTTGCTGGCGCCCTTCCTTCTTGTCGCCATCCTGCTCGTCGCTGCGGACAAGAAACTGATGGAGGGCCAACCGAGTTCACGGCTGGCATGGACCGTTGTGGCGATCACCACCGCGGCCATGTTCGCCGCCGGCGTGGCCATGTTTGTTGTCTAGGCTGCCGATCTCGGCGATTTCATTTGGGAAGTAGGGTCAGACCTCCGACAATACGGCTATTCCGCAGGATCTTTCTGGCGCGTGGCTTTTACGCCCGACAAAATCCCGATCCCTAACATCACGATCGCGCCCACGACAATCCAGTGTGTGGGCATATGCACCAGGTGCGCGCCGTAAATCAGTCCACCGATCAAGATCAGGAACCCCATTGCGTAAAGTCCGAACGACATAGCATCTCCTTATCGAGCTACCCGTGGCGGTGTGCGCCCGAGAACCCGGCTTGCTCGTCCTGCCGGAGAGCAGCCCCGGAATTGCGGCCGCCCTCCATCCTCTGGCACCCATCAACTGGCGTGTATCAACTCCGCAGCTCCTACAGTGATGGTGATGAACTGGCTTTCTGATTCTTAACCTGCAGGTCGTTTACCACTTGCTGAACGTTTGGCACGGCGGTCGCTACCTTCTCGGCACGCGCCCGCTTGTCTTCCGAGTTCACTTCGCCGCTCAGCGTGACGACGCCGCTCTTAACGTCGTATTTCACGTTGTCGTGCATCTTGTTCACGATCAACGCCGCGTCCAGATTCTTCTCGATACCTTTGTCCAGATCGGAGTTCACAGCCTTTGCTTCTGTTTCCGCACCCACGGGGACCACGGCAATCTGATCCGCGACAACCTGGGCGCCCGCGAGGGACTTTGCCAGATTTCCGGCATCTGATTTGGCATTCTCACTGGCGACTTGTCCGCCGAGGGTCACGATGCCCTTGTCACGGTCCTGACTGACGGAGACGTCTTTGAAGCCGGCCTGATCAAGCGATTTGCGAATATTGTCGGAAACGTCGGGCGACTTGACTGCCGTGGTTGTACATCCGGCCAGAATCCCGACAGCGAGCAGTGTCAGCAACGTACAGAGCAGCTTAATCGTTTTCATATTTTTCCTTTGATCGGATCTAGATTGAATCCGGGAGAATGAGCAACTTCTAGCTGTAGTAGTCAGCCCCTAGGTTCGCTCAATTGCTCCGGCGGTGCTGAGCACAATCGCTCACTTTGTGAAAAAGTGCGACCGAACTCCAGCGCCCGCGGAATCTCTGGCATCGAAAGCCAAGTTTGTCAGGAATCGTTCCTCGTTCGTGAAGCGGCTCGGAACTGATTTTTCAAAACGATCAATTCTGATCAGTCTTCCGCCGCCTGAAGTCCGATACTGACAACGCCCAAGGTTCTTACGCCAGCGGGAACTCCTGAAATGAAGCTGGTCGTGTGGACATCCTTGGATGCAGGGAGGTTTCGATGAATCTGAATCTGATGGATACGAACCTGATTGTGCTCGCCGCCGCGGCGATTTTGATTCTCGCAGTTCTAGCTTGGCTGTACGTGCGAAAGCGCAGGAACACGACCGCAGACCTGCGGCACAAATTTGGGCCCGAGTACGATCGGGCGGTGCGGGTGCACGGGTCAGAACGAAAAGCAGAAGCAAAATTGGAGGATCGCGAGAAGCGGGTTGAAAAGCTCAACATTCGCGCTCTGGATCCAATGGAACACGAACGTTTCATGAAACGCTGGGAGGCCATACAGTCTCGTTTTATTGATTCTCCCAAGGGAGCAGTCACAGAAGCTGACGACCTGGTGTCCTCTTTAATGAAAGCTCGTGGCTATCCTGTATCCGATTTCGATCAACGTGCCGCCGACATTTCCGTAGACCATCCCCGAGTGATGGAGAACTACCGGTCGGCGCATGAGATTGCTCTGCGGGTTGGGAAAGACGAAGGCACCACCGAAGATCTGAGGACGGCAATGATTCACTACCGCTCTTTATTTGAAGAACTGGTGCAGGTGCCGGCGAGTATTGAAAGAAAAGAAGTGGCGTAATAGTGCGGCAACTACGCTCCCGTGACGGAGTAGACACAATCGACGTTTATGACAAGAAGACAGGAGAAAATTATGAAACCGAGCACGAAAGACAGAGTCGAAGGCAAGATCCACGAAGTGAAGGGAGAAATCAAGAAGGAGGTCGGAAAAGTCACGAACGATCCGAATCTGGAAGTCTCAGGGGACGCGGAAAAGAAAGCCGGCAAAGTTCAAAAATGGATTGGCAAAGCTGAAAAGGCCGTTGGGGAATAAGGACGCATCAACACTAGCTCGCAAAGAAACCCGGAGAGGGACCATGTCACGAACCGTAGCGGAAAGCACGGCTGAACATATTGCCGGAACAGCTCGCCAGGCTTCTTGCGCAAGCAGTGCGATTGCCGATGCGATAGAGGATGGCGTGGGAGCAGTGAGGCGCGCTGCAAAGCAGGGCGGCGATGTCGCCGAAGAGTTTTTGAACGACACAACGCAACGCATCCAGCGGCACCCTGTGCTAACTGCTGCGGCGACGTTTGCAGTCGGCCTCACTGCGGGAACATTGATCGGCTGGATGATGAAACGAAGATAGATCGGGCAAATTGCAACGAAAGCAAAACGGTTTCCGTGCTTCTGGCACGAAGATCGCACGTCGCACAAAACTAAATAGTCCGGCATGGACGAATAGGCCGTAAGACACGGCTGATGGAGGTTCGCATGGCTGCAAAACTGGCCACAGTAGACGACCGCATCTTGGCTGTGGAAGAAGCTGCCGCCATGCGTGACCTGAGCATCGTTCCCGGCAGCGCCAGCGAAAAAGGCGGCATGCAATTCGACTGCGGATACCTCTCACCCTTTTTCATCACGGATCCAGAACGCATGGAAGTTGCCTTCGAAAACGTCCACATTCTCATTCACGAAAGGAAAATCAGTTCCAGGAAGGACGTACTCCCACTCCTTAAGCAGGTCGCAAAGAGTGGCAAGCCATTGCTCATAATCGCAGAGGATGTGGAGGGCGAAGCGCTGGCGACTCTGGTTGTGAACAGACTGCGGGGCCCGCTGCAGGTTGCTGCCGTCAGGGCGCCCGGTTTCGGTGACCAGCGCAGGCGTATGTTGCAGGATATTGCCATCCTCGTCGGCGGTAAGACCATCGGCGGTAAGACCAACAAAGAAGGCCTCGACATCCAACTGAAAAACATAAAGATGTCCGACCTCGGTCACGCCAGGAAGATTACCATCGACAAGAACCAGACGGTGATCGAAGGCTGGCACAAACTCGCCCAGCCTCCCTTTCAGCCTCAACTTTGTCTGCCCCCAAATGCTCACCCCTCGACTGTGCAATCTTCACCAACCCATGTTGCCCGACAAACTCATGGCCCTTCGATTTGAACCAGCCCTGGGGTCGGCCTTTGCCCCACCCCGTAGCAACCTCGAAGTGAGCAATCTAGACCAGCTATTGCTGTGCCTCTGAGCGAACATGAAGCCTGAGGCGAGAACTACTTCTCGCTCTTTTAGGTTCGCTGAGCTAAGGCAGCCCATCTGAAGTCGTTTCCTCTTAGTTACGCAGATCGCATAATTTCAAACCGACTTTTGAAAAAGGGGATCAATAATGATGACGACAAATGAACAGAACAAGTGCGCACATCTGCCATGCAAGTGTTCGGTGCAATCTGGCGACAAATACTGCGGTCAGGTATGTAAGGACGCGGGGTCCAAAGAAGTCGAGGTTGCGTGCCAGTGCGCCCATGGAACTTGCCCGCTGACCGTTTGAGCTGACCGCATGACGTACAGTCACTCGTAGTTTGCGGACCGCCTTAGATTGACCAAGGAGAATCTCGGCATGAAGATGCGCCAGATCGTGCTGATGCTGCTGGCAATCAACGGCCTCGCAGTGCTATCAAAGGTAGCGACGGCGCAAGCACTGGCCGATAGGGGAGAGATGTCGACCCCTGTTGCGTCGGCGATGACTCCGACGAACCCGCAACCAGATTTGACATACACCCGTCCAACAGAGAAAACCAAGCTCCTGAACTACTCTTTCAACACCTGCGGCCCCTATCCAATCGTAGGCCGGCCCCGCTCCCCGCTGTCTCGCATGCACCTCAACAACGCGCACGGAGCGCCACCCAAGGGGGCAAATCCGTGATCAGCCCGAGATCCAGGGCGGTTGCAGGCATAGACCCTCCGCACACGGGGAAACGGATCTTGCTCCCCGTGCCGGAGGTGAATTCCTCCAAAGGACCGATCAGCAAGTTTCTCGAGTGGTTCGGCGATCTGGGCCTATTTTTCTGGCAGGTTGTGCGGGCGGCAGTGACGCCGCCATTTGAATTCCGCGAACTGTTCCGGCAACTCGACGAGGTCGGATCAATGTCCCTGCCGCTGGTGGCTTTGGCCGGCGCCGCCACGGGGGTTGTTCTCTCTTTGGAAGCCCGTTACAGCCTGACTCGATTTGGCGCCAAGTCGCTGCTTCCAGCCGCCATCGTGTTCTCCGTTATGCACGAGACTGGTCCGATCATCACCGGCCTGGTCGTAAGCGGCAGAGTGGGCGCTGGCATTGGCGCCGAGTTAGCGTCGATGAAAGTGACCGAGCAGATCGATGCCATCGAGGCTTCTGCAGTAAATCCATACAAGCTGCTGGCGGTGCCACGCATCCTGGCTTGCATCCTGATGCTGCCACTCCTGACCCTCGCGGCCGATTTAGCTGGCTTGGTAATGGGCTGGGTGGCACAGGCCCTGGTTGAGCCGCTCTCGTTCCATCAGTTCATCAATAGCGGCTTCAAGGGTGCCGGTTTCAATGATTTCCTGCCACCCACCCTTAAGACCGCTGTGTTTGGCCTGATCATCGGGCTGATCGCGTGTTTTCAAGGCATGCGCACCAAGGGCGGCGCCGCGGGCGTGGGCCGTGCGGCGACGAGTTCGGTGGTCTTGTCCTCGCTGTTTGTGATCCTGGCTGACGTTGTGCTCGTGAAAATCATTATCTTATTTTTCCCGTGAACCGTTTTCCGTGACCGGCGATTGAAGCAAGTATGGACACCATCGATCAAATCGCGATGAAGCCAGAAGGGGCCACGCAAGACGGCACTGCGCCTGCGATTGCCGTCGACGACTTGCATAAGTCTTTCGGACCTCAAAAGGTCTTGAGCGGGATTAGCCTGACCGTGAGCCGTGGGGAGACCCTGGCGGTGCTGGGGCGCAGTGGTACTGGTAAGAGCGTGTTGCTGAGGCTCATCATCGGCCTGGAGAAGCCTGACTCGGGATCGGTTCATATCCACGGGCAAGACATCACCGGCCTGACTCTCGATCAGCTTGGCGCCATCAGGATAAAGATGGGTTTTCTGTTTCAGCACGCCGCGCTTTACGATTCGCTGACCGTCGAGCAAAACGTGGCTTTTCCGCTGCGGCACCATAAGAAGGAGATGTCGAGCTCTGAACAGAGCGACCGTGTCGGGGCGCTGCTGGCGGAAGTGGGGATGGAAGATGGCCTTAAGAAGATGCCTTCGGATATCTCAGGCGGAATGCAGAAGCGAGTCGGGCTGGCGCGTGCGCTGGCTTTGGAGCCGGATATTCTGCTGCTCGACGAACCGACCGCTGGTCTCGACCCCATCAGCGCCGCCGAGATCGACGATTTGGTGCTTAAACTCCAGGCGGAACATCACATGGCGTCGATCGTGGTGACTCATGATTTGCACAGCGCGAAAACGATCGCCGATCGTCTGGCTCTGCTCAATGATGGAAATGTGGTGATCGAAGGCAGTTTTGAAGAGCTCCAGAAAAGCGGCGACGAGTTTGTCAGGGAATTTCTAAAGCACTCGTAGGAGGGCATATGTCGAGAGCGGCGCGGTTGGGAGCTTTCATCGTTACGACCATGGCAATTCTGGTGGCCGGTGTCTTCATTATCGGCAGCAAGCAGTATCTTTTCAGCTCCACCTACCAACTGAAGGCGCAATTTGACAATGTGGCGGGCTTGGATGCCGGAGGCGATGTGCGGGTGGGCGGCGTTCACAGTGGAACGGTGCGCAGTATTATGTTGCCCCACAGGCCCGGCGAAAAGGTCTCGGTTCTTATGGACCTCGGCAAGTCGACGCACGAGGTCATAAAGCAAGACTCCGTGGCCTCCATCGAAACCGAAGGGTTGTTGGGCAACCAGTATCTGGCAATCTCATTTGGCTCCGCTGGGGCTGCCGACGTGCGGGATGGCGACGTCATCGCCAGCCAGCCGCCGCTCGAAATGTCGGCGCTATTCAAGAAGACGAGTGACATTCTGGATAGCAGCCAGCAAGCCATCCAGAACGCCACTCGGGCAGCGGCCAACCTGCAGTCGATCAGCGGCAAGATCGACGGTGGGCAGGGAACCGTGGGAGCGCTGGTGAACGACAAGAAACTCTATAACAACCTCGAACATACGACGAGCTCCATGCAGGACACGATGGTTCAGGCGCAAGCCGGCGTCACCGACTTCCACGACAACATGGAGGCTCTGAAACACAACTTCTTCTTGCGCGGGTATTTCAAGAACCGCGGCTACCAGGATTCCGCCGAGCTGGCAAAATATGAGATCGAACGCCTGCCGCAAGGCACACCGGCAAAGGAGTTTACGTTTCCAGCGAAGCAGCTTTTCGATAAGCAGGATTCAGCCAAGCTGAAGAATCAGAAATCTCTAAACGCCGGTGGTGAGTTCCTGGCCAATAACCAGTTCGGCGTGGCGGTGATCGTGGCGTCCGCTGGCATGGAAGGCGATACCCAGAAGGAGTTAGTGTTAACCGAAGCACGGGCCATGGTTGTGCGCGAGTATCTGGTCGAGAACTTCGGATTTGATGATAGTCAGCTCAAAACTTTGGGAATGGGCAAGCAGACGAACTCGAATTCCGATGCCGGTTGGGGTACCGTACAGATTTTCATCTATCCAGCCGGCACCGAAATTCCACCTAACAAGCAAGCGCACGCGGATATCTCATCCAAAACGAACTCGGATCAACCGGTTGAAGCTTCGGCGGCCGCAACACCGAAGCCACAGTAATGTTAACGTGACGGCCGAAAACTTTTCACGGGAACAAGTTCTGTTGGATATATTTCTTGCTGTCAAACTTTTTCCCCGTACTGGCGCCCGACATATATCGAATCTGCCCAAAGATCGGCCGTTCAAACCACGGACGGTCGAATTTCCCCACGATCGACCAGGCAATTCCCGCGTATCCGTTGGGGTCGCGTCCGTCCAGTTCGTACTTGTCATTCAGTTGCACCGCGATCTGAAAAGCCAACGCCGGTGATGGACTCCACTCCAGAATCTTTTTCCCCCAGTACATCCGAAGATAGTTGTGCATCCAGCCCGTTGTGACCATCTGGATCTGCGCCGCATTCCAAAGCGGGTCGTGGGTCTCGGCATGCTCCAATTGCGATTCGCTGTACAACACTGGACGATCGTCCCTGGCGTGCCTGGCTAATGTGCGGTGGGCCCAAGGCTCGCCGCACTCGAAATTGTCGTAATTCGGATTGAAGCGCACCAGGTTCACGGCCAACTCGCGCCATGTTATGACCTGATTCAGGAACGCCTCCCTATCTGCCTTGGGCGCATCGGCGTTCTCCGCTGCCAGCGCCACGGTGAGCGGACTGATATGCCCGAAATGGAGATATGGCGAAAGACGGCTGGTAGCGCTGACTTCCGGTTTGTTGCGCGTGGTGCCATATCTAGGCAGTCCGTGCTTGAGGAAGTCTTTGAGCAGCCGCAGCGCCTCGCTCGTCCCGCCACGAAAACCTGACACCGGGCCAACCGAGGTGTCCAGCGGCCAGCCCTGCGTGATGTCAAAGTCCGGGTCGAGCGACGGCAACGCCTGCGGCTTTTTCCACGTTATTCTTGCTTTTGAATTTTTCTGCGGGACCATGAATCGCCCAAGCTGAGCCTGCAATCTAGGCCTGATGATGTGCGACGCATACTGCGCCTTTTCCAGCAGGTTCGAGGGCACGACCACATCCGCGTCCACAGTCCAGAGTGGCAGGCTGAGTTTCTTCGCTGCTGAGCGCCGCCACGACTCAGGCTCCCGCATGGGATTCTCGTCGCCCACCACCAGCGCCGCCTTAACCTCGTCACAGAACTTGATCAGACTGTGCTCTGGGAATCGCCGCAGCACGAAACCAATGTTGCGCTGCTTGAGCGACTCCGCAATATCCGGAATGCCTTCGGCGAGAAAGCGGTAGTGGCGAAGGTTGGCATGCGGATAAAAAGGCACCGGCGCGAAGAATACGACGACGGCCTTTCCCAGCGCGTTCGCCGCCTCCACTGCCACGTCCAGCGCGGGATTGTCCAAGCCCCGCTGCGCCCGCTGCATCCAGTAAACCACGCAACAGCCAGTCGGATCGGGCATCCCCGCCCGCCGCACCGTGACCCGAGGGTCGTTTGCTAACTGATTCAGATCATCCATGGTTGCAACGCGGCGGTGCAAATATGATGGCGCAATGATTTTGTCATTTCTGATCGCCGAACGTCCAAGACAGAATTACGTGGTGCAACCAAGTTCGTATCACGTCGCGTTAGAGGCTGCAGTAAAATGCAATCTACCCATGAAACATGACCGCATGGGCTGAAGCCCGCACCGATGTCAGGCTGCTTACGCGGCCCTGAAGGGCCGCTCTTCCACGGTAGGTGCGAACATTCCTAAGTTTCTGCAAGCTGTTTGGCGATGCCAGAGAGCTGCCTTCATTAGAGCGCCTGCAGGGGCTGAGGGCGGACTGTGGAGCTTCGCCACCGTCTTATAAAGGATTTGCTGCAAAGAAAATGGCCCCCGCTCTCGATGAGAGCGGGGGCCACCCAGTTACATTGACAGTTTAGTCGTCGTTGTCTGCCGGAGCAGCGGTGTTCACCAGTTTTTCAGCCTGATCGATGAGTTCGTTCTGCTGTTTCTGGTAGGCGGCGCTTTCCAGCGTTTTGCTCTTCGCCGCCTGATCATGGAGTTCGTCCGCCTTGATCGAGAGCCGTATGAGCACGCCCAGACGGCGGCTGTCCCGATCAGGAGCCGACGTATCCAGCTTGCTGACCAACGACCAGATCTTCTTGCCTTCCCGCGAAGGCGTGATGGTCGGATCGAGGTTGAAGTTGATCTGGTCAGCGGTGATGCCGTTGTATGTGGACTGGAACAGGTCGCGCAAGTCGGTGGCAAACAGGTCACCGAAGTTGTTCGCGGGCATGCCCAGCAGCAGATCCTCGGTCTTCACGATCGAGGCCGTGGAGTAGTGGCGCGTGGCAATGAAACCCGGCTTGGCAAACGGGCTGATCACCAGCAACGGCGTGCGGTGCGGGTGGATGTGATCGAGCGAAGACTGCGCATCGTCATAAGTCATGAAAATGGCCGCGCCCGTATTCTTCACCGCGTTGTAGTAGATCGGGCTTTTCATGATGTGCTGCACCACCATGCCAAGCCCCACGTCGCCATCTGCAACCTCCTGCAGAGGGCCGTTGGTCACCACCGTCCCAGCATTCGGAGCTTGCACGCCCCCCGTATGATCGTTCGGCTGGTAGATGTAGAGGAACTGCGGCAGCGTCCCCGAACTCACCATGCTATCGAAGTCCTTGATGAATTCGAGCGCACGGCGCTGGTCGGAAATGTTGAAATTGTAGCCCGGGTAATTCAGGTCCAGGCGCGAAGTGCCGTTCTTGTTGGTCGTTCCCAGAATGCCAAGCATCGGCAGCTTCGCGAAGTAAGACTGGCCGAGACCCTGGGTCTGCGTGCTCACATCGCCGGCGTTGACCACCGGGTAGTTGGATATGGTGAAGTTGTCCGCCAGCAATGTGGGAAAACCCAGGTTGCCGCTGAGCGGGTCGTTGATCGTGGTTGGCACGCTCGTGCCCGTGTCGGTACCTTCGATGCGGATGAGCTCGCCATAATCTTTGAACGACTTTTTCCAGCGCGCAAGGTTGTTGAAGATGTAGCCGTTTTCCGGATAATCCTCGGGTTCGAAGTTCTTATTGACCAGCATGCCGCGGCCGCCCTTTACCAGCAGCGTCTTTTCCGTATAGTCGGTGGCCGTGCCGGAAGATGCGAACTGGTGACCCGCATCGCTTTCCTCGGAATCGGAGTAGTAGTTGACCCCCGCCGCGAACGCCGTTGCCAACGCTTGCGTATTGAGGGAAACTCCGGTGTATTGTCCGTTCGCGTAAGTGGTCCCGTCGATGTTGTTGAAGGTCGTACCCGCGAAGTTTCCGAAGTGCGAGCCCATGTCCCCGAGCATCGAGTCAAACGTCTTGTTCTCATGCTCAATGAAGATCACCGTCTTGATGCGGGCCGAGCCAGCCGTCCCGCCCATGGGTACAACAGAAGTGTCCACCGCACTCTGCACCGCGAAGTTATTTGCCTGCACGGTGGTGTTGTCCCACGGAGTTGTAGCCAGGCTCACCTGCTGCAAGCTGCCGAAGATGTAATTGCTGTCCACCCTGGAATCCGAACCCATTCCCGACGGTGGCGGAGTCTGCCCGCTGCCGCCAGTGGTATCGATGGCGTTGTTGATATCTTCACCGACGCCCTTGGCGTTCGCGATATACAGCGTATTTCCATCCGGGCTAATCGCTAGCCCGGTCGGATACCATCCGGTGGGGATGCGGCCAAGCACACTCGGGTTGAGCGGATCGGTCACGTCGAGCACCGCCACCGAGTTGATGCCCGCTTCAGCCACGAACAACCTGGTGTTATCCGGTGACACCACCATGGCATTCGGGTAAGCGCCTTTGGCCAAAGTGATTTTGCTGGTCGAGTTGTTGAGGTAGGCCACGAACGTTGCACCCAGATCATAGTCTCCGCCCGCGGGCCCGCCACTCTTCATGGTGAAGCGCGCCAGATGATCGTCATTAGTTTTGGCAACGAACAGAACTTCCGTTCCATCCGCTCCCTTCACCACTGCCATCGCCGAGGGATGCACGTCTCCGACGGCGTTGTTGCCCATGAGACTCAACAGAGTGTTTCCCAGATACTTCCCGTACTTCGGCGTAGCCAGTCCGCCAAAACCACCCGAAGCCGCATAGACGTGCACCGATGACGTCAAAGGAAACTTCCCCGCCTTAGTCACTACTGGAGGGTAGAAGCCATCCGGTACATTGGCGCCGGTTGTTCCCAGAGCTGTGAGTTGAAGGCTGTCGGGATCATAGGTGGGATTGGAGAACTTGTACTCCGTGATGCCCCAATTCGAAACCGCGATCCGGTCTCCCGCCGCGTTCACCGCGATCCCGTATGGGAAGGCTCCCGCCGGCAGTTGCTTCGTGATGCCTTTGGTGGTGGTGTCGATGACCGCTATGCTCTGATCGCCGTTGCAGGCCACATAAAGAAACTTGCCATCCGGAGAAAGCTGTATTCCCGCCGGAAACGTGATCTTTGCGCCCGACTTGCTAAAGCCCGAAGGCGTCGAGGTCGATGTCGTTAGCGGCGCGCCCGCAACGTAGTTCGAGACGTACCCGGCGTTCTGAGGAAGCGACGGAGGAATCACGATGCTTGCCGGACTCCCCGCGCTCAGCACGCCCAGGGACGAAAGCGAGAACAGTTTCACATCGTTGTCTGGCCCGCCTGCAGCCCATACCGTATAGGGTCCGCCCGCTGGACCGCTGATCTGCAGACCAACAAAGAACCGCTGCGAAGTGTGCAACTGCGACACCACGCTAAAGCTCGCGGTGGCGACGACGGTCAGCGAATAACCGCCAACGTTGGTTCCGCTCTGGTACGAACTGAATCCGCCTTCACGTTCGTCGTCGTTGGACGAAACCACGAACGCCCCATCGGGCGTCACCGCAACCCCAAGCGGGTTCATCCCGATCTGAATGCTGTTGCCCGCAGGCGTGACTTTCTTGCCGTTGGGCAGCACCCCGGCATAGTAGCTGCCGAACTTATTAGGACCGGCAAGAATCTCCGCGTTCGAGTAAAACGGATTGCTCTCCGCCTGGTTGTAAACCGGAGCCGTCACCGACCCCCAGTTCGCCATATTGATGGATTGTCCCAGCGCCATGCCCGTGCAAAGCACAATCGCGATCAACGGTCGCAGGAACTCCAAAACTCTATTCCCGCGCTCTGACTGCGAGGAATTCATGAAAACTCTGGAAAACATGCCGAACCCTCCCCGTGGCTCTTCTTCGCATCAAAGAGACCCGCATTGAGAGGTACTACTCGCATGTTTCGCGCTCGTAACAGCAATATGAACCGCAGATTAAAATTCGCAGATTGAAACTCCCGCCATGGTGAGGACCGCCCGCACCGGGCAGCCCAATCGCCGCCTGCTTTCTCCCCATACGGCCGTGATCTTCCGTGATCTCGGAAGGATCGATGCCGATTGCTAAGCTCGCATTGAGTTCCAGGAGGGCCCGTGCCCGCAACCGCGCAGAAATCCGCTCAGAAATCTACCATCAAGATTCTTTACGGCGAGTCGGACCAACCCACACTTTCCGCCCAAGCCGCCGAAATGACCAAAGCGGGTCACCACGTCACCACTGCCCTCAACCGCCACGGCGTTCAGGATGCCCTCCGCCGCGATGCCTTCGACCTGGTCATCCTGGGCGCCACTTTGTCCAAGGACGATCGCCATCACCTGCCCTACATGGTCAAGAAGGCCCACGAAGGAACCAAGGTTCTGGTCATGCACGCCGGCACTCACCATCACGAAGTCGACGCCGCCGTAGACTCCAACCTGAGCATGCACCTGATCCTCGAGCGCATCGCAGCCGTGCTTCAGCCCGTCGCCGCGAGCGAGACCGTGTAGCCAACGACCTGCCAGGTAGAGACCCGGCTTGCCGAGTCTCCCCACGCGCTGCCCAATAAAAAGGGTCTGGCCAGGGTGGAGAGAGTCGCACCCCGCCAGACCACTTCCAGGCTGACAGCCATCACTCTTGCCAACCCCAGTTCACCAGTTGTCACGCCCCTGTCAACATGTAGTAATGTTTTTGAACGGCCTCGTAGAGACGCGGCTTGCCGCGTCTCTACGCACGC
>Ga0182019_10001169_pt1 | contig 13241 bp, 14 predicted proteins | sample 812E2MmetaG_FD_120483 | JGI IMG/M metagenome (GOLD analysis project Ga0182019, IMG submission 120483) | Permafrost microbial communities from Stordalen Mire, Sweden - 812E2M metaG | ecosystem: Environmental > Terrestrial > Soil > Wetlands > Permafrost | place: Sweden: Stordalen | collected...
CACTCCGAGGAGGGCCGCCAGCACGAAAATGGGCCAGACGTGGACGCGGAGGCGCCCGCTCAGCGTGAGCCAGGCCAGAATCCCCGCGAGGATCATGGAAGCGGTCTGGGTGGCGATCACCAGTCGCTGGCGATTGGTGCGGTCGGCGGCGATCCCCCCGAAAGGCGCAATGAGAAAAACAGGGATCTGGCTTGCGAATCCGACCGTTCCCAGCAACAGCGCAGACTTTGTAATGCTATAGACGAGCCAGGCCTGGGCCACGCTCTGCATCCATGTGCCGGTGAGAGAGATCAGTTGCCCGCTGAAGAAGAGCTGGAAATTGCGGTGGCGCAGGGCGCGCAGGGTTGTGGCCCATTTCGGCGGGGACACGGCTTTCGCGTCCGCTTCTTGAGCAGTCACAGAATTTTTCCGCTGAGTCACTCTTTTAGAACCTTTTCACATCTTGGGGATGACAGCAACCGGCAGGAGGATGCGATAGTGTCGAAAGCTCGATGTTGAGCTGCGAACTCCGTGCGGTTCACAAACTGGAACCTCACCACGGAGTCACGGAGAAAAGCAAGTTCATGATTCCGTCGCTCATCATGCAACAACGACTCGACAACGAGCCTATGAAAATGTTTCCCGCGTGACTCGGTGCGTCCGTGGTGGGTGTTGCTTGAGATTTCCACAGCTTCGGCCACGTGACTGATTTGGAACTTCCCCACGGGTTCGATCCGCGATAGAGTTAAGGTCCACTAATTTGAGAGCGCCGGATCGGGGAGGATGAGATGAGCACAGATCCCAATCGTCTTGAAAATTGTCTTGAACGACGAGGCGCGCAGCGTTTCGAAGTGAACCTGCCGTTGGCAGTTCACTTTGAAGGACGGACTGTGCCCGGATATACACTGGACTTGAGTGGCCGAGGAGTTTTCTTTTACGCCGAGACGGCGCTCCCCGAAGGAGCGGTCGTGGAATTGACGTTTACCATGCCCTCGGAAATCACTTTAGCGGAAAGCATGCCGGTTCGGTGTTGTGGGCGGGTATTGCGAGCCTCGGCTTCCCAGGCCGGGCCACCAAGGGGGATCGCGGTGCAACTGGATTCCTACCAGTACTTGACCTCCGACGAGCCCATCACTCCATTCGTGCGAGTTTCGGCCGCGAGTGCCAGCGGCGAGGCTTCCGGCCCGGTACTGCGCTAAAGACTTCAGCGCCTTTTCAAGCACTAGGCCTTTGCCTTACAATCAAAGTAACCAGCAGTCTGGCGGGTTGTTCTCGCTGGTCGGGAACCCGCTGGCAACCTGCCGCCCTCGTCCGTGGTCCATTTCGATTACGAAGGTCATTTGGCCCCGAGGCTGGAAGTTCGTAGCATGACAATGAACACTGAGAATCGAGTCATGCCCGGGATCGCCATCGCCCTCCTTTCCGAGGACCGTGAACAATCCGTCGTATTGAATAGCCGCGTGGAGAGCACCAACCTGGCCCGAACGGTATTGAGCCACGTGGGGTTCCCGACGGGACCGAGCGACGCCGTTTTGCGACAATTGCAGGATCAGCATGCGGAAGTCGTCCTGGTGAGCATTGATCCCAAGAATCCGCAACGAGCCATCCGCACCATCGAACTGATCCACGGCAGCCTTCCCGAAGTCACGATTTTTGCCGTGGGCGAAATGAGCCAGCCCACCAACATTGTTTCCGCCATGCGAGCCGGAGCGCGTGAGTTTCTGGATCATGCCGCCAGCCGCGAAGCCTTGATCGAAGCCTTCACTCGCTTCTCGGCCACGTTGAGCCGGGCGCAGCGCAGCGCCAGTAAGGCCCGAGTCCTCACTTTTCTAAACGCCAAGGGCGGAGCCGGCGCCACCACTACCGCGGTGAATACCGCCGTCGCGTTGCAGGAAGCGCATGGGCGCGTGGTGCTGGTGGATTTCGCTCCCATCGGCCATGCCGCGCTGCAACTGAATCTGCGGCCTCAGTTCACGCTGATCGACGCGTTGCAGAACCTGCATCGCATGGATGGTTCGCTGCTCGATGGCCTGATGACGCCTTATCGCGATGGCTTGCACCTGCTGGCCGGCGCTCAGCTACCACACAACAGTGTCCCGACAGCGTCGGAACTGGCTCGCCTTTTCGACCTGCTGGTAAACCAGTATCACTTCGTGGTGCTCGATTGTTCAGGCCGGATGGATAGCACCGTGCAAATGATCTGCGACCTCTCGAACGCGGTACTGCTGGTCGCGCAAACCGACGTGGTTTCGCTCTGGAGCGCTGGCCGGATTCGCGCTTTCCTGCAAGAAGGAGCAGGCCGCGACCGCCTGCGCCTCGTGCTCAACCGCTACAAAAAGATTCCTGGCTTCACCGACGAAGATGTGGAGAAAGCTACCAACTGTAAGGTGCTTTGGAAGGTACCCAACAACTTCCAGGTCATTGGACCCGCGATTGACAAGGGCAGCCCGGTAGCCTCCCAGGGAAATCACGATATCGGGCGCTCCTATCAAGGATTAGCGGCGGAGCTCGCCGGCGCCACGACGTCCGGCGAAGGCGCTCTGTCGCTGCTGTACCAGCACGACAAGGGCGGGGACAAGAAGCGACCCGCCGGCCACCTTGTCGTCTCGCCCATGCGGGCCGGACAGTAGATCTCTATCTGCCTTCCAACCTCTGACCTCGGCAAGTTCCCGGCTTTGCTAGAATCAGGTTTCACCAATGACGCCGAGAATCGTTGAAATCCTTTATCAGATGATCGCGTTCCTGTTTGCGATCAGCGTGCACGAGTCCGCCCATGCCTGGACCGCGTCACGCTGCGGCGATCCGACGGCTCGCATGTTGGGACGGGTCTCGCTGAATCCGATTCGCCACATTGATCTGTTTGGGACGATCATACTGCCGCTGGTCGCGGCTATCAGTGGCATACCGCTGCTCGGCTGGGCGAAGCCCACGCCAGTGGACCCACGGAATTTCCGCAACCCCATGCTGGACGACATTCTGACTTCAGTGGCGGGTCCAGTCAGCAACTTCATCGTCGCCACGGGGGCGCTCCTGCTGCTTGGCGGCATCTCTCTTTCATCGGCCTCCGGCCACACACTTGTCATGGGATTGGCTGGAGGAGACAACGGCGCTGCTTCCGATTCGGCGTTAGCGCCCGTCGGCGTTCTGCTTTTTGAACTCATGTTCATCAACATCGTTCTGGCGGTCTTTAACTTGATCCCCGTCCCGCCGCTCGATGGCAGCCACGTGCTGCGGCATTTTCTGTCGGAGCCAGTGCGCATGGTGTACGACCGTATTGGGATCTTCGCACTGCTGGCGCTGGTGTATCTGGGCGGGGGATTGCTCAGCAGCTTGCTTCGCCCCTTTGTTCACTTCTACGTCTGGATGCTGGTGAAATTCTGAATGGCAATTCCTTCGACCAAGAAACGCGTGCTGAGCGGGATGCGCTCGACCGGCAAGTTGCACCTGGGAAATTACGTGGGCGCGCTCGAAAACTGGGTCCGCATGCAGGACGAGTATGACTGCTTTTTTTTCATCGCCGACTGGCACGCGCTGACCACCGACTACGCCGACACTTCGCGCCTGAAAGAGAACTCGGTTGAGGTGCTGCTGGATTGGCTGGCGGCGGGGCTCGATCCCGCGAAGTGCGTGATGTTCATCCAGTCGCATGTGCCGGCGCATGCGGAATTGCACCTGCTGCTTTCGATGATCACTCCGCTGGGCTGGCTGGAACGCGTGCCGACCTACAAAGAGCAGAAAGAAAACATCAAGGAAAAGGACCTGGGCACGTACGGGTTTCTCGGTTATCCAGTTCTGCAGTCGGCGGACATCCTGATTTACAAGGCGGACGTTGTTCCGGTTGGCGAAGATCAGGTGGCGCACGTGGAACTGACTCGTGAAATTGCGCGGCGGTTCAACGGCCTCTACGCCGGGAAGCGCGAATACGTTTTTCCCGAACCAGCGGCTCTGCTAACTCCCTCACCCAGGCTTCCGGGAACCGACGGCCGCAAAATGTCGAAGTCCTACGGCAACGCTGTGATGCTTACCGATCCCGAGCCGGTGGTGCGGCTGAAGCTGAAGACGATGGTCACCGATCCTGCCCGGGTGCGGCGCAGCGATCCCGGCAATCCCGACATCTGTCCGGTGGGCGACCTGCACAAAATATTCAGCAGCAAAGAGACGATGGCGAACGTATACGAAGGTTGCAGGTCGGCCGGAATCGGCTGTATCGAGTGCAAGGGCTGGGTTGCCGATGCCCTGGTGAAGATCCTCGAACCCATGCAGGAGCACCGTAAAAAATACGAGGACAATCCGCGTCTCGCCTGGGATATTCTGGAAGCGGGCTCGGCTCGCGCTCGTGAGGTCGCAGGCGCCACCATGGACGAAGTCCGCAAATCGATGGGCTTGGACTATAGTCCGAATTGTGAGCCGGCGAAGGATTCCACGAAGTGACGGATTTGTCGCAACCCATATCAGAACAGGCACCACTCAAGCCTTCAGGCTCCGGCGCGGCCCCGTCCCTATCCGCTGAGAGCAAGCTGGCGAAGAGCATATCGGCCAAAGACGATGCCAGCGACTTCCCGTTCGCCATCGAACTCGGCGAAATCTATGAAGGCCCGCTCGACCTGCTGCTCGACCTGATCCGCAAGCAGGACATCAACATCTACGACATTCCCATCGCCAAGATCACGGCGCAGTACCTGATCTATGTAGAGCGCATCCGCGATCTCGACGTAAACGTCGCCTCCGATTTCATTTATATGGCTGCGGTGCTGATTCACATCAAGTCGAAGATGTTGCTGCCACGCGATCCGCTGGCTCCGGCCGACGCGCAGGAAGACCCGCGCAACGAACTGGTCAACCGTCTGCTCGAACACGAAAAATTCAAATCCGCAGCGCAGATGCTCCTGCAGAAGCAGCAGATTGAAGACGCGGTGCTGAGCAATCCAGCGATCCGCGAGTTTATGGATGCCGAGGGCACCGAGCCCGAGCTCGCCGCCGACGTCATCGACCTGGTCAAGACCTTCCAGCAGATCCTGGACCGCGCGCGCAGCCGGCCAATCCTGGAAGTGGACGAAGAGACAGTAACGGTCGGCCAAATGATCCAGTACCTGCACCGCCGGCTCTCGTTTGAAGATCGCCCTATTCGGCTGAAGCAGATCCTACGCAATGTGCCTTCGAGACAGGCATTAGTCTGCATGTTTCTCGCACTGCTCGAACTGGTAAGGTTGCAGGCGATCCAGGTGCGCCAGGACCACGTCTTCGGCGAGGTGCTCGTGCGCAAGCATTCGCACTTCGAGGAAGTCATGACCGAACAGGCAGCGGTGCGCGATGATTGGAAATGAAGAAAAGAACTGAATCATGAGTCTTAGACCCCAACTCGAAGCCATCATTTATGCGGCGGAAACCCCTATTTCGCTTGACCAGATTCTTTCGCTGGTGAAGGAATCCATGCTTGCGGAAACTCCGGGACTCGATGCCGCGGAAATCAAGTCGCGCATCCGCGCCGCGCTCGAAGAGCTCATCGCGGATTACTCTGGCGCGAACCACGGAATCGAAATCCGCCAGGTCGCCGGCGGATATCGCATGTCCACCAAGCCCGAGCAACACGACGTGGTGCGCGCCTTTGCCAAGAGCTTGAAGCCGCCTTTCCGGCTGTCGCTTCCGGCGCTTGAAACTCTTGCCGTCATCGCCTACAAGCAGCCGGTCACGGTGCCCGAGATCAGCGAAATCCGTGGCGTCGATGCCGGCGGAGTCATCGCCACCCTGCTGGATCGCAAGCTCATCACCACCGCGGGCCGAAAGGCCGTGATCGGCCGGCCCATTCTCTACAAAACCAGCAAGGAGTTTCTGCTGCGCTTCGGGCTTAAGGACGTCAACGAACTGCCCAGCATGGAGGAGTTCGAAAAGTTGCTGTCAGAGTCGTTCCAAAGCGACATGATTCCTGGTGAGGGCACGCCTGTGCAAGAGTCCTTGAGTTTGCCGTCAGCCATAGATGAGGATTCCTGCGAAACGGAACGTGTGGCCAAGAGTGCCGAAAGCACGGAGCCCGAACCCGCCGTCGAAGAAACTGAAACGCCAGCCAGTATCAAACCGGAGTAGCCATGCCTGCCGAACGTCTGCAAAAAATTATCGCTGCTGCCGGAATCGCCTCCCGCCGCAAAGCCGAGGAGTTGATCACCTCCGGCCGAGTCCTGGTCAATGGTCAGGTGGTGACACAGCTCGGCACGAAAGCCGATGCCGAACAAGACCACATTCGCGTGGATGGCAAGCTGCTGCAGGGGCCCGAGCGTTTCACCTACGTCGCGCTCAACAAGCCCAAGGGATATGTGACCACGGTCAGCGACGAGAAGAAGCGCCCCACCGTAATGGACCTGGTGCAGAAGGTGAAAGGGCGCGTGTATCCCGTGGGCCGTCTGGACTGGGCAAGCGAAGGCCTTCTACTGATGACCAACGACGGCGCCCTGGCCAACGCGCTGATGAAAGCGGCTTCCAATGTGGCGAAGGTTTATGTCGTGAAAGTCGCCGGCCAGCCCGACGAGGCGAAGCTCGACAAGCTGCGCCGCGGAGTTTCCATCGCCGAAAAAGGCGGACGACGTGTGCGCACGGCTCCGGCAAAAATTCGCCTGATCCGCGAAGGCGATAACCCGTGGCTCGAAGTGACCATCATCGAAGGCCGCAACCGGCAGGTGCGAAAGATGTTTGAAGAAGTGGGGCACCACGTGGAGAAAATCCGGCGCGTGCAGTACGGTCCGCTCGCGCTCGACGTGCCGCCCGGAGATTGGCGCAACCTTACTCTGCTGGAAGTGGCAAAGTTGAAAGCGGCTGCGTCGGGACCGAAACTTACGCTTCCGCCCAGCGCGCCCGCCCTGGGACACGCACCCAAGCTCTCTACCGCCAAGCTGACACGCGTACCGAAATCGTCGAGCCCGTCGAAGCCTCCGCGTTCGCCGAGGCCGTCGCGCGTGCAGAAACCAATTGTGAGGTCATCGTCATCCTACGGATCGCGTTCACCCAGGCCGCCGCGTGAAAAAGCGAGTTTCGCAACACGCTCACCTAGACCATTGCGAACGGGAAAGCCATCGTTCACACAGCGATCGTCTGGGCCGCCACGCTCGGAGAAGGCATCTTTCGCGCCGCGTTCACCGCGGCCGCCGCAAACGAAGAATCCCGCTAGATCGCCGAAAGCGGCAAGCTTCAGGCCATCGCGCCCACCGAAGCGGAAACGCGACTAACGCCTGGCCTCCGCAATCATCGGCAACCGGGCCGCGCCATACAAGCCGGCATCGCTCCCCAACAGCGCGCGCGTGATGATGGTTTTATGGCCGGGGCCCGCCTTCACCACCGCGGAAGCGCCCTGGGGTTTGGCCGAGGGACCTGGTGGCGCGGTGGCGGCGTAGACCAGGGACCGACTCCGCAACTCTTCGAAGATGGCGGGCGAAAACGCTTCCCACGCGCTCGAGACACCCCCCCCAATTACGTAAATCGGCAGGTTCAAGGAATTCACCAGGGTCGAAAGCACAATGCCCAAACAACGCCCCACCTGCCGGAAAATGCGGCGCGCATCTTCGTCGCCCTGTATCGCGAGATTGTAAATCGATTTCGCACTGAACTCCGGATCGGAGTTTGCCGCGCGCGCCAGTGCCGACGCGCCGTTGCTCGCGATCGCTTCCCGGGCCATTCGCACCACCGCAGTGGCCGAAGCGTATTGCTCCAGGCAACCGCGATTCCCGCATCCGCAAGGATGCCCATCCGGTTCGACCGTTGCGTGCCCCCACTCTCCGGCCATGCCGTTCGCGCCGCGCCAGATGGCGCCGCCCATGACCAGTCCACCGCCGACGCCAGTGCCGAGCGTCAGCATGGCCACGTCGGAGTAATCCTTGGCTGCTCCCAGCCATTTTTCTCCGAGCGCCGCGACGTTGGCGTCGTTTTCCAGAACCACAATGGTCTCCAGGCGCCGCTCAATTTCGGCGCGAACGGGATATTCGGCCCAGCCCGGCAGGTTGGGCGATTCGCGCAACAAGCCAGTTTGCATGTCGATAATGCCGGGAACGCCAATGCCGATCCCCAGCAACGGGGCGGAATCTTTGTATTTCTCCGACATGCGCTGGATGGCATCGCACATGTCGCCGATAACATGATCTCGTCCCAGAGAAACCTTGGTGCCGAGCGTGACTTTCTCGACCAGTGCGCCTTTTTCATCCACGGCTGCGATGCGCAGGTTCGTGCCGCCGAGGTCCACTCCGATTGATATTTTATTCATGATGAATGACTCGAGAGCCGGTTCGTGGAAGCACTTTACCCAGTCCTTTTTTACAGTGGAGATGTCAATCCGTCAATATTAAATCGTTCTATTAGGGCTATTTTTGACATTTCGAACAGTAGTGGCTGCTGCGTCCGGCCAGCACAACGCGCCGGATTGCGGTCTTGCACACTCGGCACGGCTCCGACTCGCGGCCATAGACTCGGTGCTGAAGTTGAAAGAAACCTTCTTCCCCATCAGCATCCACGTAATCGGAAATGGAAGATCCGCCCAGCGCGATCGCCTCCAGCAGCACTTCCCGCACGGCGCGGTGCAGTTTGCCCAACTGTTCCCGAGTAATAGCTGCCGCCCGCCGCCGGGGACGGATGCCCGCCCGGAACAACGACTCGTCGGCATAAATGTTGCCTACGCCGCGCAGCAGCTTCTGATTCAGAAGAGCGCTCTTAATTGGAGTCTTGCGGCCGCGAAAGAGCGCGACAAACCGCTCCTCGCTCACTTCGAGCGGTTCTACTCCGCCCGGATCAAAACCGCCAAAGTGAATGCTAAGTTTGCCGAACATTCGCGGATCGATAAAGCGCAGTTCGCGCCCAGAAACCAGCTTAGCGATCAGGTGAGTATGCTTGGCAATTTCGTCCGCTGGTTCAGAAACCACCATGCGTCCGGTCATGCCAAGATGGACGATCCATTGCGGTGTCCGTAGAGACGAGGCCTGCATTGTCTGGCCGCGGCTTGCATGTCTGACTATTTTCGTGTCGGACCACCGCGCTTCTCCTTCCAGATCGAAAACGATGTTCTTGCCCATACGATGTACCCGCACGACCCGCTTGCCCGCAAGGGTCGCAGCGATGACCGCAGCCGACGACTTGAGCGGCTGATTCCTGGAGCCAATCCAGACAGATTCAACGGTGTCGCCAGCGACGCGCTTGTCGAGGCCTCGAGCAATGGTTTCGACTTCGGGAAGTTCGGGCACGTTGTCAGCATACAAGATCAGCGGGGCCGGTCGATTTCCCGGCGAGGGCTTCCGATGAATTCACGCTGAAATTCAGGTTTGCTCCTCCACCGCCAGATTCGGTATGCTAGAGCGTACACGCCGAGTTCCGCCGATCTTCCCAGTTTTCCAGTCTTTTCAGCAGCAACGGCGCAGCCAGTGTGTGCGACCATGGGGCGGCCTGACGGTCGCGTAATATTCCAATTGGAGTTCGCATTGAATAGCGGCAAAACGAGCAGAGGCAGAACTGCGGTCATTGTCGGAGCCCAGTGGGGCGATGAAGGCAAAGGCAAGATCGTCGACGTACTTACCCAGACTTTTTCTATGGTAGCTCGCTACGCCGGTGGCCACAACGCCGGACACACCGTCATCATCAACGGAAAGAAATTCATCCTGCAACTCGTACCCGGCGGCATTCTGCGGCCCGAGTGCACCAGCGTCATCGGCAATGGCGTAGTCATTGATCCGCTCGCATTCCTGAGGGAAGTCGCTTCCCTGCGCGCGGCGGGAGTAAGAGTGGACGGCAACCTTTTCGTCTCGAACCGCGCGCAAGTCATTCTCCCCTACCATCGCATGATGGAACTGGGATCGGAAAACGCTCCCGGCCGGGTAAAAATCGGGACGACTTCGCGCGGCATCGGCCCGTCTTACGAAGACAAAATGGGACGCCGGGGATTGCGCGTCGCCGACCTGCTTGACAAACAATTGTTGCGCACGCACATCGAGAACGCCTGCCGCGAAAAGAATATGATCGCGCACGCACTCTTCAACTCCGAGCCGCTCGATGCCGACAAAATGTTCCGTGAATACGCCGACGCTGCCGAGCAACTTCGACCCTTTGTTCGCGACACCGCGCTCCTGCTGAACCGCGCGTTGGCGGAAGGCAAGTCGATCGTCTTCGAAGGCGCGCAAGGCACCATGCTGGACATTGACCACGGCACCTATCCGTTCGTGACTTCTTCGAGCTCCACGTCTGGCGGCGCCGCCACTGGAACCGGCGTGCCGCCGACATCGATTGACACCGTCATCGGCATCACCAAAGCTTATTGCACCCGCGTCGGCTCCGGCCCGTTCCCGAGCGAACTCCTTGATGCGCAAGGGGAAGACCTGCGCAAACGCGGCAACGAATTCGGCGCAGTCACCGGACGTCCCCGCCGCACCGGCTGGTTGGACTTGCCTCTGCTGCGTTACGCTGGCATGATTAACGGCATCTCCTGGCTGGTGGTTACTAAGTTGGATGTGCTCGACCACCTGACGGAGATTCCGGTTTGCGTGGGGTATAAAGTGGACGGCAAGGAAACGGAAGAAGTTCCTGCTCAGGCATGCGGCTATGAAAAAATCGAATGCATCTACCGCAACATGCCAGGCTGGGTCACCCCAACGCAGGCGATTCGGACGGTCGAAGCGTTGCCCAAGGCCGCTCGCGAATACCTGGCCTTTATCGAAAAGGAAACCAGAGCACGGGTGGGAATGATTTCCACGGGTCCCGATCGCGAGCAGACGATTTTGGTCCCCGATTTTATCAATGCATTGGGGCTGAAGAGCAGTTGACTCAAGAGCGGCGAGAAGTTTTTGAAACCAACTGCCCCTTTTAGGGGCTGAACTTCACAGCAATAGAACGGAGCGACGGATGGTGGTGTTGGCCGTAACCTGGATGGCAAAAGTCGGACGCGAGTCCGAAGTTATAACGGTCTTTGACAAACTCTCAGCCGAATCGCGTAAAGAACCGGGCTGCCTCATGTATCAGGTGCATAAGCACAAGACCGATCCACGCCGGTTTTTTATCTACGAACAATACAAAGACAATGCAGCTCTCGAAGCGCACCGCACCTCTCCGCACTTCCTGCAGCTGGCAAAAAAAGATCTGCCCAAACTCGGCGACCGGACCGAAGGGCACTTGTTTGAACCGCTGAGCTAGTGTGGCAAAAGCGCTGCCTGCGAGTCTTTCGGGGCTTTGGCAAGCGCGATGCTAAGGGCACGCGACAGTACTCCTACTTGTCCGCCATCAGCACGCCACCGGACGCATAGCTTTCCTTCGACACTTCCAGAAATGACACGACGATGGCTTCGCGGCGTGCGCCCGCTTCTTCCACCATCGCGTCGGTAATGCGTTGGGCGATTTTGCGTTTTTGATCGGCGGTGCGGCCTTGGAGCATGGTGACCTGAACTAACGGCATGGAGCTCTCAGTTCTCAGTTCTCAGTTCTCAGAAAACCCTGTGTCAGATTGACCTCATCTGAGAAGTGGAAACCGAGAACCTGGAACCGCTTTTACTGCGCTAATTCGTAGCCCGCGAAAAAGAAGCTCAACTCAAAGCGAGCGGTGTCATCCGCGTCCGAGCCGTGGATGGCATTGTGTTCAATATTACTGGCCCATTTCTTGCGGATGGTGCCCTCTTCGGCACTAGCCGGATTGGTGGCGCCCATCAGCTTGCGCAGGTCTGCGATGGCGTTTTCCTTTTCCAGTGCCAGCGCCACGATCGGTCCGCTCGACATAAAGTTGGTCAGCGAGTGGTAAAACGTCCGGCTGGCGTGGACAGCGTAGAACTGCTCCGCCTGGTGCTGGGAAATTTCCAGCATCTTCATGGCCAAAATGCGGAAGCCATTCTTTTCGAACTGTTCGATGATGTCTCCGACAGCATTCTTCTTTACCGCGTCGGGCTTGATGATGGTCAGCGTGCGTTGCAGTGTTTTCATAAGTCAGGTCTCGGGCCTCAGATGTCAGCGCTCAGTAAAACCAATCAACTCCCTATGCGGGGGAGCTGACGGCGGACTGCTCTTAAACTTTCACACCCAGTGCGGCCGCGAGCGTTTCTCCGATGTCGGCTGGCGACTTCGCAACTTTGAGGCCGGCTTTTTCCATGGCTGCAATCTTCTCGGCCGCCGTGCCCTTGCCGCCGGAGATGATCGCGCCGGCGTGGCCCATGCGGCGTCCGGGAGGCGCAGTCTGTCCGGCGATAAAACCCACGACCGGCTTCTTCATGTGCGTCTTGACAAACTCCGCGGCGATCTCTTCCGCGTTGCCACCGATCTCGCCGATCATGATTACGGCTTCGGTCTGGGGATCGCGGTTGAACAAATCGAGCGCGTCGACAAAATTCGTGCCGATAATTGGGTCTCCGCCGATGCCGATCGCTGTCGACTGCCCAATTCCACGTTGAGTGAGCTGATGCACTGCCTCGTAAGTCAGGGTCCCGGAGCGCGATACGATCCCGACATTGCCCTCTTTGTGGATCTGTGCCGGCATGATCCCGATTTTGCATTTGCCCGGCGAGATGATGCCCGGACAGTTCGGCCCGATCAGACGCGAGCGCCGGTTCTGCAGAAACTCCCAGGCGCGCACCATATCCAGCGTCGGAATGCCCTCGGTGATGCAGACAATGAGTTCGATTTCAGCATCGGCCGCTTCCATGATCGCGTCCGCAGCAAACGGCGGCGGTACAAAAATGACCGTGGCATTCGCGCCTGTCTTGTCCGCCGCTTCTTGCACTGTATTGAAGATCGGCCAGCCTTCGTGTGTCGTCCCGCCCTTGCCGGGCGTCACGCCGCCTACAATCTGCGTGCCGTACGCGGCGCAAGCCTTCGCGTGGAAGGTGCCTTCGCGGCCCGTCAAACCTTGCACAATTAATCGAGTTCTTTTATCAGCCAGAATTGCCATGATTGCTCGCTTTCAAAAAATCGCCGTTCGCTGTTCGCGCCTAGGCCGCGCGCTTCGCCGCGGCCACAACTTTGTCGGCCGCATCCTTCATGGTCTCGGCAACCGTGAAGTTCAGCCCCGATTCCATCAGGATCTTCTTGCCTTCCTCAACATTGGTGCCTTCCAGCCGCAGCACCACCGGTAATTGGATATTCATTTTCTTCGCTGCCTCGACCACTCCGGTCGCCAGCATATCCACGCGCAGAATGCCCCCAAAAATATTGATCAGCACGGCGCGCACACTCTTATCGCTCAGTAGAATTTCAAACGCGTGCGCCACCTGGTCCGCGCTCGCACTGCCTCCGACATCCAGAAAGTTTGCCGGCATGCCGCCAGC
>Ga0182019_10001170_pt1 | contig 13240 bp, 15 predicted proteins | sample 812E2MmetaG_FD_120483 | JGI IMG/M metagenome (GOLD analysis project Ga0182019, IMG submission 120483) | Permafrost microbial communities from Stordalen Mire, Sweden - 812E2M metaG | ecosystem: Environmental > Terrestrial > Soil > Wetlands > Permafrost | place: Sweden: Stordalen | collected...
ATCGAAGCGCCGCCGATCAAAACGGCCGTCCGGAGCCCGAGCCCGCGGCCGATCTTGTGCAAATGCTCTTCAACCTGAAGCGCCAGTTCGCGCGTCGGCAAGATCACGAGCCCGCGGCCCTTAACCTGCGCCAGCCGCTGGATCATGGGGATGCCGAAGGCGAGGGTCTTGCCCGTCCCGGTCTGAGCGATGCCGATCAGGTCTTTCCCTTCGATCGCGGCCGGGATCGACTTGGCCTGGATCGGCGTCGGCGTCGAGAATTTCAAATGGTCCAAGGCGGCCAGAAGCCCCGGCGCGATCCCCAAGCCGTCAAAACCGCCTCCCTGTCTTTGAGTTTGCATAATTTATTTCTTTACCATCGCGGCAATACAAGGTTTTTATTCATCATGATCGTCGAATGTCCGATCCGGATGCTGCTTCGCGATGCGTTACGATTAATTATTCGACGCCAAAGCGACGGGCGCTGTTGCCGCGGCGACGCCCGACGGAGCGGCCGGCGGGTTCGGGGTCGCGAAAAATCCGGCCGCGAGCATGTCATAGACGCGGCGGAGCTTGACGATGTAAGCGACGGTTTCGCTCCGAAGAGCGCTCGAGTTCACGAGATCGCGGTCCGCGAGCGCCGTGGCGCGATTGGCGGCGTCGGTTTTTCTTTCGGCCTTAAGGTCGGCGGTCTTTTGTTTGGAAAGCCCTCCGGCCGCCAGTTTCTTGTCGATCTGCGCGATCCTCAATCTTAGCGACTTGGCTTTGGCCGTGAGCTCGGCGTACGAGCCGTGCGAAGCCGACCAGTCGGCGCCCCAGTCCTGGATCGCTTTTTTTACGCGAACCGAACCGCCGTTATAACCGGCCGCGAGATACTCGGCCGCGGCTCCGCGATCCGTTTGATAAAGGGTCTTAACGCTATCGGGAAGATCGGCCAAGATCATGTCAAGGTAAGCGGCCTCGGCCTTAACGGCGTTCTTATGATCGTCCATTCCCTGCACGAAATCCGGGATCAAGCCGAGGTCCGGCCGCTTCGTCACCATTAATTTATAAGTGGAGGGGATGAATTGCACCATGCCGCGCGCGCCGGCCGAAGACACGGCCGAACCGAGCGCGTCCTCCTTGTTCAAGGCGAGCTTCACGAGAAAGCGCCCGAGCGAATCCTCCGAATCGTCATTGTCGAAGATCTGGCTGTCGGCGTGCTCGACGACGGCGATCGATTTGATGAGGTACGGATCGACGACGGCGGTGAGCGCCCGGTCGGGAAAAGCCCGGGACTTGATCCCTTTGGCGTCAAGATCGGCGAAGGCGTCCGCGATGAGCGATGAAAGATAATCGGAACCGGCGGCCAGCGTTTCCGGCGCGTACAATTCCTTGGTATAAGGGACGTAATACGAAAATGCCGGCGCGTAGCGTTTCTTCTTTTTGACCGTTACCGCCGTCATCGACGCCTGAACCGCGCCGACCACGACCGTATTCGGGTCGTTGTCGCGATACGCGGTTTGCGCTCCGGACGAAGTGACGATGGGAATGACCGGGCCGTTGTCGTCGGCGGTAAAATATTTCAGCCCGCGCGTGCCGCCGTAAACGGTTACCGTATCGGTTTTTTTGTCCCAGATCGCGAGAGCCGCCGCCGTTTGGCCGGTCTTCGAGGCGAGCGGCTTGATCCCCTTTTCTTTTTTCTTAAAATCTTCGAGCACCGGCGCGAGCAGAACTTTCGCGCGCGCGACGGCGGACATGACCGATCGGGGCGCAGCCTCGGTCGGAAGAGGCGTCGCCTCGATGACTGTTTCCGGCGCCGCGGGCGCGGCCGGTTCGGCCGCCGTTTGATCGGCCGGCGCGGCGACGGAAACGGTCGGATCGGCATTTGCCAAAACGGGGTCCGGCGCCGCGGGCGCGGCCGGAGCGTTCGTCGATCCGTTGTCGGCCGGCGCCGCGGGAAGCGGCGAATTGTTATTTATCGCGTTCGCGGGATCTGAAATGAGCGGCGCGTAAACCGGCTCAAAATAAGCCAGGGCCGGGCGGCCGAACGGCAAAAAACAAAGACAAATAACGAATGCGAAAATTCGTCGCATAATTTATTCAATCATATCCCAACGACCGTTTTTTTTCCAGTGTTTGTCAAAGAAACCTAAAACTACGCTCAAAGAAAAGACGCAAAATCAAAATTATAATAAAATTGTCCGGTTCCGGATTAGATATTAGGTATTAGACATTAGATATTTATAGGATCAGCATTCCGTCGCCGAAAGATAAAAATTTCATTTTCTTTTTTAACGCCAGCGCGTAGAGCGCGAGCAGTTTCTTCCGTCCGACAAGCGAAGCGACGAGCATGAGCAAGGACGACCGCGGCACGTGGAAATTGGTGATGAGCGCGTCGACGAATTTTAATTCACGGGGCGGACGGATGAAAATATCCGTCGTGCCGGATAATTTTATTATTTTGCCCTTAACCGCCGCGCTCTCGAGCGTCCGGCACGAGGTCGTGCCGACCGCGACGATCTTTTTGCCGGATCTTTTCGCGGCGTTCAGGATCTTCGCCGCGCCCGCGCCGATGGCGTATTCTTCGGAGTGCAGTTTGCCGCTTTTGATGTTTTGCTCCGCGAGCGGGGCGAAGGTGCCGAGATTCACGTGAAGCGTGACGCGAACGACTTCCACTCCCCGCTTTGCTAATTTATCAAACAGCCGTTCGGTAAAATGGAGCGAAGCGGTAGGCGCGGCAACGGAACCTTTTTGATCGGCGAAGATCGTTTGGTATTTTTCACGCCTCTCGGCCTCGGAAAGCGGCGAACCGGCGAGATACGGCGGCAAGGGCGTGCGGCCGCGGCGCTCGAGAACGTAAAATATTTTGGAGGCGGGAAACGACGGCAAAACGCGGTACCACCTCTCTTCGCGGCCGAGGATCTTAAAACGCAAACGGCCGAGCTTGACCGTCGTCCCCTTTTCCAAAGAACGATCGGCCATGAAACGCAAAACGCGCCCGGCCCGGCCGACATAAAACAATTCCACCTTTTCCCGGCCCAGTTTCGCGATGAGCCGCGCCGGCACGACTTTGGTATCGTTAATGACAAGCACGCTTTTAGCCGGAAGGTGCTTATCCAAATTAAAAAATTTATCGAAAAAAATTTTCTTCGTCTTCCGGTCGTAAACCAAAAGACGCGCGGCATCGCGCGGCTTGGCCGGCCTCTGCGCGATCCTCTCCGGCGGCAAGCGATAGCCGTATTTATCAATGATCTTAGATGCGTCCATTCTTGATGTCGTTACGGCATTTCGCGACCAAGGCGTTCGTATAATGCAAATTATGCTCGGAGAGAAGCTTGAGGCCGGTTATCTCTTTGGCGCGGACCAAGTGCGAGATGTAAGCGCGGGTGTAATTGGCGCAAACCGGGCAAGAACACTTTTTATCGAGCGCTTTGAAATCGTTCAGGAACGCGATCTTTTTAAGATCGATCCAACCCCCGGAGGTGAAGGCCGTGCCGCGCCGGGCATAATGGGTCGGGGCGGGGCAATCGAACGTATCGACCCCCGAGCGCACGATCGGCAAGATATCTTCGGGGTACCCGACGCCCAAAAGATGCCGCGGCTTATCTTCCGGCAGTTCGTCAAAGACCCAGCCGAGCATCCGCTTCATCTCCCCCTTTTTCGCGCCGAACTCGCCGCCGATCCCGAAGCCGTCGAAAGGCAATGACCCGATGATCCGGGCGCTCTCTGCCCGCAGGTCCCTGAAGCGGCTCCCTTGCACAATGCCGTAGAGCGCCTGTTTCGACCCTTTCAGATCCAGACATTCTTTGGCCCAGCGATGCGTGCGCGCCATCGACTCGATGATGTATTTTTTATGGGCGAAAGGCGGCGGACATTCGTCAAAAGCCAGAATGATATCGGCGCCGAGCTTTTCTTGGATCGCGATCGATTCTTTCGGGCCTAAAAAAACTTTGCGGCCGTCGAAAGGAGAATTGAAATGAACGCCTTTGTCCGTGATCCTGATATTCTTGGGCTTGCTGCCCGACCGCACCTTTAGCGCGCCTTCGGCCTTCGGGATCTTGGACATATGCAGATCGCGGCCAAATCCCAAACTAAAAACCTGAAAGCCGCCGGAGTCGGTCATGGTCGGGAACGGCAAGTTGGCGTACTTGTTCAATCCTCCGCCTCTCTTCACGATCTCCTCGCCCGGCCGCAGATGCAAATGAAAAGTGTTGGAAATTACCATCTGCAGGCCGGTGGCCGCGGCCTCCTCGGAAGACAGGGTTTTTATGTCGCCCAAAGTCGCGACGCCGACGAACGCCGGCGTTTCAACTTCTCCGTGCGGCGTTTTAAGGATGCCGACGCGGGCGCGGCTCTTTTTTGACCGTTTTACGACGCGAAAGTCGATCATAAGCTTAAACAAGACTATCAGATTATCGGGTTAAAATAAAGGTGACAGCGCGCCGAAACAATGCTATAATAATGAATGGTTTAATCATTAATATTTAACATATGGAACAGATGTCCAACCGCGGCAAGTGCGCCTGCCCGCATCACAAACTGGGCCCGCTCGTGATCATCGTTTTGGGCCTGATCTGGCTCTTTAACGAACTCGGCGCGCTCAGCTGGCACACCACCTCAATAATTTTGGCGCTCCTCGTCATCTGCATCGGCTTCAAGAAAATGGTGATGGGGAAATGCGGCTGCTGCGGAAAAAAATGCGAAGGATGCAAGTGCGAAGGCGGAAAATGCGAGAACAAACCGCCCGAAACGCCGAATAAATAAGATCTTAAAACCCCTCCTCCCGGAGGGGTTTTAAAAAATACTCCTTGACACGAGGGGCGTCCCGGCATCAAAGTTAAAGACAATAGATCGAATCATTATTTTTTTACGATTATGCCCGAACCATACGTGAGGCCCGATTGGGACCATTATTTCATGGAGATATTACAGGCAGTGTCCTTGCGCTCCACCTGCGACCGCGGCCGCACCGGTTGCGTCATTACCCGCACGAATCACATTCTTACTACCGGTTATGCCGGCGCGCCGCCGGGCTTGCCGCATTGCGACGAGATCGGCCATCAAATGAAGACCGTCATTCACGAGGACGGGCGCCAAACCCAGCACTGCATGCGCACGACCCATGCCGAACAGAACGCCATCGCCCAAGCGGCAAGAATCGGCGTTGCCCTTGATGGCGCGACCCTCTACTGCCGGATGACGCCCTGCGCAACTTGCGCCAAATCCATCATCACCGTCGGCATTAAGCGGGTCGTTTGCGAAAAACGCTATCATGCCGGCGAAGAGAGCGAAAAAGCACTTGCTCAGGTCGGCATTGAACTCATCTTCCTGAATGACGAGGTGCAGAATTATGCCAAACAATAAAATCATCATCGGCTTTGTCGGCGAGATCTGTTCCGGCAAGGGCACGGCCGCCGAATACATCCGGGAAAAATACAACGGCGTCGTTTTCAAGTTTTCCACGGTCATGCGCGACGTCCTTGACCGTCTTTATCTCCCCCAAACGCGGGAAAATCTGCAGACGATCTCTTTGATCTTGCGGCAATCTTTCGGCCAGGATCTGTTCGCCAAAACAATGGCCAATGACGCGGCGGCCTCAACCGCGCCGGTGACGATCATCGACGGGATCCGCCGACCAGATGACATTTCGGAACTCGCAAAACTCGACTTCTTCCGCCTCGTCGCGATCACGGCCGATGAAATGACGCGTTTTGAACGCAGCAAACTGCGCAACGAAAATCCCAACGACGCGGGAAAAACCTGGGAGCAATTCCGGAAAGAAGCGGCGGCCGACACCGAAGCGACCATTCGCACGATCGCGCCAATGGCAAAGTACGCGATCGCGAACGACGGCACCGTCGAAGAACTGAAAAATAAATTGGACCGGCTCATGGAACAAATAAACACCCCCGCCTAGGGGGATGTTTTTTATTTATGCTATAATTCCGCCCTATGAAATCGATCGTCACGATCGGCGGCGGAACCGGGCAATTCACCCTGCTCTCGGGCCTTAAAAAATACCCGGTCAACCTCACGGCCGTCGTCTCGATGGCCGACGACGGCGGCTCGACCGGCGTTTTGCGCGACGAGCTCGGCGTTCTGCCGCCCGGCGACGTGCGCCAATGTTTGACCGCCTTATCCGAATCGGACCATCTTTTGCGCGAACTCTTCAATTACCGCTTTGACCGGGGTGGGGTCGCAGGCCACAATTTCGGCAATCTGTTCCTTTCCGCTTTGGAAAAAATAACCGGTTCGTTCGAAGAAGCGGTCCGGGTCGCGAGCTTGGTCTTGGCCATCCGCGGGCAGGTCATTCCCGTAACGACGAAGAAAGTTTCGCTCGTCTGCGGCCGCGGCGAAAAAATCCTCCGCGGCGAGCACGCGATCGACGATGCCGGCTTGTGCGATCGCGAGTCGTTGCGCCTTGAGCCCGAGGCCTATGCCAACCCGAAAGCCGTTTCCGCGATCGAATCGGCCGACTGCATCGTGATCGGGCCCGGCGATCTTTACACGAGCATTGCACCCGACCTGCTGGTGAAGGGAATCGCCTCGGCGATCCGCAAAACCAAAGTGCCGGTCGTTTACAATTGCAACCTCATGAACAAGCCCGGCCACACCGACGGCTTTAAGATCAAAGATTACGCCGACGAGATCGAACGCTTCATCGGCGCCGGCCGGCTCGATTTCGTTACCTGTAACAACCGCCGGCCGACGGACGATCTGCTCGCCCGCTACAGCGAAGAAGGCCGAACCCCCGTCCCCCCTCCCGGCGACGAAGAAATTAAAAACGCTACTTTTAAATATTTGCCGGCCGATCTCATCGGCACCCAGCCGGTCATTAAAAAAAGCGGCGACATGCTGCCGCGCACTTTGATCCGCCACGACCCCGAGGTCCTGGCCGAACTGATCGTCCAAAATTGCCTCGGCGGGATTTAAGGAAGGTAGAATTTTTTAAACGCCGCTTTGAATTTTTCAACCTTGGGCGCGATGACGAGCGCGCAATAGGCCTTGTCCGGGTTCTTCTCGAAATACCGCTGGTGACGATCCTCGGCCGGATAGAATTTTTCCAGCTTTTTTATTTCCGTGACGATCGGTTTTTTATATGCGCTTTCCCGCTTTAACGCGTCGATGAAATCCGTCGCCGACTTTTTTTGTCCGTCATTTTCGTAAAAGATCGCCGACCGGTATTGCGTGCCCCAGTCGCTCCCCTGCCGGTTCACGCTCGTCGGATCGTGGATGTAGAAAAAGATCGAAAGCAGATCGCCGTACGAGATCAGTGCCGGATCGAATTCTATTTTCACCGTTTCCGCGTGGCCGGTCGCGCCGCTTGAAACTTCCTCGTAGGTCGGATCGGCCTTGTCGCCGCCGGCGTAGCCGGAAACGGACGAAACAACGCCTTTAACGCGCAAAAAGACGGCTTCCAGGCACCAAAAACAGCCGCCCGCCAAATAGGCCGTTTCGATCTTTTTGTCTTCAGCCATGATCTTTTAATTCAAAATTACGATCGCGTAATTAAGATACGCCGCGAACGAGACCCAGAGCAGGTACGGGACGAGAAGCCAGGCGGCGGGCCGGTAAATTTTCCAGAACGCTAAGATCGTCCAGGCGATCGCGAGCCATAACGCAATGATGTCGATGAAAGCGGACAGCGGTTTCTGCAGTCCGAAGAACAGGATCGACCACAAAACGTTCAGAGCCAGCTGCAAAACAAAAATTTGCAGTGCCGTTTTAACGGCTTTGTTTTTGATCCTTTTTTGAAAAATCAGGAATGCCGCAACGCCCATAAGAGCGAAAAGCGTCGTCCACACCGGAGCAAAGATCCAACCGGGCGGATTCAGGGCCGGCTTAACAAGCCCGGCGTACCAGCCGCCGACGGCCGGCATGGTAAAGATCGCTCCGATCCCGCCGGCCAGCTCGCAGATCGCGATCGCCACGACCGCTCCAAAGAACTTTTTCATAAGAGAATGATTATTGTCCGGGCAAGCCCGTGCCGGACGGTCCGTAATCGGCGACGCCGACGGCCTTGATGACGCCGTTCGATTCCGCGCCGGTCACCATGACGCTGTCGCCGACCGCGACGCTCGTTTCCGAGGTCGGTCCCACGGAATAGAATAGGGCGCCGTTCATGTCAACGGTATATTCTTTGCCGTCCGACGCCAGGATGTTGAATATTTTTGCGTCGGCGCCGATGCTCACCACTTTTCCGGCTTTTCCGGCGGACGGAACGTTCATGTTCAACCCGGTCGCGGGAAGATTATTCTGCATCAAGCTCATGCCGCTCGTCCTCGCGACGTTAAAGAACACCGACATGACGAAGTAAAAATACAAGCCGGTGGCGAGGATCCCGAGAATGAGCATGGTGATGGCCCACGGCACCCACTTTTTCTGCGAGCGCTTGAAATGCTCGACCGACTGCCATTTGTTGTGCTGCCACGCCCACTGGTTGCCCATGATCCCCAAGACGATCCACCAGATGCCGCCGATGACAGGAACGAAAATCAGGAACATTATCCAAACGCGGTAATAAAGCCCCCAATAAAAACTCAGAAACGCGGCGCCCCAGTTCCATCCTTTGATCTCCGGCGGAACGACCGAGGTGTCCCCTTTTCCCGACCGTTCGTCGTAAGCGACGCCGGGTTTTAATTCGTTACCCGATTTGACGATCAGATAAATGCCGATCGGAAACAGAATGAACAAAAATATGATCCCGACGAGGCCGAAAAGGCCGAAAGCGACGCCGAGGATCTTTGCGACGGTCGTCCGCATGTCCTGCGCTCCCAAACCCACCGCGCCCACCGCGGCCGGTCCCGCGGACGCGCCGGCCGACCCTAAAGACGAACCCACCAGGGTTGAAGCGATGAACGAAGAAAGGGCGTAACCGATGAGCGCGGCCCAGATCATGAGGATCGGCAACGAGACGAGGACGATGCCCCAGATCCTTTTTTTCCGGTTGACGAGATAAATGTCGCCGTCGCCGGCAGCCGGTCTCGCCATGGGTTCAAGGCCGGAGATGAGCGCCGGGGCGGGCGGCACGGGCGGCATCGGCACGCGAGCGGACAAATGAGCGTCAACGATCTCCGGCGCCCAGCCGTGGTGCACGAGCAATTTCTTGAGCTCGTCGGGCGGAGTGCCGCCGGCCAGCTGTTCGTCGATATAATGTTTTAACTCTGGGTTTTCCATATGATTTTTATGCCTCCTTTATTATTAATTTCTTAAATCCGCTTAACATATTTTTAATAATGAATGTTATTCTCACTTCTTGATTTCAATCAAGAGCCCTCCCGCGACCGTAAAATACCTTGACACTCCGACCGACGGCGCCGTTGTCATCGGCTCGTTCGGCTTCCGGTCCGCGTAATTCACCACGACGAGGCCGTTCGCGAATTCGGTCGACTGCGGGGCGATCCGGTCGCCCAAAAGGATCGCGTTCGTGCCCTTAAAACCGTCTTTCGTGCTCACGTCCGCGGCCGCGTAATAAAAGGTTCCGCTCCCGCCCGGGTCTTGGGTCAAAACGAACGCCGCGTCCTCGATCCCGTCGCCGTTAAGATCGGCCTTGACCTCGTTTCCGAAATAGCGAGTAACGACCACCCCTTCCGTCGCGGGAATATCGGTCACATTTTGGCCGTTGGTCAGTTCATACGTTTGTCCATCGATGAAATAGCCGGCGTTCTTGGGATCGACGGAAACCGCCGGCGCCGCGGGCTTGTTAACCGGCGACGGAGGTTTTGCCGCAACCTTTTGGTAAATGACATACCCGGCCGCGACGATCACTATGACGGCGAGGGCGATCAAAATAATTTTCTTGGACATATTTTTTGTGGTGGTTATTTATCCTTTTCGATCGCGATCGTGCATTTCGTTAGAAGCGCGGCAATGGCGCCAAGGGCGACCAGTGCCGGAATGAGAGCGACGCCGACCACGCCGACGGTGAGTGGAAATTCGACGAGCGATTCGCCCGCTTCGTTCTTAACGGTGATCCGGCGGATATTCCCCTCCTTGATCAATTCTTTGACCTTTTTAACGAGATCTTCGCCGTTGATCTTGAATTCTTCTTTGGTCATAATTGCCCGTTATTACGACTAAAACCGACTTTATACTATCACTCAGAGGCAAATAAGCCAATTTTAATATTTATCCGGCGCTTGATTAATCGGCAATTTTTTCGTAATCTTTATTCATCGCGCCTAAAACTCCGAGGTCGTCTAATGGCAGGACTCGGGACTTTGAATCCCGCTATGATGGTTCGAATCCATCCCTCGGAGTCTTGGGCGTGATTTTTTATTAAATTAAAAAAGCAGTCTGCCGGAGACAGACTGCAGAACGCGACGTTGCAAGCGGAAGCTAATCCGCCCGATCGGCCAATTCGGCCATATGTTCGGTCCGGGCGCCGAGAAGGAGCTCTTTGATCTCGTCCGCCAAGAACGTGAGCAAAAGCGTCAGTTCGGAGCGATAGCGATTGCGGTCGCCCGAAGCGGTGGCCTCCATTCCGGCGAGCGCGGTCTGGACGCCTTGCTCCAGTTCCCAAATCGCCTGCTCGGTGACCTTTACGGCGCAGGCGTAGCGGCAGCCGTGCGACAGCATGCGGACCAATTGGACCGCGACGGCCAGATCGTTCTCCTTGCCCGCGATCCCGATGCATCCTTTTGCTGCGTCCAAACTCGCGATGATCGGCTCGATCGTTTCCAGGGTCAAATTCATCCGCGGATGGATCAACGAGCAATGCAACGCTTCCGCCAACCGCTGTACCGCTTCCGGGAAATCTTTTCTGCCTTTCCTTTTGGCGGGTCCGCAGACGTCTTTCACGAGAGCGTTCGCGAGCAGGTCAAAGGCGATCATTTTCGCCGCGGTCAAAACTCCGCGGTCGCCGCCAAGGGCTTCAAAAACCGCCGATAATTCGATGCGCTTCTCTTCGCGCTTTGGCGACGGAACCGGCAGCGGATCGGGCGGAGCGGCTTTCTTGGCCGCAGGCGCCGCTTCCCGCAAACAGCCGGCCATCATGTCCAGAATGGCGCGCAGGTACTGGTCGTCGGTCGACGCGGCGCGGGCGAATCCGCCAAGCGTCCGTTCGACTCCGGTCCCCACCGCCTTGATCTGGTCTTCGCTCAAAACCGCGCCGATACGATCCTTCAGATTGGCAACCGTGAAAAAGAGCTTCATGAACTGAATGGCTTGCGTTTGGTTCATCACCTCTCCTCGTTTATCCAAAAACAATACCCATCCGCTCTTTAACATTAATCCGCGCGTTCGTCAACCTTGATCGCATCGCCGGCCAAATAGCCGGTGGTCCAGCAGATCTGGAGCGAAAAGCCGCCGGATGGACGGTTGAAATTAAGCGCGTCGCCGAGAATATAAAGATTGGGATGAATCTTGGAACGCATCGCGCGAAAATCAACTTCGTTGGGATCGACGCCGCCCGAGCTCACGATCGCCTTTTCCGGGCCGAGAAGACCGGCCACGGAGAGACGGAGATCCTTCATGGCCTTAACGATCTCGCGGCGTTCAAGGCGGGAGACGCGATTCACCCACTTGTCCGCGTCGATATTCATATTTTTTAAAATTATTTCGACGAGCTTATCCGAAAAATATTTTTCCAAAACGTTTTTCAGTTTTTTGCCGTGATTCTCGGAAAACGATCTTAACAGCTCCTGGTCGAATTCGGCTTGTTTCTTTTCCGGAAGCAGATCCAAAGAAATTACGACCTCTCCGAGCTTGAGCGACTCCCCGATCTTTTTACTCATGTTCAAAATAAGCGGTCCGGAAAGGCCGAAGTGCGTGAAAAGGATCTTGCCGCGCTTTTTTTCTTTCCTTTTTCCATTCTCGTAAACGGTCGCCTCCGCTTTTGGGAAAGACAATCCGGCCAGATCGGCCACCCACGGCTCTTTCGTCTTCACCGGCACAAGCGAAACGTCTGGCGGAACGATCTTATGTCCGAGCTTGGCTAGCCACGCAAAGCCGTCGCCGGTCGAGCCGGTTTCGGGGTAGGCCGTGCCGCCGGTCGCGACGGCGACCGAGCGGGCGCGAAATTCGCCGGCCGAAGAAACAACGCGCGCGTATTCGTCGTAAACATCAACCGTTCTCACGGCCGCGTTCAGGACGACGCGCACGTTGCCCTCGCGCATATATTCGGCCAAAAGGCGGATCACGTCGCGGGCGTCGTCGGTTATCGGGAAAACGCGGCTCTCGGCCTCGACTTTCGTCTTGAGCCCGCGCGACTCAAAAAAATTAATCGCCTCGGAAACGCCAAAGCGCATAAAAGCCGCGAAAAGCGGTTTGCCGCCGGCGCCGTAACGATCGATGAGCCGGCGCACGTCCTCCGTCGCGTTCGTCAAATTGCACCGTCCGCCGCCTGTGAGCGCCAGCTTTTTCCCGAGAACCCCGTTCTTTTCCAAAAGCAAAACGCGGGCGCCGCGCTCCGCCGCGCGCCCCGCGGCCATCATCCCCGATGGACCCCCGCCGATGACGATCAAATCGTAATTTTTTTCGTTTTCCATATCTAAACAGTACTTTATAATCCGTAAAAATGACAAACCCTCCTTTCCGCGCTTGGTAGGAGGGTTCGATGGGATCGCGTGGGTCCGCGGCTAGTGCGTCCAGTAAAGGACGAACAGGCCGTCGTCGGGAAGAGCGCTCACGAAGGCGAAAAAGGCCGGATATTCGTGGGCAAGGTCGTTCATGCCGGCGATCTTGACCCGCTTAAGATCGCGAGCGTACACGTACGTGAGCGGTTCGCCGAACTCGTCCGTCCTCGTCCAAAACGGGCCATCGTCGCCATGCACCTGGAGAAAACGTCCTTCAGGAAGCGGCACGGGCTTCATGGCCGGAGAATGGCCAATGCTCGTTTCCGAGTGCTTCTTGCCGCGGATCTGCTGGAAGACCCGCTGATCGAGATTGAGGATGAAGATCGCCCGAGGAAGGCCGTCCAATCGCTTGCCCATGAAATGAGCGACGAGCGCCCCGGGGATCCTTTCCCTGGTCGGCGCCGGAGCGGGCTTGATGTCGCTTGATCCTTTTCGTTCTATGGCGTGCTGACTCATCTCTATCTCTCCTTCTCTGTGAAAAAAGTCACAGCCGGCAATGATAGCATTGCCGGCTGATCGTGTCAATGACAGGAAAGTTAATATTTGCTATTGGTCTTTAGCGTTTATTCAACCCATCCGCCTCTCGGTTCGCACCGCATACCTCCTATTAAACTTTCATGTACCGTCCGACGGCGTAGATCGAGGCCAAACTGGTCAGAACGGCGATGGCGCCGTATTCGCCCAAAGCGACCGCGGCCGCGTTA
>Ga0182019_10001171_pt1 | contig 13238 bp, 4 predicted proteins | sample 812E2MmetaG_FD_120483 | JGI IMG/M metagenome (GOLD analysis project Ga0182019, IMG submission 120483) | Permafrost microbial communities from Stordalen Mire, Sweden - 812E2M metaG | ecosystem: Environmental > Terrestrial > Soil > Wetlands > Permafrost | place: Sweden: Stordalen | collected...
CCGTCGTAGATCCACGTGGTCGTGCCAGCCACGACGCCGGCGCCCGGAACGGCACCGGTGGTCTGGCTCGCTAGGTCATCGGCGGAGTCGTAGCCGTACTGGGTGTCGACGTTCTGGGTGGTGGTCCGCGGCGTGCCGGTCGGGAGTGCGTCGGTGCAGGGGTTGTCCAGATTCTGCAAGTCGACCGAAGCGTTCTCCAGAACCCGGCACAACTTGTTGTTGGCGGCGTAGGCATAGCGGGTGGTCACCGTTGCGGTGCCGGTGGCCCCATTCGCGGGCGACGGCGCGGTCACCGAGAGCTTGTTGCCGGCGGCGTCGTACGAGTACGAAGTCGTGACGTTGGTCTGGGCGTTGTGGGTTCCCTGACCTGTGCACGTCGCAGGGTTGGCGTCCGGCGTCGTGCCCGAGCTCGTGCAATTGACGATCTCGGAGGTGAGCCGGCCCGAGGTGTCGTACCAGTCACGCGTGATCGCATACGAACCGGACGCGGTAGGGCTCGCGGTCGCTATCCGGTTGCCGTCGGCGTCGTAGTAGAAGTTGGTCGTGACGTTCATTGTGGCATCGGTGCCTGCCGGAACCCAGTTGTCCACCTGGGTAACGAGATTGCCGGTCCCATCGTAGGCGTAGGTAGTCACCGTGCCGTTGGGCGCGGTCTCGCTGATCTTGTTGCCGGCATCGTCATAACTGGTCGATGTCACCTGATTCCACGTGCCGTCGTGAGCGCCAGCACCGCCGCACGAGGCCCAGCTCGTCCCGGGCAGGGCGCCGGGGTTGGCATTGGTGCAGTTGACTATCGTGGCCACGACACGACCCTGGCCATCGTAGTCGGTAACGCTCACCACACCCGCAGGACTCTGGATCGCGATCTGGCGACCGGCCGAGTCATACGCGTGTTCGGTCTTGAGATTGAGGTGAGGGGCCGTCCCGGGGTCGACGATCGATTCGAGGACCCGGCCGTCGCCGTCACTGGTCGTGGTGGTGGTAACGCCTGCGACCACGCTCGTCGAGGTGGTCGTCAGGGCCGTCTGGTTGGCTGTCGTACTGGCGGTGCTGGTGACGTTCCACGTACCGTCGTGGGCGGCGGCGGTTCCGCCTGTGCAGGTTGCCCAGCCCGATCCGGGCGCCGTGCCAGGATTGGTGTCGGTGCAGTTGACGATGGTCTGTTCCGCTCCGCCGTTGATGTCGAACGCGGTCCGGGTATCGACTCCGGCCGGATCGAGGCTCGCGACCTTATCGCCGGCGGCATCGTAGGCGTTGAGCGTCGTGAGGTTCGCGCTCGGATCCGAAGAGCCGGCTATGTAGTTGGTCACGGTGCTCGTCGCCCGACCCAGATTGTCGTAGACGGACTTCGATACGACTTGCGTGTCACCACTGGCATACGGCGCCGTTCCGGACGTGACTCGACCGTCCTTGTCGTAGGACTTGTCGGTGATCTGCGTCCCGGCAAGGGTTCGGGTGACGCGACCCATGTCGTCGTAGGTGGTGGTCGTGACCAGACCCGACGGGTCCGTGGAACTGGTCTCGCGGCCCAGCAGGTCGAATACATGGCTCGTCGTGGCGGGGGTGCCGCCGGTATCCACCGTTTCGGATGTCGTCTGGCCGTCGAGATCGAACACACGGGTCGTGGTCGTGGTGCCGTTGTCCGGTGCCGGCTCGACGAGCGAGAGCTCGTCGCCGAGGCCGTCGTATGAGTGAGTCGTGACGTTGAACCCGGCGGCCTGGTCGGTCAAGAGCTGCCCAAGACCGTCGTACGTGCTGGCGGTGCTGGTTCCGTCGGGCTTGGTGGCGGTGATGACGTCGCCGGCGATGTCGAAGACTCTGGTGGTCGTCGTGGTGATCGTCGGGGTCGTATTGGTGATCGTCGTGCTGCTCGTGACGCGGTTTCTGGCGTCATAGACGTTCGTGGTCGTCGTGTTGGCGCCCGTCGCGTTCGAAGGGGTGAACTGGGCCGTGGTCAGTGCGTTGCCAAACTCGTCATACGTGTTCACCGTTCCGCGGCTCGGGGTGTACGAGTCGCCGGGTTGGGTCTGGGTCAGAACCTCGCCAAGCGCGTTGTAGGTGGAGGCGGTAGTGCGGCTGACCGCGGGGGACACGGTCGTGACCGGGACGGTCTGGCTGGTGGGAAGGCCCGCCTTGCCGGCCGTGGTCGAGTCGTAGGCGAAGGTCGTGGTGACGCTCGTGGAGTCGTCCGCTTGTCCGGATACGTAGTTGCGGCTGACCGAGGTCTGGTTGCCGTTGGTGTCGTAGTCGTAGGCCGTCACGATGCCCAGAGCGTCCGTTTCGGTGGCGACCTGGTTGTTGGCGTTGTACGTGTAGATCGTGCCGACGTTCTCATCGGCGGCGCCCCCGAGAGCTCCTGTGCAGGCCAGGCCCACGGTCGGGTTCTCGACCTTGCGGCAAAGGTGGCCACCTGGCTGGTCGTATACGTAAGCCGTCGTCAGGGCGTACGAGGTCCCGTAGGCGCCGGTCTGCGTCAACATGTCGTTGTCTGCATCGTAGGTGGAGCGCGTGACCGCGCCCATCGGGTCGGTGCTGGTCAGGACGTTGCCCACGGCGTCGTACGTCTGGGTCGTGGTGGCCCAGACCGACGAACTCACCTGGCGGCTCGAGGAAGTGGCGTTGCCGTTGGTGTCGTAGGCGGTCGTGGTGATCCAGCCATCCGGGTCGGACGCCCAGGTGACCCAACCGTGCGAGTCAAACAGATACGTGCTTGTGTTGAAGACCGGGGCGCCCGGGTTGGAGGCGTCGCGGAGGTTCCGGACGGTGGTCGTTCCGGCGCCGTACGTGAAAGCGCTCGAGGCGACCGGGCTCACCGCACCCCCGATGGGGTCGGTGACTGAGGTCACCTGACCGGCGGTGTAGGCGAGGCCCCAGGTGATCGTCTGGGCAGAGCCCGACGCGGGCGTGCGGGCGCGGCTGACGCTCGTGAGCACGCTAGAGGTGTAGCCCAGAGTCGTGGTCTTGCTCGCCGGATCGGTTATGCCGGTCAGATTCGTGCCTGTGTAGGCGAAGCCCCAGTGTCGCCCGGCCGAGTCGGTTACGCCGGTGATACGCGAGTTGGCCGAATCGATGGCGATTGTCGTGGCCCGCCCCGATGCGTCGGTGGCGGTGGCGCTGCTGGTAGACCAGGCAAGGCTCAGCGATGAGCCGAAACGGTCGGTGATCGCGCTCAGTCGACCGGTGCTATCGAAACTCAGGCTGGACTGGTCGGTCTTGGTGATCCGGTATCCACCCGTAATGGAAGCCAGGGTCTCGTAGTGACCCGCGAGTGCAGTCCAGGTTCCGCCGATCTGACCGAACGGAACCGATCCCCCATCGGGCCGGTGCCACACGACAAAGCCCGATTCGAGGCTCAGATACTGGGTCAGGTTGCTAGACCAACCCGTCCCGAACATCCCGCCAGTACTCGTGAGAGCGGAGTTGTACGCCAGTGAAAGCGATTGGGAGGGCCCGTAGGAGGGAATGACAAAGAGGTTGCGTTCCAGAGACGCCTCGCCCCTGGCGACGTTGACCCCGAGGTTCCAGCCGCCACCGAGGTCGAATGGCACCTTGGCGTTGTATGAGTCGTCGCCGCGGGCGGTGTTGTCGAGATAGACCACCTTGGTGGCGGTCGTGGCGTTGCCGGCGAAGTCGGTGGCGGTCAGGCGCAGTGTGTAGGCGCCGGCAGCGATCGCCGTCGTGCCCCACTGGCCGAGAGGGCCGCTCGTCGCGACGCTCGCGGTGGAGTTGGCGAAGGCCGTCCAGGTCGTCGGCGTGGACCCTGCGCCGTAGTCGAGAACGTAGTTCGACAGATGCGCATCGGAGCCGGTGCCGGATACGACAAGCGATCCGGCCAGCGCCCGCCCGGCTTCCGGATAGGTGATCGACGCCGCCGGAGACGTGCCATCGACCTCGACCGCCCCGGAGTTGAAGGTGTTCGAACCGGTCGCATCGGTAAGCGTCAGGACCCAGCGATAGCAGGAATCGGCGGTAAGAGTCCCGCCGCTGATCGCGAGCGGCGTCGCCGTGGTGGTGGGCGTGCCGTCGTTGGCCCAGCTCGCACCGCTGCAGAGGCCGTCCGATCCGGCTGCCTGGACCTGGCGCTGCAACGAACGCCCGGTGATCGGGCCAGTACCCTGCGTCTCGACCCAGGCCACAGAGAAGGCGGCTGTGGGAGCGATGATCGAGGTCGTGCCTTCGTCCGGGGTGGCGAAATCGCCGGTTGCTCCGGTCAGCACGGGCAGCGGCACAAACGTGATCGTGGTCGGCGGCGAGACCAGGCCCGCCTTGTTGGTCGTGGTGACGGCGAGAGTGGTCTGGGTGGCGGTGGCAGTCCAAGCGATCGTCTTGGACGCGCTGTTACCGGTGACCGTGCCCGCGGTGTATGTCCAGCCGGTTGGCGCCGACAGGGCCCCAAAGGTCGAGTACGCGATGTCCGAGACCGAATCGGCGACCTTGGAAGTCAGGGTGATAGTGCCTGGCCCCGCCGGGCGGAAGTAGATGGTGTAGTTCGAGCTGTACGGATTCGCAATCGCCGTGGCGTCGTCGACCACGACGGGCGCCGACGGCGCACTTGAGTCGATCAGCACCGGGTTCGAGTAGTAGATAGAACTCGTGTTGCCGGCCGTATCGGCCGCCAAAACGCCGACTCGATAGCAGGTCGCGTTGGTCAGCCATGTCGCGCTGTATGTCGGGCTGGTCACTGTCGCCGGGTTGCCTATGTTGGCCCAGGCCGAGGAGCATGTATTCGCGCTCGCGCTGATCGGCGCCGATTGGAGCTGGACGGCGTAGCTCGAGATCGCCGCACCGCCGGTGGTGGCTGCATTCCAGGCGAAGGGATACGTTGCGGCTGACTGGTCGACCTGTGCGGCAGGCGCGGTGAAGCCGTTCCATGAGGGCGCGGTACCGTCCCATCTGAACGAGCCCGTCCCCCACAACGACCAGGCAGCACTGTTGTAGCCCGCGACCTCCCAGTAGTAAGTGGTGCCGTTGGTGAGGGCGACAGTGCCAGGGATCGCATATTCCGTGTTGACGCCGTTGGTAATGCCGGTCGAAACGATCGGGCTAGTGAATGACGAGTTGGTTGCGACAACGACACTGTATTGAGTCTGGGTCATGCCCCGCGGATCGGCGAAGTTCCAGTCGAGGAGCCGGCTGCTCGTCCAGGCGCCTGCGGCGGGCGAAACCGTAGTTACGGCCGAGCCGTCCCATTTGAACGACCCGGAGGCAGAGGGCGCAGAGACCGCGGTCCCGTCAGTAGCGACCACGCGCCAGTAGTAGGTCTGGCCGTCGTTAAGGCTCACGCTACCCGGGATGGTGGTGCTCGTACCGCTGCCAGAGATCGCGCCCGAGTTCCAGGCCAGAGTGCTGAAGCTCGGGGTGGTCGAGACTTCGACGTAGGCGCCGGTCTGGGGGCCGCCGGCGTCGGCGCTGTAGTTCCAGCTCAGGGTCCGGTTGTTGGTCCAGGCGCCCTGGGTGCCGTTCACGGTCACCGTAGGCATCTTGTACGTGATGGACAGCTCCGGAAAGAGGGCGGAATTGGTGCCGGTCGTGCCGGAGGTGAAGTCGATCTCCAGCTTAGTCTCGTTTAATGACTCGAGCATGAAGCCGTAATCGGTTGTCTTGACGGCCGTGTTGGCCGTGTACCAACTCGACACGATGTCTTGGACAGGCACGGTGATGCCGCAGTTCTGGCCAGTGCCGTGACCGCAGGTCGTCGTCTTAGAATCGTTCGACGACATAACGGCCGTGCCGGACGTCTTCGCCCATGACACGTCGTAGGGGGTCCAGCTCGTGGTCATGCGCCCTGCGCGCACGCCCATCGTGCCCGAGTCATAGTTGCTCACTTGGTTGACCCAGAGACCGGCGCTGGTGACGTTGACACCGCTGCCAAACGGACCCACCGTCGGCACAAGGTTCACGTGCCCGAAAATGAGCATCGTGCGAAGCAGTCCCAGGCCGTTGCCTCGCCCGTCAAGGCCCGCTCGAATCAAGCCCGCGCCAGACCATGACCCACCCTTGCCCTTGTCGATGTTGCTGTCGTAATAGCCGACCTTCTGGCAGGTGCTACCACCCAGGCAGGTCGTGAAGGTGGGGTCGAGGGTAACCGGATACGTGCGGCCCGCCGCGCTCAACCAGGAAGGATCGATGACGTAGACGAGCAAGACCTCGGACTTTGCCAGGGCGGCCACGGTCGCCGCCGGCACTCCTGCCGGATACGTCTTGTCGCCGGGGTGAACAACGTAGGTGTGAACATCGCCGGGGTTCGAACTGAGCCCGGCGGCGTCGACCGCGATTGGGGCCCCGATCTGCACATCGAGCGGGGAGCCGGCAGCCGTGGCATCGACCATATCGACTGATACCCCGTCCCCGTCAAGAGCCGCGTTGAGCCCGCCGGTATCGAGGGCAAAGGAGTACGTAGAGGACGAACTCGCGCTGGCCATGATCGCTCCGAACTCGAAGCCGTCGGCAGTCGGGTTCAGAAACACGGTGCCGGTATTGCCGGCACCCGGGAAGACCACGCCGCCACCGGCGCCGATAGCGACCACTGGGTTTGACGATGGACTTGCAGACGCCGCGCTGCCTGCTGACGAGCCGCCGGAAACAGGCTTGATGGGCGATGCGGAAGCGTCGCCAAAGCCAGGCACTCGAAGCTTGACGGTGTAGGAGCCGACCTTGAGCTTGGCCAGGGCCGTCGCGGCGTGCTTGTCACTGACAGCAAGGCCCAGGTCGTTCGCCTTGCTCGCCATGGTGTAGTCACCCGATGTGCTCGCGATCAGCGTCGGGTCGATCGGTTGCCAGTTGCCAGTCGTGTCCTTGTAGTTCACCCGGCCGTCGTAGATTTGCGTGGTGTACGTCCCATCGGAGTTGGCAGAGGTCCGAGTGTTCGGTCCCCACCCAGGCTTGCCAGAAGCCTGGTTCCCAGCCGCAGCGGACTGACCGGTTGATGAGACCGAGACGCTCTCGTCCGTGCTGAGCGCCGCCGACGGCAATGTCCCCTGTGTCTGAGAAGCCGCGGAGGAGTCGTCTTGGGGGGTGAGAACTGGCGGCAGCGGTCCGGCTGGTGTGGTGGCCAGCACAGGCACCACGGGCAGGAGTGCGGACACCAAGACCGCGGCTGCGGCCGTGGCAAGAATCCTTGCGGACACTGACCTGCGTCCGTTACGAGCAGAGCCGAGCGCAAACAGCCTCAGACCCCTCACGGTTACCCCTCTGGCCTGACGGCCTATGTGTGGCGCGTAGGTGACACGTCCTCCTCAGCCGGCGCCCTTACCCGATGGGGGACCTCACGATCGGCTGGGCCTGGATCCTCCTCCTCCCCCCAGGCCGGGCCGCGCTCGCGAACACTTGAATCATAGGCGCCGCGACGGGCGCCCGTTTGGCCGAATCCGCAAGCTCCGAAAGCTGACCAGATCGTGGCGGCCAGACTGCTTATCGCATACCAGTCCGGCCATGGATCCCTCGCCCCTGCGTGGATTGGCCAGAAACTAGACGCCGATCGTTGCTGTGACGACGGGCGGCATGAAGTTACGGGCTGCCGCCCTGAACCCTCGCGTCTCGCGGCGCTCAGATTGACAGTCAGGGGCTTCCCTACCCGCCCGGCAACTCGCAGTTCGCGTGCGAGCCCGGTTGCCGCTACGATCACCTGCGTGAGCCGAAACCTCGTTCCCGCTAGCCCTCTGATCTGCACGGGGGTGAGTGCAGATCACGAGATGTGTGGCCTGACGGCCGAATGGGTCGCCCTAGAAGGCCCCATCTACGCAATGGTGGCTTCGCCTAGATGCATCGCGCATGCGGTGGCTGCGAGCCAAGACGGGAACCGGATACGGCCCATTACTGCGGCTGAGCGCGCCACCGGCGAATTGGCGATCTGAAGCTCAAGCCGACATTGCTTGAATCGGGCTCGCGCGCGACCATCTCATCCGGCTCACGCCTGCGAATGACACAATAATCGGGGTGTCGACGCTCGTCCGCTTCACGCTTGGGACGGGTCTGGCTACACCGCTGGGGGCAAATGGCATGTCAAGCATGCGCTCTAACCAACTGAGCTAACCGCCCGTGTGCGCGCCGGATCGTAGCACAGGCAGGCCGGCCTCGCGGCGACGATGAACGCCTCCACCACGTCAAGGCTCGACGTGAGCTCAGCCACGCCGTCCCGCTACGGCAGCCAGACCTGTGTGGTCGCCGACGAGAAAGGCGCCGCCGAGTCGATGACCTTGGTCCACGCGGGCGCGCCCCTGGCATAGGCGAGCTCACGGATGTTGCCGACCGTGCCGTCGGCTGCTTCGGTGCCGGTCAGCATGAAGACCTCGGAACCGGATCCGTCCAGCGCCAGGGCCCAGACGACCTGCCCGTCGGCCAGGGTCAAGATGGACGCCGGCGCCTTACCGGCGATCACCGATGAGGTGGCGCCGACGTACACGGCCTTCTCGGTCGAGGCGGCGAAACTTCCGCGGTCACCCGACACGGCGAACTCGTGCACGCCCGACAGCGCAGAGGAGGCGTCGAGTCGGTTCTCGGCCAGGTCGACTACGGACAGCCGGGATACCTGCATCTTGTCTGTCGACAGAACCATGAGGCGGTTGTCGTCCAGCCACGCAAGCAGAGGCGTGAACGGCTCAACTGGCGCAGGCGACACCGGCGTGACCGTACCGTCAGCGGCGGCGACGCCATAGTGGTTGGTGCTGCCGTCCGATGCGATCACGGCTGTCTTCCCGGCCGGCGATACGTCCACGGCGACCACCGGAGCACCGGCTGCGTCCGGCCACTTCAAGACCGAAACCGAGCCGACGGCCGACAAGCTACCGCTCGGGCGGCGATCCAGCCCCAAGCCGTCCACCATGACTATGCCGTCAGCCGTCCTGCCGAGAGCAGTCGGCGGTTTGGAAGTGGAGATGGAGCTCCACCTCCCTGCCGAATCGATGGACCAGATTTCCCCGTCGCCAGTCTTGCTCCGGGCCAGGACCACCGCAAGGGCAGCGGCGGCGGACGACGTACGTTGCGATGCCGGCGTCGGAGCCACGGCGGTCGCCGGTACGACGCTCACCGGGGATTGCAGCGATGCCGTCGGTGCTGGTGTCGCTACTCCGGTGCAAGCCCCGGCGATCAGCGAGGCACTCGCCACCGCTGCCGCCAGACCGATCCTCGCTCCAACCCTGCTCATGATCCTCCCCTTTCCAAAGTGAGCCCGCGACCGCCGTTGAAACGGCCGCGGGCTTGACTGTTGCGGCGCAGGCCGCATCTACTCGACGACGTCACCGCCGATGACCGAGCCGTTGCCGGCATCCACGAAGAGAGTTACGAGTCGCGCCGACTCCGCGGCAACGCCGGACGGCTTGACGTTCACGACCCAGGCGAGTCGATACGGCTCGACGGCCGCACCAAGCTTCTGAGCGTCGAACGCGGCATTGGGTCCGACCCACTGCAGTTCCGTCGCTTGAACGCTGTAGCCCGAGCCGCTGGCGGTGAACCAGGCGTCGCACTGTCGCGTGACGACGGCCAGGGCGTCTGCCCGACCGAGCGGCTTGGCCGGCGCGGGGGTGAGGCTGTGTTCCACGTGCGCAACGCTCTGGAGGCGTCCGTCCTGCCAGACGTGAACGCTCGTTTCGTCGCCGCGGACCTTCAAGCCGGACTGGGTTCGATCCCAGTGGATGTCCCAGCCACCGGAAACATCGTTCGCCTCGGTGCGAGCGCCACCGCTCACGCTCATCCCGGCTGATGCCAGGGTTCGCTGCGCGGTCTTCGCCGCCGCATCGGCCGTGAGCCTCGCGACGCTCGTGGGCACTCCGTCGAACCGAACGGCGGTCACTAGATGGCCCGTGGCGTCAAACTGCGCCAGCGACGTCGCGTGGCCGGCCGAGTCGATCTCGGCGACTTCGTCGTAGTCCGAGTTCTGAAGGCCGTCGTGGACGTGGCGCCCGCTACGCGTCGCGCCCCTCGTGAAGCCGAGGGCGTCCCGGACCGAACCGGATCGGGCGAACAATTCCGGGCGATCGTTTGCCAGGAGTACCGTTTCATTGGTCACGCCCGGGCCGGCCGGTGCGGCGACCAGGTTGTCCGGCTCCTGGACCGGACCCGCTACGGCGGCGGCCATCAGCTGGCCGCCGGAGACTGCAAGGGCAACTGCGACGATGGCCGTCGCCGAAGCCAATTTGATGGCGGGAAGTCTTTTCATGAAGGACATGGCACTCACTGCGGCCTCCCGGTGAAGTTGGGGTTGCCCCACCAGTTCGCTCTGAATGGATCCGCTGCATCCGGCGCGCTGTAGCCACCGATCCCGCTGGCGTACGTGAACGCCTGGAGAACCGTTCTGCTGCCGCCACCTAAGTAGCTCCAGAAGGCCCGCTCGAAGCGAAGCATGTCGCTGTCGTAGGTTGAGTAGACGTAGCTGAGGTAGAACTCCCTGTCCCTGCTGGTCTTCACCTTCTCGATGGAGAACGCGGCCGGCATCGTGCTATTGCTCGATCCCAGATAGCAGGTGGACATGACCACGAGGCTGTAGGGCGTGCCGGCCGTGGCGGACTTGATGGCGCTCGATCGGACGATATCCCGGCTGTTGTTCGAGCAGGCTCCCGAACCCGGGTCCTGGAGGAACGCCGAGTCGATTGCCGGCCGCCCGGACGCCGCGTAGAAGTTGTCGCCGTGGCTGTGGACGTATACGCCCCAGTCCGCCAGAACCTTGTTGAGGAATGCGGAGCGAGTGAACGACGCCCCAATGGCACCGCCGACGGGGCCATAGCCCAGGCCGGCAAGTTGCGTCCGGGCAAGAGAGTTGAGTTGGCTTGGATATGTGTCCGACACGCCGATGCATTTGGTCGTGAAGCTGTTGGAGTTTGTCCATACGTCGGCGTTGTAGGCCATCGCCGTGGTCGTCATCGCTCCCAGCGACGACACCGCCAGCAGAGCCGAAACGAGCAGCACCTTCGCTCGCTTCATAGATCCTCCTTCGAGGCGGGCAATGCGCGATTCCAGGCGGGCGTTGCAACTTCTGGGAAACTGGTCGGCGGCGGTTCAAGCCCATCAACGTGCTGTGATTGCTATGCGATCCCTCCTCGGTCAGTGCCAGCAGTTGCGGCCGCTGGGGCCGGTGGTTCGGCCGCCCACTCATTCTCCAACGCAGCCGAAACACTGGGCCGGACTCTACCGAGCGCCGCTTATCTGCGACTTATCTGGAACGCCCGTGGACGGCCCGCCGGCCGTCGCTTCGTCTACGGTCGGCGGGCCGAGCGCGGCGAGGTCGTCGGGTGGCCTGTGCCGTCGTGACTCATCTTCACGTACCGGATCGGGCCGCGCCGCGACCCCAGGTCCGCCAGCGCACGCGGGACCACTGCCAGCCACAGCGCGTTGAAGAGCGAGACGCGAACGGCCCGGCGAAGGCGTTCCGGCCTGGCCAGCGGGCGCCCATCGGCGTCAGTCTCCCAGCGCAGCGAATCCCAGCCGAGAAGAGCGCTGATTCCGAGATATCCCACCACGATCGAGATGAGGCTTCGCCGCCGCCCCGTCACTACGGACGCCGCCGCCGCGCCGAGTATCACGGGCGGCATCGCGAGCTGGCCGACGTAGGTCGCAAAGTCCAGCTTCGCCTGCGCGGAAAGCCGGCTGCTTGCAACGACCGCCGGCCCATGTTCGAACGCCCGCCTGAAGGCACCCTCCGCCCATCGCAGCCGCTGCCGCCACAAGTCCGAGCCGGTGCGTACCGGCTCCTCCCACACCTCGGCGTCGATTGCCCAGGCGACCCGTTCCCCCGCCGCCGCGATCCGGCTCGACAGGTCTATGTCCTCGGTCAGTGCCGCCGCCCGCCAGCCGCCGACGTCGCTAAGGAGCGTCCGGCGGATCATGATCCCATTGCCTCGGAACTCTGAGCAGCCGCCCATGCTCCAGCGCCCGCGGTTGAGCTCTCCGTCAAGGGTCTGCTCATCCGCCTGCGCCCCGGCCAGCCAGCTGCTGGCGGCGTCCAGGACGCGCCGGCGCGCCGTGACCGCGTCGGCTCCGGCCGCAAAGTACCCGGCCGCTCGGCGCAGGAACCATGGCTGCACGCGCGCGTCGGCGTCGAGAACCAGAACCACGTCTCCCCGGCAGATCTCGGGCTGAGCGGACGTCAAGGCCGCTCCTTTGCCGTCGGGCAGGTCGTCCCCGCGGCGCAGGACAACCCGCGTCACGTCGCCGATACCGTGTTCGGCGGCGGCCGACGCAACCGCATCGGCCGTCCCATCGGTGGAGCGGTCGTCCACGACGATCAGCTCGAAGAGCGGCGTGCCGTCAGGCGCCCGGTAGTCCTGCTGGCTGACGTCGAGCACCAGCCGGCGAAGGACCGCGGCCTCGTCACGGGCTCCCACGACGATGCTGAAGGTGGGCTTGTTCGAGGCGTCGGCCAGCGCCGCGGCTGCTCGCTCCGGCGTGATCGGTGGCCGGCGCGATGCCAGGGCAACCGGGATCGCACAACCGAGCGCCGCTCCCGCGGTGGCCAGCGGCACGAGGGCACCAAGTCGCTTGTGGCCGGACACGACGCCTACCGCGAAGCCACCGACGAGCAACCCGATCGCGGCAGCGCGCCAGCTATCGGGCGTGGCCGGCCGGTCCGGCGAGCGATCGCCGCCCGACGCTCGCGCCTCCGCCATCAGACGCCCTCGCCGCCCTCGCCGTCCTCGCGCGCCGCGTCCCGGGGCCCTCGAGCCCGTCGAGCCGCCTTACCGGCCTCATCGACGGCCAGCGCGGCGAGGCCCGCGGCAGCGCTGACCGGCTCGCTCAGGGTCGTCACCGCGGTCAGCGGATCGACCGGGCCGCTCGGTGTCGACGGCGCTCGGCCGTCGGCCAGGAGGGTCCGCCGGTGATTCAGCACGCTCGACGAACCCCACAGACACACGATGACGCCGACGACAGCAATCACGGGCTCACGGCCGAAGACGTCGGCGACCGGCCCTACGACAATGATCGGGGCAAGGCTGGCAATCGAGACGAGCATGTTCAGGACACCGAACACTCGGCCCCGAACGTCCTCCGGCAGCTCCTCCTGGAGCTGCGTCTGGGCGGAAATGGCGACAACCGCGTAGCCCGCTCCGATAAGGAAGGCGATGCCCATCACAAGTGAGAGCAGCGACACGACACGGCTCGCATTCTCCAGACCGGTCGACGATGCGCGAGCCTCCAGGAAGCCCGCGATCGGCCCCGAACAGGCCAGCAGGATCAGCAGAATGCCGGTCGCGATCATGCCAACTTCGATCGTCCGGCGCCGCGGCAGATAGCGACCGTACGAGTTGAGG
>Ga0182019_10001173_pt1 | contig 13236 bp, 11 predicted proteins | sample 812E2MmetaG_FD_120483 | JGI IMG/M metagenome (GOLD analysis project Ga0182019, IMG submission 120483) | Permafrost microbial communities from Stordalen Mire, Sweden - 812E2M metaG | ecosystem: Environmental > Terrestrial > Soil > Wetlands > Permafrost | place: Sweden: Stordalen | collected...
CACCGAGACTAATAACATACACCATAGCTACGAGATTTCTGACTGATTATATTGATGGTGATAATTATTTCAAGGTAAACCATGAACATCATAATCTGGAGAGAGCACGGGCACAGCTTAAGCTTGTCGGGAGCATGGAAGAACAATATGAAGAGATGAAGAAGATTATTGATGGTCTGATTAAAGATAATAGACAATCCTCCTATGCTTAAGCTACAGGGATAAAGAAGTAAAAAGATAAAAGTAAAAAGTAAGAATGGAATGGACTAAAGAGGAATCCGGGTTTCTTAAAACATTAAGCAATCCTGACAAAATCCAGGCATATCTTGATTCGATTGATTATAATCCAAATTATGAGTGCAGATCACCCAGGTGGGTGATGAAGAAGCGCTCAGCCCATTGCTTTGAAGGAGCACTTTTTGCAGCTGCTGCCTTGCAATTTTTGGGATATAAGCCGCTCATTGTCGACATGAGAGCTGTAAATGATGATGACCATGTAATAGCACTTTTCAAGGAAAATGGTTGCTGGGGAGCAGTTGCCAAATCGAACTTCACATCGCTCCGTTTCAGGGAACCCGTTTACAGGAGCCTCAGGGAGCTGATAATGTCATATTTTGATTTCTTTTTCAATACGGATGGTTTTAAATCACTTAGATCATATTCATTACCTTTTGACCTGACTGTTTTTGAACCGCATCACTGGACGATTACTAATGAAGATCTTGAATATATTGGTGATAAGATTGAATCACTGCATCATTTTCCTGTCATCAGCGATAAGATGATAAAAGGACTTTATTCTGCAAGTGATTCAATGCTCAACGCTGGTTTGCTCGGATCAAAACCTGAAGGATTATTTAAACCAAAAATTAATAATAATTAATAAATGGAAACAAATAGACTGTCAAAATACCGCTGGGTGATCCTTGCTGCCCTGATGATGATCACCATGATGTCGCAGGTTCAATGGCTCACACATGCTCCAATTGCGAGAGCCGCTGAGGTTTACTATAAGGGAAGGTTTAATCCTCTTTCATTCTTCAACATCGATTTCCTGGCTTCATCATATATGATCCTTTACCTGGTTTTTGCCATACCCGCATCATATTTCATTTCCACTTTCGGAATAGTGAAAGGAATAGGACTCGGCGTTCTTCTGACTGTCGTCGGAGCAAGTCTCAAGGGATTCTCAGGCGAATCATTTAATATGGTAATGGCAGGTCAGGTATTGCTGGCGATTGCACAACCTTTCATTATCAATTCTCCAACAGCTGTAGCGGCGCGATGGTTCCCGGTAAAAGAGAGAGCAATGGCAACAGGTCTGGCAACCCTTGCACAGTATATCGGCATTTTGATTGCAATGGTCGTTACTCCTATGCTTATTGTCTCATCACCCGCCTCTCCGGATTATGGCAATGGAATAGGAAGTATGCTGAAGATATACTGTATAATTACGATTGTCGCTTCAGTGACTGGTTGGATTCTGCTGAAAGAGAAGCCGCATACTCCTGTATCAGACGAAAATATTGAAAGCATCAGTTTTTTCAAAGGGCTGAAACATATTTTCAGCCTGCGTGACATGTGGATAATGATCCTGCTTTTTACAATCGGACTTGGAATATTCAATGCTGTAAACTCCATGGTCGATTCGATTGCCAAATATATTGGTGTTGATGATTCTAATGGATTAATAGGCGGATTAATGCTTATCGGGGGTATTATCGGTGCAATTATACTACCAATTCTATCTGATCTTTATAAAAAGAGAAAGCTTTTCCTTGTGATTTGTGTCATGGGGATGATACCGGGAATTGCCGGGATCACTTTTGCCCCAATTCTTACCGGCGGAGCAGGGGTTCATCCTGAAGCTGCTCATACAATGGCTCTGATCTGTTCATTCATCCTCGGTTTCTTTGTAATGAGCGCCGGTCCTATTGGATTCCAGTATGCTGCAGAAATATCAGCACCCGCACCGGAATCGACATCGCAGGGACTAATGCTTTGGGTTGGCCAGCTTAGCGGCATAATCATGGTAACCGGAATGAGTATGAATAACAAATCTTTGCTTCCTGTTTTCATGATTGCCTTTGTTATACTGATAGCAGTCGCCGCCATTATGGTATCATTCATAAAAGAGTCTGCTATGATTCAGGCCGAAAAGGACAAATGATTATTTATTTAGTGCCGGTCGAAATATTACATGTCTTATCTTATTGTATATCTATATTTTAGAATTACATTGAATCTTCCGGTCGAAATTTTATTTGGAGAAATCTTGATATTAACTAATTTTACGCCCTGTAAAATTGGTTATAAACCTATATGAATCATTTTTTGTTTAAATCTGATTTCAGAACAAACATAATTGGGTATGGATCTTTCCGGAAAAAGTTACAGGACCTTCATCGAACGTCAGGAGGCACTTAAGAAACAGTTTGGTCAGAAGCAGGCCGAGAAGCAGCACTCCAAGGGAAAGCTGACTGCTCATGAGAGGATCAGCCTTATTTTTGATACGGGATCTTTCGAGGAAATTGATGCGTTTGTCACTCCGGCTGATCAGCCGGTAGAATTCGGAAAAGTAGACAGGACATATGGTGATGGTGTCATCGTTGGTCATGGAAAAGTGAACGGACGTCTTGTTTTTGCCTATGCTCAGGATTTTACAATAATGGGGGGATCTCTCGGGGTTGTGCATGCAAAAAAGATTGCAAAGATACAGGAGATGGCCCTCAAAATGGGTTCACCGATCATAGGTCTTATGGATTCCGGAGGAGCGAGAATCCAGGAGGGTGTTGCAAGCCTTAGCGGATATGCTACAATATTTCAGAACATCATTCACTCATCTGGTATAATCCCCCAGATTTCTGTTGTGATGGGCCCTGCTGCCGGCGGTGCAGTCTACTCCCCTGCCCTCACTGATTTCGTTTTCATGACGAGCCATACCAGCTATATGTTTGTTACCGGGCCGAATGTGGTTAAGGAAGTTCTTAATGAGGATGTAACATCCGAACAGCTAGGTGGCGCAGAGATTCATGCCCGAAAAAGCGGAGTTGCACACATGATTTACGATGACGAAGAAAATACTTTACTGGCTCTGAAAAAATTTCTGTCCTACCTGCCCTCAAATAATGTCGAAAACCCGCCGATGGTTGTTGACGACGGAGCAATCCCGGACATAAATGAGAAATTAAGGGACATTATACCTGATGATCCGAATAAAGCTTATGATGTTAAGGAGGTCATTAATCAGATCATAGATAAAAACAGCTTCTTCGAGACTTCAGAGCTTTTCGCTGCCAATATCGTTACCGGATTTGCGCGTCTTAAAGGAAAAACTATCGGAATAGTTGCCAACCAGCCAAAGGTGCTTGCAGGAGTGCTGGACATTGATTCATCGACAAAAGGAGCAAGATTTATAAGGTTCTGTGATGCCTTTAATATTCCAATCCTTACCCTGGCAGATGTTCCGGGATTTCTTCCGGGTATTGACCAGGAACACGCCGGCATTATCCGCCATGGCGCTAAAATGCTGTTTGCATACAGCGAAGCCACGGTTCCAAAGATAACAATCATTCTGAGGAAAGCATATGGCGGAGCCTTTATTGTAATGAACAGCAAGAACCTGGGAGGAGACTTCAGCTTTGCCTGGCCTTCGGCAGAAATCGCAGTAATGGGTCCTGACGGAGCAGTTGCGATACTCTATCGGAAAGAGTTGGCTGAATCCAAAAATCCTGCTGAGCTTAAAAAAGAGCTTGTAAAAAAATACCGTGATAAAATAGCAAATCCTTTTATTGCAGATGAGAGTGGTTATATTGACGAGGTAATTGATCCTGCCGTCACACGCAAAAAAATTGTATCAGCTCTTAACGCTCTCTCCAATAAATGGGTAAAGGTACCGGCAAGAAAGCATGGGAATATGCCTTTATAATGGTTCAACGGTGCAACGGTACAAAGGCAATGAAATGAAAGTCAAAAGACAAAAGTCACAAGATAAAAGTTGAAATCCGGAGACCCCCTAATAGTAGCAGCTGCAGTGGGTCAAAAAAAGTTACATGTTGCAAGTTGCTGGTTGCAGGTTGAATGTTATGGATGGAACATAATATTATGAAAATAAAGAAGATACTTATAACAAACAGGGGTGAGATTGCGATCCGGGTGATGAAGAGCGCCAGGAAAATGAAGATTGGCACCGTTGCCATTAGAACTGCGGCAGAACCCGGTGCCATGTATCTTTCATTTTCAGACGAGATTTTTGATAACAGCGAGGATGTCTCAGATATACCTGTATTCCTCGATATTGACAAGCTGATTTCCATTGCGCTGAAAACAGGTTCTGATGCTATTCACCCTGGCTACGGATTCCTTTCCGAAAATGCCTATTTCGCCCAGAAGTGCTTCGACAATAAAATTACTTTCATAGGTCCCTCCCCCGATGCCATATATAAAATGGGAAATAAAACCATTGCCAGAAGGCTGGCCCTTAGAATCGGAATCCCAATGGTTATGGGCAGTGCAGGAAACATTTCAGATGTCGAAGAGGCTCTGACGGCAGCTTCAAAAATAGGATATCCTGTCATTATTAAGGCTGCATCAGGAGGAGGCGGAAAGGGTATGAGAATTGTTCGCAAGGAGGAAGAAATGGAAAGAATGTTCTCCACTGCCAGCAAGGAGGCTGAAAAGGCGTTCAATGATCCTTCAGTTTTTATTGAAAAATATATTGAAAATCCAAAGCATATTGAATTTCAGATACTTGGTGATACAAAAGGGAACATAATTCATCTTGGGGAGAGGGAATGTTCTATTCAGAGGAAGCATCAGAAGCTTCTTGAAGAGGCTCCTTCCTGCGCGCTTGACTCCAGCCTCCGAAAGGAGATGGGTGACATAGCAGTTCAAATCGCAAGGGCGGTCAGTTATCATTCGGCTGGCACTGTCGAATTTCTTCTTGATTCTGATAAGAATTTTTATTTCATGGAAATGAATACGAGGATACAGGTTGAGCATCCTGTAACTGAAGCAATAACCGGAATAGACTTGATAGAACAGCAGATCAGAATAGCTGAAGGTGAGCCATTATCCCTGAAACAGGAAGACATAAAACTGAAAGGCTGGGCCATAGAGTGCAGGATAAATGCAGAAGATGTTCAGGCAGGCTTCGCTCCCGCTCCCGGCAAGATAGAAAACCTTAGTATGCCTGCAGATCCTTATGTAAGAGTTGATACAGGGATTGAACCGGGATCGATTATCCTTACCACGTTTGATTCCATGATTGCAAAGCTTATCATCACAGGAAAGGACAGGAAGGAAGCAATAAAAAATTGCAAAATGGCGCTCGACAAAGTCTGGATAAAAGGGACAAAAACAACTCTTCCTTTTTTCAGGATGCTGGTGCGCAACCAAAAATTCCAGGATGGTACTTTCACTACTGCCTTTATTGAGAAAGATATTGAGAAATACTACCTGAACAGTGAGTATGAAGAGATGCTTGCGGCCTGGCTTGCAACCAAGCTTTTTGTGGAAGAGAATCTCCTGGAGGACAGCATCAACGTTGATTTTGAGAATGGGAAAGAGATGAGCCCCTGGCTTCTTAACAAAAGAATAAATCAATTTTAAACAAGACGGCGACGCAATGAACGAGAACCTCAAAATAAAGAAGCTGTATGCTCTTTCATCCGAGAACAGGAAGTTCAGCTTTTCGGTGCCGCTGAAGAACAAGATCCGCATTGGCAGGAGAGATTATATTGTCCAGCTAAAATCTGACGAGAAGTACGGAACTTATATTCTCTGGAAGAACCGGAAATATCCTGTTGAGATAGTAAGGTCGAGGCAAAATAAGTATGAGATACTTTTCAACGATATAAGCTATACTTTTACAGTCGAGACCCCCTTCTCACTTCAAAGGATGAAAGTCATTAAATCAACAAAGGATGTCAATGAGCTGGAGTCTTTAAAAGCCCCGATGCCAGGCAAGATAATTGATGTCTTTGTAAGGGAAGGTTCAAGTGTCCTTCGCGGCGAACCCTTGGTGATCCTTGAAGCTATGAAGATGCAGAATGAAATTCTGTCGCCGGTAAACGGCAAAGTAATTATAGTCAGCGCAAAAGCTGGAGTCAATGTAATGAAGGATGATGTTCTTATTGAGATTAAGATAGATTAGCGCATAACTGGTAGTTTATAGCTCGTAAGGGAAATCAATAATCTATGAGCCACGAGCTATGAGCCATGATCTTATTTTGCAGGTACCTGTTTCAATGTCTCACACAGAAAATCATAAAACTTTTTAACTGAAACTATATTGACTTTCTCATCAGGTGAATGTGGGTACTTGATCGTCGGGCCAAATGAAATCATATCGAGATTCGGATAAACTCCTCCGAATAGTCCGCACTCAAGGCCTGCATGAATAGCTTTTATCTCCGGAGTGTTTCCGAACATCTTCTTATATATTCCGCTCATTGTTTTCAGGATAGGAGAATTCATATTGGGTTTCCATCCCGGATAACTTCCTGTAAGAGTCACTTTAGCATCAATAAGTTGGAAAACTGAGGCGATTCTCCATGCTGTCGATTCCTTCGACGAGTCAACAGAGCTTCTTGTAAGGTTATGTGCTTCGAATTTTCCTTTTATACACCTCACAATAGCGAGGTTGTTCGAGGTTTCGACAAGTCCCTTCATTGCCTTGCTCATTCGTACGACGCCATTTGGACAGGCAAAAACTGCACGGATGATCCTGAATTGATCGGCCTTATTCATTACTTTTGCAGGAGCTTCACACTTTTTACAGGTGAAAGAAAGAGTCGGTTCCGTTTCTGCAAATTCAGCTCTGTACATTTTTTCGTAACCCTTTACAAATTTCTCGAACTGTTTAACTGATTTGGAAGGAACGAGAAGAACAGAGTATGATTCGCGGGGTATAGCATTACGGAGATCGCCTCCAGCTGCTTCTGCAATCCTGATATTAAAATCAGATTCAGCCTGCATGAGGAACCTGAACATCAGCTTATTGGAATTGGATCTTCCGAGTGCGATATCTACTCCTGAATGTCCGCCTTTAAGTCCCTTTGCCACAATACGGTATGCTGTCATTCCATGAGGCGGATTTTCTTCAGCATATTTTTTTGTTGCGCTTACATCAATGCCTCCTGCACAACCTACATAAAGTTCTCCTTCATCTTCCGAATCGAGGTTCATCAGAATATCTCCTTTCAGAATACCTTTCTTCAGGCCGAATGCACCTGTCATACCTGTCTCTTCGTCAATAGTAAAGAGTGCTTCAATAGGACCATGCTTAAGGTCTTTTGAAGCAAGGACTGCCAGTGCTGAAGCTACACCGATACCATCATCGGAACCAAGGGTCGTACCATTTGCCTTTACCCATTCACCGTCGATCAGGGTCTGGATAGGGTCTTTCGCAAAATCATGTTTTTTGTCGCTATTTTTCTGCGGCACCATATCGATGTGAGACTGAAGAATCACTCCTTTTCGGTTCTCCATACCCTTAGTCGCAGGTTTCTTTATAATAACATTTCCAACCTTGTCAACCATCGTTTCAAGTTTATGGTCCTTGCCGAATTTTACAATGAATTCAGCAAGTTTCTTCTCCATCTTTGAAGGATGAGGGATTTGTGTTATTTCATGGAAATAATTCCAGACTTGTGTTGGTTCAAGTTTCCGTATATCATTCATACTCAATTAGCTTTTAAATTAAACATATAGATCATATACAAATGTAAGATATTCTTTATCTAAAAATAGCTATATTAAATTGAAAAACAACAAAAAGAGCTTTTTGTTCTGTTTGTGAAACTGTACAAATTGCATCGAAAAAGCAATAACATATGATTTTGAATTGTCACCTCTTTTAATTACTTTTGGTCACCAAACCCGAACCTGAAAGAGAAGTGTAAATTGATAAATACTCCGTTGTTTATATGTGCAACAAGCATATAATCACAGGATTTAATACCCGGAACTAAGGAATGACGTTTTTATATGTAATAGTTGCGCTGGTCCTGGTCTTTGATTTTATCAACGGGTTTCATGATTCGGCAAATTCAATAGCGACAGTAGTTTCCACAAAAGTGCTTTCACCTCTGGCTGCGGTTGGTATGGCATCATTCTTTAATTTTATTGCCTTCACAGTTTTCACTCATAAAGTTGCCCAGACGATGGGAAAAGGTGTTGTGGATCCTGACTTTGTAAACCTAAATGTAATCGGTGCGGCACTTGTTGCAGCAATAGTGTGGAACCTGGTAACCTGGTGGCTGGGATTACCGTCAAGCTCATCTCACACTTTGGTCGGAGGGCTGGTTGGCGCAGCTGTCGCCAGTTCCGGACCTGGTTCTGTAATAACCAGTGGAGTGATTAAGATTGCAGCATTCATTATTATTTCTCCGCTTTTAGGTATGCTGATTGGATTTATTATTTCAACAATTGTTTCATATTTGGTCCGTAAGAGCACACCATCCGGAATAGACAAACACTTCCGAAGGCTTCAGCTTCTATCTGCATCTGCATTCAGTCTGGGGCATGGCGGAAATGATGCGCAAAAATCGATGGGGATTATCTGGATGGCATTGGTAATCTCCGGTTTTTTAACAAAGGATTCAGGAATTCCACATTGGGTTGTTTATTCATGCCAGCTGTCAATTGCACTAGGCACATTATTCGGAGGATGGAGAATAGTCAAAACAATGGGACAAAAAATAACCAAACTCAGGCCCTTCGAGGGGTTTTGTGCTGAAACAGCTGGTGCGATTACGCTTTTCGGGGCAACTCATTTCGGGATACCTGTCAGCACTACTCATACAATAACCGGTGCTATAATAGGTGTAGGTGCCAGAAAAGGTTTATCTGCAGTAAAGTGGGGAGTAACAACCAAGATCTTCTGGGCATGGATACTTACGCTTCCCATATCGGCTACAATTGGCGCTTTGATGTACTTCTTTTTTAACTGGATAAATTAAACCAACGTAAATAAAAACCAGGAATATGAATATCGATAAAATGCTTAAGTTTTTTGTTCCGAAAGATCACTCTTTCTATCCCCTTTTCGAAGAGGATGCAAAAAACCTCGTAAAAGCAGCTGAACTGCTTAAGGAGCTTATGTCAACCAGTGAAAATCATGAACATGAACGGATATATAAAGAGATAAAAGATGTGGAACATATTGGTGATGAAATCACTGATAAGACCTACCAGGCACTTAATAAATCTTTTATCACTCCATTCGACAGAGAAGATATTCATGAGCTGACCGCTAATATCGATGACGTAGTTGATTCAATTAATGGCATAGGCAGAAGGATATGTCTCTATAAGCCAAAAAACCTCATGCCAGTGTACAAAGAGATGGCTGCAGAGATTTATGCAGCTGCCCTTGAGATACAGATATGCATTCATGGCCTTAATGATGCCGCCGCAAACAAAAATGAGATAACCAGATCGTGCGATAATGTCAAGGCAATAGAGCATCAGGCTGACGAGTATTATTATGTCGCTATCGCAGAACTTTTTGATAAAGAAAAAGATCCGGCAGAACTTTTGAAGAACAATAAGATCCTGGAGATTCTTGAAAGGACCGTCGATGAAGCTGAGGATGTAACAGATACGATTAAGTCGATACTGATTAAGATGGCATAATAAAGGTACAATGGTACAATGGTACGATGGCACAATGGAGAAGAGATTATTGAAAATTGCATTGTACCGCGAACAGTGAACTTTCTTTATTTGCTCCTGATCATAGTAAGCACCATTTTAAATTTCTCAACAGCCTTCACAGCATGAGGTATGTTTGCCGGCATGATAATAGCCTCCCCGGCCTGTAAAATATATGGAGTCCCTCCTATTGTTATTTCTCCCTTGCCGTCGACAATCTGAATCATTGCATCGTATGGGACAGTATGTTCACTTAATGCTTCACCCATTGCAAATGAAAACAGCGATATGTTGCCAGTCTCTTTTTTTAAAACAGATTTGCTGAGAATTCCTCCGCTGGCATACTCCACTGAATCGTTGAAACTAAAGACTTTAGCCTTTTCAAATTCGATTTTTTCCATGTTAGTGTTAATTTATTAACAATAGAACAACCCTGGTTCTTAAAGGTTCATTCAGATAAAAAAAAAAGACGCTGCTTAAAGCGTCTTTCCAAAACATCTATAATATCTTAATTCTTAATATTCGGAAGTTCAAGACCGTAACCCTTCTTCTTATCTTCAGCTTTCAGCAGGAATGCAAACAAAAGCGCGAGAAATCCCAGTCCTGTAAAGATCATCATTGGAAGTGTATAGTTATAATGTGAAAATACATTGCTCAATTTTGAGATTTTCTGTCCATCTTTTGTTACAAAATTCTCAATCTTTTTATCACCTGCATAATAATCTGTAACTTTCAATTCTCCATCTTTAGCTGCCTTCTTCAGAGATTTAGTTGTTATATAGGTGGAACTGATTGTATCGTTTGCTGAAGTTACAACCGCAGTAATCGCACCATTTTTAACAGCTTGTACAAGGTGTTTTTTTGTTATAACCTCTGCACTAATTTTATCATTTGCTGAAGTGACAACTGCAGTGAGCTTACCATCCGTATTTTTAATGAACTGCGTAATTTTAAGGTCAACATCCTTCCTGCTGATTGCACCCACCTGCGTAACAGGATAAATATTCTGATCTGATGTAATAACTTTGGTTATTTGTGGACCCTGAGTTGTTACAAATCCAGTTCCTGCAACTGCGAAGTAACCAAGAAAGCACCATTTATTCAGAACCCAGCCTATAAGAGCAGGAACACCCATTAATCCCCAGTTCTGCACCCAGAAAACGAGAGCATACGCCGTACCAAGCTGGTTTTCAGGAATAATCTTGGGCACTGAAGGCCACATTGCTGAGGGCACCAGTGAAAATCCAACTCCCAGGACCAATATAAGAAATATTGCAATTATCCAGTGATGAAGGAATGGGATCGAGAACACGACATGCACAAAGATCAGCAGAATTGCTCCCAATATCATAATAGATGCCCCTTTTCCTTTCCTGTCATACATATTACCGAATAATGGAGTAAGCAATATTGTACCGAATGGCAACAAGGCAGGTATAAGGCCGGCCCAATCTTCATTGATATGGAATTTGGAGACCATCAGCTCGGTGGCATATTTCAGGAAAGGGAATACAGCAGAATAGAACAGAACACAAAGTATTGCTATGTACCACCATCCTCTATTCGTAACTATTTTCCAGATATCCTTGACACGAAAAGCTTCCTCATTATCTACTGTCTGGTTTGCTTCATCATAAGCTGCTTGTGATGCATCCAGCTTTTTATCCATAAAAGTGTACATGAAAAATGATATAAGGCCTATACACAATAGAATAAGGCAGACAAGGATCGGTGCAGATACTGTATTGAATGCTTTAGCTATTGGAAGAGAAGTCGAAAGAGCGAGTGCAGTTCCTAACCTTGCAGTTGCCATCTCCAGACCCATTGCCAGAGCCATCTCCTTACCCTTGAACCACTTTACAATGATCTTGGATACTGTAATTCCGGCAGTTTCTACGCCAACCCCGAATATTGCAAAACCAACCCCTGCCATCAGAACCTGTGCGTTCACATGCCAGAACAAGACATGCCATGTCTGGCCATCCAGCATATGGGTAGAAACAGCCCAGTACTTTATAGCTGTTCCAATAACCATTATAGTTGCGGCCATTAAACCAGTGAAACGTACCCCCATCTTATCAAGAATTAAACCTCCTACGATAAGCATCAACAGGAATACATTAAACCATCCATATGCACTGGTGAAGAACCCAAATTCAGAACTATTCCAATGTAATTGACCTTCAAGCAATCCTTTAAGCGGAGCCATCACATCTGTAAGATAATATCCGCAAAGCATTGTAAATGCAACTACTGCCAATGCTGTCCATCGTGCAGCTTTTGAGTCGCGCAGGGTTTTTGTTATTGCTTCCATAAAAATGAATTAGTGATTTAAAGTGCGGTAAATGTAAAAAATAAATTGGATGTAACTTCCCAATTTGATTATTAATAATTAACTAAACTCCGGCCTGATTGTTGTATTGAAGTTAAGCCGGGTAATATGATTAATATCCGGGAGATTTAATAATTTTGTAGAAATTTACATATTGGAATATATCAATATATGAGACGCTCCATATTAATCACTCTGTTTTTCCTAGGTACGGTTGCTGCATTTTCCCAGATTATACCTTCTTCAGATAACTCTTCAGTAAAATGGTATACGATCCAGGATGCCGAAAAGCTTATGAAGCAATCGCCCCGTCCACTGTTTATAGATACCTATACTGACTGGTGCGGATGGTGCAAAAAGATGGACAGGGAGACCTTTACGAATTCTGTTATTTCAGACCTGCTCAACAACAAATTCTACCCGGTCAAATTCAATGCTGAAGGCAAGGATGACATTACGTTCCTGGGCCAGAAATTCGTGAACGACGGCAAATATGGAAATGCCCATCAGCTGGCTGTAGCTCTTCTACAGGGACAACTTTCATACCCGACTATCGTCTTCCTTACCCAGGAAAATGGTAAAATAGGAGTCTCTCCTGTTCCGGGCTTCAAGGAAGCAAAGCAGATGGAGGTTCTTCTTACTTTTTTTGCTGAAAAAGCTTATCTTAATGGGAAATGGGAAGATTACCAGAAGAGCTTTGTGGGAAAGATTAAATAGTTGCTGGTTCCTGGGTACTCGTTACTCGTTACCCGGTATTTTTAAATCCGGAACCGAGTACATTTCTATCTTCCAATCACATAATTAGAAGGAAGCTGCATTACCTCTCCCAACTGATAAACCAGTTTCCTGGAGCTATAAAGGATTTTGCCATTCATGATTATTTTAATATTGGCAACATCCGGTATCCGGTAGAAAAGCTTATCATATAATGCATCGGATGATTTTTGCGTTCCTTTTTCAAAAATTACAATATCCTTTGTCTTCTGTTCTGGAACAACTTCTGCAAGAACTGGTATTCCGGAAGAAGAACTCGTCTCTTCAGGTCCGGTTTCTTCAGAAAATCTGAATATTGGAGATGATTTACCCGATAACTCCTTCATCGGAATAAATTGGTAAGTAAAAACATTAATATCAGTAATATACTTGCCAGCAAATAACTCGGTATATTCCTTCTCCATCCTGTTGATCTCATTTATTGAAGCATTATCCTGAGGAAAGACAGTTGCTTCTCCGGTCAGGATCAATAC
>Ga0182019_10001174_pt1 | contig 13234 bp, 12 predicted proteins | sample 812E2MmetaG_FD_120483 | JGI IMG/M metagenome (GOLD analysis project Ga0182019, IMG submission 120483) | Permafrost microbial communities from Stordalen Mire, Sweden - 812E2M metaG | ecosystem: Environmental > Terrestrial > Soil > Wetlands > Permafrost | place: Sweden: Stordalen | collected...
ACGCCTAGCACGCGGGCAAGGTCGCGCGCGACCGAGGGTTTTTCGGCGATCACCAGTTGCACCATGTGAGTTTATCGGAAGTCGCGCGAAGAAGGTGCGTGGTGATCGATGGATTCCTTGCTGGCAAGGCTTTTCTGCAGTATCGCAAGCGGGGCGGCGCGCGCTTGCTGCCCTTGCCCGATTTCTACATCGGTGCGCACGCCGCGGTCCGGGGTTATCGTCTGCTCACTCGGGATGCCGCCCGCTACCGGAGCTATTTCCCGACGGTAGATCTCGTGACGCCAGCCTGACGATGGCTGGTCACCGCACCGGATCGAGCAGGCGTCCCCTTTCGCTGCTCGCCTGCACCGGCCGGTGCAACACGATCTCACGGCCGGCCTTGCGGCCCTGCTCGTAGGCCTCGGTCCGGTAGAGGCCGATGCCCGAACCGCGGGTGGTGCGCGGATAACGCTGGCGCAGATAGCCGGCCAGCTCTGGATCCCCCACCCAAACCAAACCCTCGCGCCGACTTTCGGCAACACCTGACTTCAGTTTCTCGTCGAAACCGATCATCACCCCGCTCATGAAACGCCGCCGATCGCGGTTGCTGGCAATGCCGTGCCGGCGCCTGTGCTCATGCCACAGTCGCTCCGCGGTCTCTAGCAGGAATCCGTGCACGTACGCTGCCACTTCCAGATTGGACAGGGTGCCGCAGATCTCCAGCACCCGGCCGCGCCGCCCCTCGCTCGCCACATAGTAAGGCACCCAGATCACCTCGACGAAAAAGTGACGCGCCAGAATGCCTGCCAGCACATGCTCGGCCGCCTCGATGCGGCCGCTCGGCCGGCCCAGGTGCCGGAAGGCGAAGCCCTCGGCGGCCCGAGTCACCGTCTGATCGATGTTGTGCTTGAGCATCAGCCGTTGCGCCGTGTTCATCGCCGCTTCGGCCTCGTGCAGGTTGGGGCTCTCGGCCAGGGCAAGCAGGCGCGCGATCCGGCGCAGCACCGGATTGCCCTCGCCTCCTGCCGCCTGGGGCAGCCCGCGCGCCGACGGATCAAAGCCATGCTGTCGGCACAGATTCTCGAAGGCCGGGCCATGCGCGGTCTGGTCGCCCAAGCCCATCACCTCGTCGACAAACTGGTGCGCGATCTCATGCTTGAGCACCTCGCGCACCACGCCCCAGGGCTGGTGATAGACCAGCGAGCGCGCGAGCGAAAGCGTGCGGCTGCGGCGATCCCAGAATCCCAGGCGCGCACCCGCATCGTGCAAGGCGAACACCGGCGGCCGCAATCGGCCGCGGAAGTGGTTGCCGCTGATCTCGCGCCAGGTAGCAGCCAGCTCGCGCAACAGCGCCGCTTCCAGGATCTCTCTCATGGTGAAAGCTCCTGCGCTAGCCTGCGCGCCAGCGTGCTCGATCGGCTGACCAGCTCGGGCACGCCGGCATTGTGATAGGCGTTGCCGTGGAAATACAAGCCAGGGTAGCGTCGCTCACCTGCCTCTAGCGCTGCCACCCGTTCCATGTGCCCGAGCGTGTACTGAGGCAACCCGCGCTGGTGGCGTACTATGTGCGCGAACGCCGGCGGCGCGGTCAAGCCCAGCAGGCCACGAAGCTCCGCATCGGCCAAGCCAGTCAGCTCCTGATCGGACAGGCTTGCCGTCTCGGGATGGCGTGCACCGCCGGTGCGCACCGAGAACAGCCACGACCCGGCCGGCGCGCGATCCGGGAAGATGGCCGAGGCAAAGATGGCACCAACTATCTTCAAATGCTCGGATCCGGGCACGAAGAACCCATAGGCATCAGGCGGCCGTGGCAGCGCCGAGCCCGGATAGCCCAGGTGCACGAGCTCTACCGAAACATAGGGGATGTGCGCGAGGATCTCGGACAAGTCGGAATCCAGCGGCCGGACTACCTGGCAGGCCTGGTGGGCCGGAATGGCCAGCACCAGCAGGTCAGCGTCCAACCTGCTGCTGCGCCCATCTTCTTCGACCGTCAGACGGAAGCCATCTTCGCCACGCTCCACCTGCACGATGCGCACACCCAGGCGAAGCCGGTCGCCCAGTCGGCTGGCCAGCGCCGTGGTCAACTCGTCCAGGCCAGTCACGAACGACGACAGCCGCGGCGCATCGCCGCCTGCGTGCCGCTTGGCCCGTTGCCGCTTCAGATCAGCGCGCATGCCGAGAACCAGGCTGCGATGCTCGCGCTCCAGCGCAGCCATCAGCGGAAACGCGGCCGGCAGGCTGACCGCATCGGGATCACCCGCGTACAGGCCGGAGACCAGCGGTTGCAGTAGGCGTTCACCGGCCCGCGCGCCCAAACGCCGGCTGGCAAAGGCGGTGACTGACTCCTCCTCGCCACGCGCCGAGGGGCCGCGGGGCAAGACCAAATCAGCCAACATGCGCAGCTTGGCCGAAACCGGCAACAGCCGCGAACGGAAAAACGCCGCTGCCGCAAGCGGAGTGTCGTGCAGGCGGCCGTCCACCACCACCAGCCGGCGCTCGCCAGCGGCAAAGGCCGGCAGCACGCGTCCTGCAATGCCCAGGCTGCGCGCCAGGGGAGTGATGCTGTCGTACCGGTCGAGGTAGCTGGCCGGGCCGCGCTCACAGATGTAGCCGTCGCGGCGATCGGTCTCGATCTTGCCGCCTGCCCGCCGCGCACTCTCCAGCACCAGCACGGAAACACCAATCCGTTCCAACTCGAAAGCAAGCGACAGGCCGGAGATTCCGGCACCGGCGACGACGACGCGTTTCATGAGTTCGTGCAAGGCCATAGCAGCGTCATGCGTCCCCCGCAAGAGGCTGCTTCACGGCTTGACCTGCGCATGCAACAGCCCCACGTGCCACTCAAACGCCAAACCGCCACTCGGTGTGTCGGTTGACAACTCCAGGTCATCGGCACCAAAGATCGCGTGCAGCGATCCGCGGCTTTCCAGGGTGGCCAGCAGCGCTTGAGTGTCGGCAAGTCGTTCCTCGATCACCACCGACTCCAGGCGCTTGATGCGCATATCACCTGGCAGCAAGCCGGCCATGTCTTCCATGCGCAAGCCTTGACTGAGCAAGCGACGAAAGTTCCGCCGGCGTGCGTGCAGGTGCCGGGCCAGCCAGCGATTACCATCCGCGCTGCTGAAATGGCGCAAGGGCGCGCTCACCAGAAGCCAGCCCCCAGGCCGCAGCACGCGCAGCACCTCGTCCCCAGCGGCGGGCTGGAACCAGTGCCAAGAGAAATTGGACACCACCACATCCAACGCGGCATGCGCATAGGGCAGCGCCTCGGCCGCCGCGTGGCGCAGGGGAACACCGGCCAGCGCCGGCTTGTGCGCTGCCCGCGCCAGCATTGGCGCCGACACGTCCACGCCCTGCCAGGCAACCCCAGGAAACGCCCGCAAGAGCCCTTCCGTCGCAAACCCGCTGCCACACCCTAGGTCCAGCCCACGCCCCTCGACAAACGGCCCCGCCCCGGCGACCAATCTGGTCAGTAGCGTCCCGTAGAATTCACGGTTGCCAGTGCAGTCGTAACGTCGTGCCCGCTCGCCATCGCACCACGGGCCCGCGCTGACGTTGCGTTCGGGCGCGACGGTGTTGCGTACGATGCTCGAGCACATGGCGAATCGAGCGCAGTCTTTACCATGTGCCCCGCCGATGTCCCGCCAGCTTTGACCAAGCAACTCTGCGGGCATCGGGCTGCCCTGTGACGAATCGCGATCAGCAGCATCCAACCTCCGGCCCGTGCAAGTGCCACTCTTCGAGGGCATCGGTTAACGGATCCCTACTGTGGCGTACGGTTCAGCCTCTCCACCTGGTAGCCCTGCTCGCGCAAGCGTCCGAGTATTCCCTGGTACACGGTGCTGTCCATCGTCTTGGCACGGCTGAGGATCCACAGGTAGTCACGGCTGGGGTGACCGACGACAGCGTACTCGTAGTTTGCGCCGAGATCGATGATCCAGTAATCGCCCCAGAAGGGTCTGAAAAAACTCACTTCCAACTTGGCGTTCGTGGTTTGGTCGACCACCCGGGCCAGCCCCTTCGCCGAGTCCTCCTTGCCGGCGAGCGAGCCCTTGCGGCAGCGGTTGAGCACGTTGATTTCGCCCTCGCCGCGGATGGTATAGGTGGCGCTCGTGCCCGTGCAGCCAAGCTGGAATCGCTGGGGAAAGCTGGCGATGTCGTACCAGGTCCCCAGGTAGCGCTGCAGATCCACGCGCGGCACTGTCCGAAGCTCGGGCAAGCCTAGGCGCGCGGTTGAGGTTTTCGCACAGCCAGCCAAGGCAACCCAAACGAGCAGCAGGCTCGCGAGTCTTGCCGGCCAGGTTGCACTCGGGTTGCGTTTCATGGGTGTCCCTTGTTGCTACCCAGCCTAATGTTACTGAGATGGCTGAGACGCGGTTCGGTTACGCGGTTCTGCAGCGCGAATCAATGTGCGGCCATGGCCGGTGGAGGTTCGGCAGGACATGCTTGTCAGGTCCTGCGCGTGCCAGCGCCGGCCAAAGGGAGTGAAGAAACATGACCATGGAGAGTGAACCCCACCCATCGAGCGGACCGATGCCGGTCATCTTCGCGGCCCACGGCGCGCCCATCCTGCTCGACGATGCCGTGTGGATGGCTGAGCTCGCCGCGTGGGGCAAGGCGATGCCGCAGCCCAAGAGCATCCTGATGGTTTCGGCTCACTGGGAAGCGCGGCCCACGACATTGGGCGCCACCCGGACGGTGCCGCTCATCTACGACTTCTTCGGCTTCCCCGATCGCTACTACCACACCCAGTACCCCGCTCCTGGCGCACCCGAACTCGCCGCACGCGTCCGTGATCTCTTGCGCCACAACAGCCTCGCGGTTGTCGACGATCCGGCGCGCGGGCTCGACCACGGGGCCTATGTCCCGCTGGTGGCGATGTACCCCGACGCCGATGTTCCTGTGCTGCAGATCTCGATGCCCGGCCTCGATGCCCACGAACTCTTCCAGCTTGGCCAGGCGCTGGCGCCACTTCGCAACGAGGGTGTGCTGGTGTTTGGCAGCGGTTTTCTCACGCACAACATGCGCTACGCATTCCGCCCGGGCATTCCGCCATGGGCGAAGCAGTTCGACGCATGGACCGCCGACGCGCTTCTGCGCTTCGACGTGGACGCGCTCATGGATTTTCAAGTCCGCGCCCCGGCGGCCAAGATGGCTTTGCCCACCTGGGAGCACTACGCGCCTGTGCTGGTGGCGGCGGGAGCGGTCGGCAACCGGCGACCCACAACCAGTTTTCCCATCACCGGCTTTTGGCTGGAGGGGGCATTCACCAAGCGATCGGTCCAGTTCGACTGAGCGTGACGGCCTCCCGATTCCTCCCGCCCGCGACTACTATCTACTAGTAGCAACGGGCGACGCGAAATAGAGAAAGTATTCGAACTGGCGTCCGGCGCGCATGACGTCGAAAGCGACCTCGTCGCACTGGCCGAATACCTCGGTCAGCGCATCCTGCAGTCTGGTTGACCGAGACGATGACCAAAACCCAAGCAGGCCACCCGCGCGAAGCTTGCTGAGTGACGTTTCGAGAAATTGCGACAGATAGAGCGACGCATTTGACTGGTGAACGATGAAGTCGGGACCGTTGTCCACGTCCATCAAGATGAGGTCCACGCTGCCAGGCGAAAGCGATTCCACATAGGTGCGTATGTCGGCGACATGCACCTGCACCCGCGGGTCCTGTAGAGCCGCTCGCGCATGAGGCAGCAAGCCCTGCCGCGCCCAATCCACCAGCAGGCTTTCGATCTCCACCACGTGGATCGCACGCGGCACCGGGGATGCGGCTACCTCCAACAAGGTGAACCCGAGGCCAAGTCCTCCTATCACGACAATCTCAGGATGGGACACGCGTGCCAACGATTCGGACGCGAGTTTGCGTTCGGTCGTGCAGTCCTCCGAATCCATCAAAAAGACCCCATTGCAGATCAGTTCACACACGGTTAACGAAGCCTCGTCGCCTCCTCGACTTCGCCGGCGGAGGACGAGTTCTCCGAACTTGCTCGTTCCGCGGGCGATTGTCTCGGGGATCACTTTGGCGAATCAGCATTCTGCCCGAGCGGCATACCGGCGGCGAGGGGAGAACTTGGCACCCCGCAAAATCACTGTCGGATCCAGCTGACGATGAACGTCCCATGCGGGGAAAGGTCGGCATCTGTCCACGGGCCGCCGGCGGGAGCGCTAGACGCCAGAAGATTGCTCGAATCAGAGCCTCTGGCAAGCTTCCAGGCCGTGCCGCCTATCCCATTCGTTGCCATCCAGGTAAACCAGTTGTTGGCTTCGGGTTCGCAGAGCTTGCCGTCAAGACCGCCATCGGCGTTGGTGGCGCCGAATTCGGTTACGAAGAGGGCAACTCCCTTCGAGATGGCCGTGTCTCCCTTGGTTCGCAGCCACTGGGTGTGGGAACAGGAATACCAGTGAAGGGTGTAGAGCAGGTTTGTCCCGACCACAGGATCCGCGGCCGCCTTGTCAACATCCTGTGAGTATGTTGGCGTTCCCATGATGATGAGGTTGTCCGGGTCCTTGGCGCGAATCGCTGCCACGATGGCCGTGTGGTACGGCTTGATCTGTGCCCAGGTGACGTTCACCGGCTCGTTGTAGTCTTCGTAGAGTATGTTCGGGCAAGACCCGTACTTTGTGGCCAGGTTGGTGAAGAAGGTGACTGCCTGGGACTGGGTGTTCTGCGCATCCCCGGAATGCCAGTCAACAATCACGTACATACCCAGGGAAAGCGCATTGCTCATGATGGTGTCGATCCTGGCCTGCATGGCCGTTTCATTGCCGATGTATCCACCCGACACGTCGGTTCCCATGGCAGCACGCAGTATCTGAACCTTCCAGGTATCGCGCATGGACTGCATCCCGGCCTTGCCTTCGGCGTCCTGCTTGCCCTCCCAGTTCAGCCAGTAACTGCTGATGCCTTTCATCTGGTAGGGATTCCCAGCCTGGTCCTGGATCTTGGTTCCGACGACCTTCAATTGACCATGGGTCGCAACCGGGGAGCCAGCTGGTGCGGGGAAGCTACAGCCGGGCATAGCACCAATTCCACCCCCTCCCGTCGTTCCGCCATTTCCGGTCGTTCCGCCATTTCCGGTTGCGCCACCAGTTCCGGTCGTTCCACCAGCCCTGGTCGTTCCCCCCGTTCCGCTCGTTCCGCCGGTTCCAGTCGTTCCGCCTGTTCTGGTCGCGCCACCGGTTCCGGTCGCGCCGCCGGTTCCGGTCGCACCGCCGGTTCCGGTCACGCCGCCGGTTCCGGTCACGCCGCCCGTTGCGGTTGTTCCACCTGTGCCTATCGTCCCGCCAGTTCCGGTGGCCCCACCGGTTCCGATCACCCCTCCACTTCCGAACGCACCACCGGTTCCGATGTTCCCACCAGCTCCGATGTTTCCGCCTGTCCTGGTTGACCCACCCGTTCCGGTTGCCCCGCCCGTTTGGGTCACGCCACCAGAGCCGGTGTTTCCTCCCGCCCTGGTTGTTCCGCCAGTTCCTACCGCACCACCTGTTGCGATCTTTCCGCCCGATGCGGTCACGCCGCCCGACGCTGTCGCACCGCCCGATCCTGGCATCCCTCCGGTTTGTTGACCGCCTGAGCTGATAGCACCGCCCGACCCGGTCGCACCTCCAGACTCCCCTGCCCCGCCCTCGCCGGCAGTCGAGCCTGGCAGGGTATCTCCGCACCCGAAGCTAGGAGCCGTTGCAAGGACACCCAGGCCAAGTACGAGGAAGGCGCCCAGTGCCTTCGTAAGGAAACGGTCGCTCATCTTGTTGCTCATTTCTTCTCCGACGAAAAAGTAGGTGCTGAAAGATGTTGGTTGCGGTTCAAGAGCTTCATTGGAAAAACAAGAATACAAGCAACGCAGCGCAATGTGACAACCATCGTGCAATTGCGCGCAATGACGCCCGGCACGGGCCAAGTCCGCTCTTGGTCTCGACGCCACCTTCTGCAGAAATCGCAGATGCGGCGCTTCTTCTTGACATGGCCGCGAGTGGGATAGCATCAGGCCATGGAACCCAGGCGGTTCGTGCGTACCTCGGCGAGAAGCCCTCTCGGCATCGGCGTATTCGTTCTCGCGATCGCCACGGGTGCGGGTGCCAGGCTGATGGGCCTGCCCCTTTTGCCCTCGATCCTCTCTGGTCTCGGCTTGTCGAACTCCAGCGAATCTGCGTCGAGGTGCTAACCTCGATCGCGAGGTATGATGGGTGTCCTCGCAAGCCGGCCTAGTCCACCCCGATGCATCCCAGCGAACAAACATCCAAGCCTGACAAGACGGTTGATACGATCATGCAGGCTGGCCAGATCGTGGACGGAAAGTACCGAGTGGATCACTTGCTTGGGCAGGGTGGGATGGCAGCAGTGTGGGCGGGCTCGAATGAGCGCACGGGCAAGCGAGTCGCCCTGAAGGTGATTCTGCGGTCCTTAGCTACCACGCGCGAAGCCGAACGTCTGGTCTACAGCGAGGCGTTGGCCGCCAGCCGGGTGAACCATCCCAATGTTGTGACGGTCTTCGATGTCATCGAACATGAGGGAATGGCGTGCATCGTGATGGAGCTGCTCGACGGAGAGCCGCTGGGCACGTACATGGCTCGCAAGGGACGCCTGAGCGTGAGCGAAGCGACGTCGCTTCTCTTGCCCGCCATGCGTGGAGTCGCAGCTGCCAACGCACAGGGTGTCGTCCACCGCGATCTCAAGCCACAGAACATCTTCATCTGCATCGGGCCCGACGGGCACATCCTGACGACCAAGGTGTTGGATTTCGGTATCTCAGTCATGATGGAACGAGTGGTGGACCCCTCGGCAGGGACCGCCCTGGCCTTGACCATGGGCACCCCGTACTACATGGCTCCCGAGCATATTTTGGGGGAGAGACGCATCGATGAGCGTGCTGATGTGTACGGCTTTGGTGTGTTGTTCTATGAGGCGCTGAGCGGAAAGTTGCCGTTCTCAGGCGAGCCAGGACCGGAGCTCTTCCAGCGCATCTTGAAGGAACCCGCTCCTTCCTTGACGCAATCCCATCCTGATTTGCCCAAGGGCCTGGTGCGCATTATCGAAGTTGCCATGGCCAAGGAGCCGGACCATCGCTATTCCGATCTGAATCTGATGGTGAGCGCCATGGAAAACGAGCTGCTGGCGTCTGCCCCAGTCTCGCGTTTGATCACCCCGCTGGTTGGCGCACCCCCGTTTGCCCTACGCGATGCCGAGTTCGGACAGTCCGTGGTGCAAACCATCCTTGCCAGGAATCCGTCCCGTCCGCACCAGGAGACGAAGATGCTCTTCGCGTTTCCTCTCGGGAAGAGCGAACCGAGAGCCAGCAAGGGTGGATCTAGCCGTGCATCGCATGATCACCTGGAAGTGGCAGGGCCGCCCCCAGCCACAGGTCGCGTAACGGCTTTGGTGCGTCTGAAACCGCGGTTTCGGAAGGCATTGTTGCTCATCCGGTCCTCTTCTGCCCTTCGCGCTTGGTCGCTCGCTTACCTTCGTAGCCGGCGAGGATTGATCGGCGCAGGGGTCGCGGTCGCGCTGGTTTTCGCAATTTGGATAGCCACGCGAAGCTCCGGTCCTGTGCATCGAGCTTCGCGAGTACCGGTCGCGAGCCCCGCGCCCGCAGCAAGCTCGCCCGCCGTTCCAAGGGTGGAGCCAAGGGCGATCATTGTCCCGCTAGCAGCGCCCCCCCCTTTGCCTGCCTCGCCACCACCTGCGCCAGGCACACTCGCAACCGCCGGACAGAGCGAGCCCAAGAGTCACGTACGCGCGCATGGTACATCGCTTGCGTCGGCGCGTGCGCGATCACGGGCGGCAAGGTCTCGCGCTGCGGCGCCCCGTGCCGGGAAGCTGTCCGCGGACGATTTCTAGCGTCCAAGCTGTGAGAATTCGTTTCACCCAGCACCCATGCAAACCCATTGCATGGCGATGCCCGCACACGAGGCGGCGTGAATGAGGTACGATGCATGGCGAGATGACTAGAAGCGTTGGCCTAGTCGGTTGCGTGACGGTCACGATTGCGCTGGGCAGCTGCGGGTCGGGTGGGATTGCGATTGGCGTGGACGCGGGGCAGGCGGATGCGCCGATGGCCACGCTCGCCGACGGCGCCGGCGGAGATGCCGTGCGCGGCGACGCCGACGTCTTGCCGGGGCAGGCGGATGCGCCGATGGCCACGCTCGCCGACGGTGCCAGCGGAGACGCCGTGCGCGGCGACGCCGACGTCTTGCCGGCCCAGGCAGATGCGCCGATGGCCACCGGGGACGCCGGTGCTGACGGTGGACACGTCATTCCGGTGGCTGTTTCGGCGGGCCTGTTCTCCACCTGCGCGCTGCTGTCGAACGGGACGGCGAGATGCTGGGGGTACAACTACTACGGCCAACTCGGCAACGCGACGACGACCGACTCGACCACTCCCGTCGTGGTCCAGGGATTGAACGACGCAGTCTCGATCTCGGCGTCGGACGGGTATCACGCCTGCGCCGTACGGGCCAACGGCACGGCACAATGCTGGGGCGGCAACCTCTACGGCGATCTCGGCGATGGCACCATGGTCGATTCTTCCTCGATCAAGACGGTGTTGAACCTGTACAACATTGCGACCATCAGCACTGGTGGCAATGCCACCTGCGCTGCGCTCGTCGACGGGACCGCGTACTGCTGGGGCGAGGCGTCGGGCGTGGGGGGGGGACGTCCGTACCGCTTCCGCTCAAGGGCGTGGTCTCAATCCAAGCTAGCGACAGTGACATCTGCGCGCTTCTTGCCGATGGCACGGTCGACTGCTGGGGGGACAACACTTCCGGCCAGATTGGCAACGGCACGTACGCCGACCCCATCCACCCGGTATCGACGCCCACCGCGGTGCAGGGGCTGAACCACGTCGTCGCCATCTCCACCGGTACCGGGGGCGAGTGTGCCGTCTTGGCGGACGGCACAGCCGCATGCTGGGGCGACAACGACCATGGTCAGCTGGGCAACGGAACGGTGATCGGTGGCCCGCCGTACGGCAGCTCGACGCCCGTGGCAGTCTCCGGGCTGACGAATGTGGTAGCGATCACGACAGCCGGCTACTATGCCTGCGCGCTGCTCTCCGACGGCAGCGTGAGTTGCTGGGGCGACAATGAATGCGGCACCCTGGGCAATGGCACGACGACGGACTCGTCCTTGCCCATCGCGGTTCCCGGTCTGAACGACATCGTGGCGATCTCGGCCGGCATCGACCACGTCTGTGCGTTGGCGGCGGACGGAACCATCTGGTGCTGGGGGCTCAACCTCAACGGCGAGCTTGGCCATGCGCCCACCAATGATTCGTGCAAAGGTGCGGTGTGCTCGATGACTCCGGTGAGAGTCGATTGGTCGACGAATCCGGACGGAGGACTGGACAGCACGTTCCCGCCGGCTCGCGACGCCGCCCAGGAAAGCCTGCCGGCCAGCGCCGATGGGGGCGTCCCCTGCCGACTCAGTTCCGACTGTGCGAACCTGGGCGGGACTTTCTGCCAGAAGGACTCGTGCGATCCATCGGTCATCGGGGTCTGCGCAGTGATTCCCGGCTTCTGCCAGAACGAGGTCAACTTCGTGTGCGGCTGCGACGGCAACACGTACGAGTATCCGTGTTTGGCTCACGCCGAATCAGTGAACATCGCTTCCCAGGGCCCCTGCCCGCTTCCCGATGGCGGAGCCCCCTGCGCGACCAACTCGGACTGCGGAGCCGGGCTCTACTGCAAGAAGGAATCTTGCGCGGCGGCGACCGGTCTGTGTACCGGCGAGCCGGATTTCCAGGTCTGCTTCCACGAATCGAAGGACGCTGGCCAGTCGGCCTGCGGCTGCGATCACCAGACCTACCTGAATGACTGTGAGGCCGCAGTGTACGGGGTCAACGTCGATTTCGAGGGAGATTGCTCCCCGCTGCCTTTTGGGCCGTGCGCGTCCCAGTCGGATTGCGGAGACCAGAGCTACACAGCACTGGTCTTCTGCAAGCCCACCAGTTGCGGTGCCGCCGCCGGGGTCTGCACCGCCATCCCCAATGCCTGCCCGGGGCTCTCTGAGCCAGTGTGCGGTTGCAACGGCAACCGCTACGTCAACGCGTGCTTCGCGGAGCGTGCGCACGTCGGCTGGTACACTACCGACGGCGGTTGCCCCTAGCCACCGAACGGTTTGAATGTTGGGTGGAATCGAGAGCCTGCGCGCCATGCTGGCTACTCTCGTCGTCCGTCGAAAACGCCATTGCGCGTAGCCCGCCAGAGGCTGGATGGGAGTTGACCGCGAGGGAAAATCTGGTTCACTTGAGTCCATGCTCAAACCCGAACCAGATCGCGCCGTTCGCGCTGCGGTACGGGCGGTTTTCTGTCTCGCTCTGGCGTCCTGCTCCAACAGCATGGTCGACGCGTCCCCGTTGGGCGGCAGCACCGCACCCGGTTCTACTCAGGCGGGTGTTTCGGGTGCGGGGGCAAGTCCGTCAAGTGCCGGCAGCGCGGGCGCAGGTGGCCTGCTTCTCACCATCGATCCCTCGACCGCGTCATCATCGTTCGATGCTTCCGCTGATGGCCCCTTCCAGTTGGTCCCCTGCACAGATGGCCCTGGCTGCAACTGCTCCACCCTCTCCGTGGCGGTTATCGGCAAACCCGGAAAGTGGGGCGCCAATCCCAATGGCGACAGCGACACCGCCCTGCAAGACTGGCTCAACTCGAGTAGCGCGGGGACTGCGAAGGTCGACAATTTCACCGCGAGACCCACTCTCACCCCGGATTTCCTGGCACCCTACAACGTCATTATCTTGGCGTCGCTTTCTGATGATTCCCTCACTGGACCATTCTGGGTGTTCGACAGTTCGGAAGTCGCCGCCTTTGCCGACTGGGTGCAGAACAAGGGTGGCGGCGTGATCACGCTCACCAGCTATTCAGGCGATGGCAGAGAAATCAATGCCCCCAATCAACTGCTCGCGTTTTCCGGCATCTCGTACAACAACGACGGGATCTATGCAACTTGTGCCGACTGGCGGGTTTGTGGCTGCGCCGTTTGCAACACGCTTTCAGATTGGAACAGGACCGATCCAGTCATCGCCAACCTGAGCAACAACCTCACATGGGTGGGTCTCGACAACGGTCGATCCATCAACGCACCCGCGGATGCCCATGTTGCCGCCACCGTCCCTGGGCCGCCCGTCAAGAATGCGCTGGTGGGCAAGCTGGTGGGCAAGGGACACGTGCTCGCCTATGCTGACGAATGGATCACCTACACCACCCAATGGAACGGCCAGGGCAATCCCCACACGAATGATCCGAGCTG
>Ga0182019_10001178_pt1 | contig 13210 bp, 15 predicted proteins | sample 812E2MmetaG_FD_120483 | JGI IMG/M metagenome (GOLD analysis project Ga0182019, IMG submission 120483) | Permafrost microbial communities from Stordalen Mire, Sweden - 812E2M metaG | ecosystem: Environmental > Terrestrial > Soil > Wetlands > Permafrost | place: Sweden: Stordalen | collected...
CAATGTCTACACAGGCAGCAAGCGCCGCAGCGAGCCGCGCAACGGAACTGGAAAAATCGCTCCGCCGCGTCATCCGCGGCAAAGACGACGTCCTGCGCCTCGCCCTGGTTTCCATCTTCGCCAAAGGCCATCTGCTGATCGAGGGCGTCCCCGGAGTAGGCAAGACCACACTCGGCCAGGCTCTGGCACGCGCCATCGATTGCACCTTTCAGCGCATCCAGTTCACCAGTGACATGTTGCCCTCCGATGTGCTGGGCATCTCGATCTACTCCGCCATCGAGCAGAAATTCGAATTCAAACGCGGACCCGTATTCGCCAACGTCCTCTTAGCCGACGAAATCAACCGCACCACGCCGAAGACGCAGTCCGCCCTGCTCGAAGCCATGAACGAGGGCCAAGTCACCATCGACGCGCACTCCTATCCGCTGCCGCAACCGTTCCTGGTCATCGCCACGCAGAATCCCATCGAGCACCACGGCACTTATCCGTTGCCGGAATCGCAACTTGATCGCTTCCTGATGCGGGTTCGCATGGGATATCCCGAAGGCAACGCCGAGCGCGAGATTCTGCGCTCCGAAGCCGGCGCCGCCCAACTCGATAACCTGCGCCCCGTCCTCAACGCCGCCGACGTAGTCGAAATTCAGCAAGCCGTAGCTCAAGTCCACGTGGACGAATCGCTCATCACTTACATGCTGAACATCGTCGTCAAAACCCGCGAGTCCGAGTACCTCTCCCTCGGAGTTTCTCCCCGAGGCTCGCAGATGCTCTACCGCGCCGCCCAAGCCATGGCCTTCCTCGAAGGCCGCGATTACTGCACTCCCGAAGATTTCAAGCCGCTGGTCGTCTCCGTCTTCGCCCACCGGGTAGTGGTGAGTTCCCTCTACACGTCCACCCTGAAAAAATCTGAGCAAGCCGAACAAGTCCTCCGCGAGATTGTAGAGAGCGTGCCGGTACCGGTGTAGCGGATAAATCTCGCTCAGAACCTGCCGCCGGCGCTCGTGGGACTGAAACGCAAGCTATACGAATATACGATCAGATTTACCGGCACCGTATAGTCGACTGCGATGAATAGAACCGGATTCTGTGGCGTACCGCTGCGCCGTACCGTCACCTGCTTGGGATTGAGCGGGATTTCATGCTTGGCCGCTTTGCGAATTACGATGTTGCGAAGTTCTTCGTCGGAGTTCGGCGCCGCAACCCCAGTGCGCCAGCCAAGCTGCGCCGCCGTATCCCGCAGCTCATCTTGAAAAACAATGTTGGTGACTTCGGGCTCAAGAATTTCCCAGCCCGCCATGATCACTGCCAAGGCTATGGCGATCCCGAAGACATATTTCATCGGAATCTCCTTCCCGCGCCAGACTTCCCGCCTTCGCGCCGCCGCCGCCGGGTTTACTCGCCCGAAGCGGCAGGCGGCGCCGGCTGCAAGCTGGAAAGACGCGAGATCGTCGCCACCATCATTCCGGAGAGGAACTGCATGGTAGCTACATCGTTGTTGTCGAACGCGTGGGGCGTCGACGACAGCACTTCAAAAACTCCCAGCGTCCGCCGGAAGTGACGTAGCGGGGCAACCAGAATTGACCGCACACCCATGCGCCGGCAACTTGCCCAATCCACGCGCGGGTTTGACTCGGCGTCGTTACACAGCAGCACTTCGCCCGTGCGCACGCATTCGGCCGAAAGTCCGCTATCGGTCTGCAGGCGGACCCCAATATCGGGAGCGGTACGGCCGGTGCGCGCCCGGCAAACAATTTCGTTGCCCCGGCGCAGCGCGATGGCCGCCCCGGTAGCGCCGGTTAAAGCTTGCGCCTTTTCCGCGATGATACTAATGCCCGGCTCGAGGTCGATCTCTCCGGCATTGATGAGCGCATGCGGTACCGCGACGGGTCCGTGATGACGAGGCCGCATGCGATGGCGGCTGGAAAAGCTCGCCGCCGAGGGAAGTTCAATCTGATTTTCGCCAATGCGATACTCGTTCTGATGTTCATCGCCTTCCGCAACTTGCGGAACCGTGTAGAGCAGCGACCGTACCAGTCGGTCCAGTTCCGCATCCGCGATAAGATGCGCCGTCTGCTGTCCGCGAAGCGAACCGCCCAGCACCCGCGAAAGACTCAGCACCGCCGCACTGCCGCACGCCAGACACCGCGGCGTGTTGTTGTCACTGAGCATTTCGCACTGCACGCAAAATACCGCTGACTGCAATGAAACGAAATTAACGTCGGCGACCGTCAGCGAACGCTGCATACTTGGATGATTCCCTCCGGACATATCTTCGGACAATGAGGAAGAATGAGGGTAAACAGTTGCGCGCACACGAGTAAGTGACAGCGCTGGTTCGCCCTGTGGATAAATGGCCTGCGGATCGCGCCCCTGCGAAGAAACGCCGCGGCGGAACGCCCGCCCCGTTGCCGAGGCGCCTTCAGGCTTGCTGAAAATTGCCCGCCCGCATCTATAATCCCGCTCATGTCATTTCTCCGCTTCCTCATGCTCTTGTCGCTCGTGGTCTGGCTCGGCGGCCTGATCTTTCTGGCATTCGTACTGGCGCCCACTGCGTTTTCGCCCGGCCTGCTCCCCACCCGCCACATGGCCGGATCGATCGTAGGCCGCTCGCTCGATTTGCTGCATTACATGGCTATCGTTTCGGGAATTGTTTTTCTCATCGCGTCCATGCTCTACAGTCGTAGGACCGCAGGAAATATGCGGCCGCTGGCGGCGCGCCACTTTCTGATCGTCCTGATGCTGCTGCTCACGGTGATCTCGCAGTTCGCCATTTCCCCGAAGATGCACGCCCTTCGCGCCGAGGTAGGGGTGATCGATAACGTGCCTTTCGACAGCCCCCAGCGCGTGGAATTCAACCGCCTGCATGTGTGGTCGGAAAAGTTCGAGGAGGCGGTACTCTTGCTGGGCTTGGTGGCGTTGTACACGACCGCGCAAGCATTCCGGTGAGCTGTGCACAACCAGGAAAGTCTTGCAAGGTTTCTCTAGTGCGCCGCTTTTTCCGGGGTCGTTGCAACCGCCGGTTTGAGCACACCATCGAGATACGCCAGATACTCGGCGATTAGCTTATAGCTGTCGTAGTAATCGTTCATCTTGATCGCGGCCAGCCTGTCCCATGGGGAATGCAGGATCGACACGGTGTCTTGTGTAATCGAGTGCAGCGTAATGCGCGGGATTTGGTAGCGGGCGAATGCTTCGGAATCGGTAGTTCCGATCTTGTCCACGTTCGCGGCCGATACCGGAAGCTTGCTCGCCATCGCGACTGAGGCGAGCGCATCGAGCAGCGGCTTGTCGGCATGGGTCACCCAAACCTTCGTCGGCGTCACCCCCAGCGAATCCATGTTGACCATCGCTTCGATCCGGGCTCGCGCCTCCGCCGTCAGGTGGTCAACATAGTACTCCGATCCCACCATCCCCTTTTCTTCCGCTGTGAATCCAACGAACACAAACGTGTGATGCCGCTTCACCGCGCTCAGGCTGAACAACAAGCTGGGCAGCAGCGACGCTCCCGACCAGTTGTCAACCACCCCGTCGCCCGCTCTCATCACCTTGTCGGTGTGCGCGCCTACCACGACCACTTCCTGAGTCTCGCCGGGCAGCACGCAGAGCACGTTCGGCGGCAGGCCAAACTTTACCGGTTGCTCGGAAAGATCCGCCTTCGCGCAGCCCGATTGCGCAAACCACTCGTGGATGACGTCCTCTCGAACCTGGTTGTCCCCGGCGAACGACTTCAACCGCTTCTCGACGACCTCGCGCGGCTCAGGCCGAAAGCTGATCTGGGCATTTGCGCCAACGGCACAGGCGAGTGCCGCGATCAGCCAACGCAACCCCCGTTGCAATTTGAAGCGTCGCCATGCGCAGCCAGACACCATGGTTTGAGCCTAGCACGCGTTCGTGCCCGGAAGCACTCCCGCTCCCCGCAATACACCTCTCACCATAGCGCGTATGCGTATTGCCCGCGATGATTTATTCTTTTGATTCAACTGAGAACCGGGAACTGAGAACTGATCATGAAAACTGGCATCATCGGTCTGCCGCAAGTCGGCAAGACATCTCTATTTGGCATTCTGACGAAGGTGCGTCTCTCCGAGCAGGCCTATTCGAACCCCCGCGAAGCGCACATCGGAGTAGCGAAAGTCCCTGACGAGCGCCTCGACAAGCTGGCCGCGCTCTATAACCCGAAGAAGCTGACCCACGCCTCGGTCGAATACGTGGACGTAGGCGCCATCGGCCAGGACGCGCTCAAAGAGACCGCCTACATCGGCCATCTGCGCCAGGTGGACGCGCTCATTCACGTTCTCCGCGCGTTCGAAAACGACGCGATTCCGCACGTCGGCCCCATCGATCCCCTACGCGACATCAAGAATGTTGAGTTCGATCTCATGGTCAGCGACCTGGGCCAGATCGAAAAACGGCTCGAGCGTCTGGAAAAAGACTTGAAGAAGATGAAGACGCCGGAGCTGGAAAAGGAAAACGAGCTTCTGATCAAAGCCAAAGCCCAGATCGAAGCCGAAAAGCCGCTGCGCGAAATGGAGATGTCGCCCGAAGACAAGAAGCGCCTCCGCGGCTTCATGTTTCTGAGCGAGAAGCCGATCCTCTACGTGCTCAATATTGGCGAGAGCACGCAACTCGGGAAGGACCTGGATGCGGCGGTTGCGAAGTATAACCTGCCGGAAGTTGCCGCGCGTCCCAATGCCGGGGCCAGCGCGATCTGCGGCAAAGTCGAAGCCGAGCTAGCCGAGATGAGCGACGAAGACGCGGCGGAATTCCTGGGCAGCTACGGACTGACCGAAAGCGGCCTCTCGCGCCTGATCCGCAAGAGCTATCACCTGTTGGGCCTGATCTCGTTCTTCACCGCCGGGGAAGATGAATGCCGCGCCTGGACCATCCCACTCAACACGCGGGCGCAGAACGGCGCTGGAGCGATTCACTCCGATCTGGAGAAGCACTTCATCCGTGCGGAAACGATTCGCTGGGACCAACTGCTAGACGCGGGATCGGAAGCCAACGCACGAGCGAAAGGCACGTTGCGATTAGAAGGCAAAGACTACATCGTGCAGGATGGCGACGTAATGCACATCAGGCATAGCGGATAGAAGTACCCAGTACTCAGTATCCAGTAAGATCGAGAACTAAGGTCAGACGATGGCTCAGCATTTCAAAGATCTCGTCGTGTGGCAAAAAGCCATGGACATGGTTACGGAAATCTATAAGCTGACCGACAACTTTCCGAAGCGTGAGGTCTATAGCCTCACCGACCAGATTCGACGGGCCGCCGTTTCAGTTCCGAGCAACATTGCCGAAGGCCAGGCGCATTACAGCCATCGCGAGTTTCGTCATTTCCTGCGCCATTCCGCGGGTTTCCTCGCTGAGCTTGAGACGCAGTTACTGCTGGCTGAGCGTTTAGGATATGCCGATCATCCATCCACGGATGGTCTGCTGCTAAGGGTTCACGAAGTCGGAGGAATTTTGAACGGATTGATTGCATCGCTGCCAGAGTAGGCTTTTCTGGGTACTGGATACTGAGTACTGGGTACTGAGCTAGTGCACGTGAAAAAACCGGTCCAGCAAAAACATGCACGCCGCGCCAACAAAGACCAGTAGGGCCATCTTCACGCCGGGTTCCTTATTCACTTCCGGGATCAAATCCGACGCGGCAACGTAGATCGTGACGCCCGCCGACAAGGGCAGGCCGAAGCTTACCTCGTGGCGGAAAATGGCCATCGTCATCACTCCGGCCACGGTCGCAATACCCAAAAGCACGGACGATCCCCAGGCGAACCCTCGGCTTCGGCCACTGGCCAGCATCACCGACGAGATGGTGAATCCCTCCGGAATCTTGTGGAGAAAAACCGCCAGGAAGATGATCCAGCCGAGCGCCGGGGAAACAAGGAATCCCGAGGCGATCGCGATGCCATCGAAAAACGTGTGGATCAGCAATCCGATCAGAACCGAATATCCCTTGTGCGCATGCACGAACTCGTCAGCGTGGGTTTCCTCTCCAAAGTGGAAATGCGGGGTGACGGTGTGTTCGAAAAAATGGACGAGCAGGTATCCGAGCAGAATGAGGAATCCGGCATACGGCCCGCGCAGTTGGATGCTGGCCGGCACCATCTCGACCAGCGCCGTCGCCAACATGAAACCCGCACCCAGCGCAACGAAGTAGCGAAGATACGACCGCTCCCAGTTCCTCTGGACGATGATGGCGCCGCCGAACACGTTCGCGCCCGCCGCCGTCAGCCCCAGCAGCACACTGGTCAGGATGGGGGACATTGGGAAGAAGTTTAGCAGGAAGTTGCCAGTACTCAGTACCCAGTTGCCAGTGGTCTCGACGACGTGCGCTGGAGCCTCGGTCTCAGCCTGCTGGCCTGCCGTCCCCAAGTTCGTCGCATAAATCCACACTGTCATCCTGAGCGAAGCGAAGGACCTATGTAGTTGACCGCGCAAATGCACAGGTCTTTCGCTTCGCGAAAGATGACAGCCTATACTTAAGTCGTGAATTTGCAGGACACGAAACTAGAACCCTCACATGCGGGCATGGCTACAAATCATCGGATGGCTGGCCTGCGTTGTCTATTCGACCATCCCCGCCTTCTGGCTGATGATTCATCCCTTTGCCGGGCAGTGGCGCGCGCGGCAGCGCTCGCCATATTTGGTGCTATTGCCGGCGTGGGTGGCAATGTGGGGCGCAGTCGCGCTGGTCACTCGCCCTTGGCGGGGCATCTTGCTCTATCAAACCGACTGGACGTGGAGCGCGGCGGCTCTGCTGTTCGTTGGCGGATTGTACGTCTATTCGCGATCGGGAAAGGGTTTCAGCGCAACCCAACTTGGCGGCCTGCCAGAAGTTCACGGAGGCAACCGCGAGCAGCGGTTGGTAACGGATGGCATCAGATCGAGAGTGCGGCATCCAGTGTACCTAGCGCATCTGTGCGAAATGCTAGCGTGGAGCGTCGGGACCGGGCTCGCGGTGTGCTGGGGGCTGACGGCGTTCGCTGTGGTTACAGGAGCGGTGATGATCCGAATGGAGGATGCGGAGTTGGAGAAGAGGTTTGGAAAGGAGTACGCTGCTTACCGTAGCCAGGTTCCCGCTGTGTTGCCGACGTTGCGCGCATGAAACAACCGAACGAAGTTGCGGGTCCAACGGGAAGTCGAGTGGCAGGACTATTGTCAGCATATCCTTGACACTCTACCCATCGGTTGCGCGTCGCTAAGGATTGAGCCAGCTAAAGATCCCGAGATTTTCAGCGTGTCACTCATCCCCTCCAACGAACGGAGCGCGGAATTTTCAGCTACTGTTACAGGAGATGACCTTGACAGCGTTGGTTTCGGGAAAAAACTCACCTTTACCCAGTTCGAATGCCCTTGGGAAATTGGCCTTCCTCGTTCTGCGGGACTTGACCAGCATCTCGACGTGATAGCAAAGATGTGCCTTGCCGTGATTGCCGGAAGAAGCGAGCACCGCTTTGAGCGCCGTTCGACTCGAGGTGTGATTCACGTGAGCGAGAAGGAAGTTTATCAAGTTGGGGACGCAGGTATTATTGGGCTTATCTGGCCACGGAGAAATCTTCGATCTGTGCGGTATGCTCCTTACTTCCCAGGCGCAGAAAGCCATGCTCAATCCTTCTCACGACTATCGCTATAATCCCCCTTAGCTGAAAGCTGATGGCTGGCGGCTGTCTCTCATGCGCTTTGAACTTTTCATCGCAACCCGCTATCTCCGCGCCAAACGCCGCCAGGCATTCATCGGCGTCATCACGGGCATCTCCATTTTGGGAGTGGCGGCGGGAGTCGCTTCGCTGATCGTCGCGCTGGCCATCAATAATGGTTTTCGGCAGGACTTGCAGGCACGACTCCTGGGTTCGACCGCGCACATCAGTCTGCTGCGGGTGGAAAGTGACGGCATGCGCGACTGGCGTCCGCTGCTTGAAAAGATATCGAAGCAGCCGCACGTGGTGGCGGCCGCTCCGGCGATTTACGAGCAGGTGCTCATTTCGCGCGGACCGCGGGCGCGCGGCGCCGTGCTCAAGGGAATGCTGCCGCAATATGAACGCAAAGTTAGCGACCTGCTGAACTCGGTGACCCTAGGATCAGCAACAGCACTGGAGCAGACATCTGCTGCGGAGCCAGGTGTTGCAAGTGTGGGGACGGGCGCCTCGCCCGTCCAAGCCGGGTCGAAGACCCGGTCCGGCACCACCACAATGATCGCAGAATCCGCCGACGACCTAGCTGGCGTCCAGCAGAGACAAGCCGCCATGCCTCCCATCATTCTTGGCAAGGACTTGGCGGAGGAGATCGGCGCGACCGTGGGGTCGGTGGTGCTGGTCACTTCTCCGCAGGGCGAGCTGACTCCATTCGGTATGGTGCCAAAGTACATTCGCTTCCACGTCGCCGGAATCTTCAACTCCGGTTTCTTCGACTACGACTCTTCCTGGGCATTCATCCGCCTTTCCGACGCGCAGCAGCTATTTGGGTTAGGCGACGTAATCTCGGTCATCCAATTCAAGCTCGACGATATCTACCTGGCGGGCGACGTGGCGCGAGCTCTCGAACAGACCGCCGGCCACGGCTTCATGGCCACCAGTTGGATGGAACAGAACAAGCCTCTATTCCGCGCCCTCCGGCTGGAGCGCGTAGTAACGTTCATCACCATCGGCCTGATCGTGTTCGTGGCCGCGCTGAATATTTTGATCTCGCTGATCATGATGGTCATGGAGAAGACAAAAGACATAGCCGTGCTCATGTCGCTCGGAACCAGGAGAAAACAGATCCGCCGCGTCTTCATCGCGCAGGGCGTGTTGATTGGCGTGATTGGGACGGCGATCGGCCTCGTGCTCGGTTACGCCATCTCATGGGCGGGCGGACACTACCACTTTATCTCGCTCTCGCCCGAAGTCTATTCCATCGACTACGTCCCGTTCGCCCCGCGCCTGATCGATGGAGCGATCGTGGCGCTGGTTTCGATCGGAATCTCGTTTGTAGCCACGATTTATCCGTCCTGGTCAGCGGCCCGAATTTTGCCGGCCGAGGCGCTGCGTTACGAGTAGGGATCTGCAGTCGCCCCCGCCGCTCCCCTCTGTGACCACGGTCACATTGCAATTGTTTTCCCTAGGTATACAGTCTTTCGCATAGCTGTTTCCCGAAAATGGAATCACGGGAACGGCCTGTTCCTCCTCCATGGTCTGAGGATCATGGTCTAATAGATCAGGGGCTGTTCCCTCCGCGTTGCAGTGGGAGGATCCGCCTGGCTTGATACTTAGGAGGGCGCGTTTGCATCCAATAGCTCAAGACCCATTACTCAGGGTCGAAGGGTTAAGTAAGGTGTTTCGCTCAGGCGAAGCGGAGCTCGTGCTCTTTGAGAATCTGTCTTTCCAGGTCAACAAAGGGACGATGCTGGCCATCGTAGGGCAATCGGGCGCAGGAAAGAGTACTTTGTTGCACATCCTTGCCGCGCTTGATCGTCCCTCTGCCGGTGCCGTATACTGCGCCAACTCCCACGTGAATGCGCTTTCCGAGGATGACGCCGCCGAGTTTCGTAACCGCGAGATCGGCTACGTCTGGCAATTCCATTACCTGCTCCCGGAATTCACCGCATTGGAGAATGTCGCGATGCCCCTGCTGACCCGCGGGCAGGCGCTATCTTCAGCAGAACGCGAAGCTTCGCGGTGGTTGCGCGAGGTGGGACTGGAATCGCGCGGCCATCATCGTTCGGGAGAGCTTTCCGGCGGCGAACAGCAACGGCTGGCGCTGGCGCGAGCGCTCATCACCCAGCCCCAGGTACTCCTGGCCGATGAACCAACCGGTGATCTCGACGGGCGCACCGGGGACTTGGTTTTTGAAATGGTCGCGCGTTTGCACCGGGACCACCAGTTGACCTCTGTAATTGCCACCCACAACCTGGCGTTTGCACGTCGGTGCCATAGGGTTCTGCGGTTGCATCAGGGCAAAATGGAAGAAGTGGCGCCCGGGTCGCTTCCGGCGTAACGATAGGCAGAACAGGAACACGATTGAAGAGCGGGCATTAGAAATTCGGAGTACTCGAAGGTAAGGCTCTACGGGTTACTACAAGGCGATATCGCTTGGGGAATTAGGCGATATAAATGCATAATAAAGGGTTGGTTTGGCGGAGGGCGGGGCGTTCCGCAGGAAGTCGGGGGATTTAGCTTATGTTCGAACGCTACACGGAGAAAGCCAGGCGCGTTATCTTCTTTGCCCGGTATGAGGCCAGCCAGTTCGGTTCTCCTTATATTGAGACCGAACACCTGCTGCTCGGACTGCTGCGCGAAGATAAGGCCCTGACCAATCGTTTTCTGCGTTCTCACGCGTCGGTGGAATCAATCCGGAAACAGATTGAGGGCCACACCACCATCCGGGAAAAGGTTTCCACCTCGGTCGATCTTCCCCTGAGCAACGAATGCAAGCGTGTGCTGGCCTATGCCGCGGAAGAAGCGGAGCGGCTTTCCCACAAACACATCGGCACCGAACACCTGCTGTTGGGATTGTTGCGCGAAGAAAAGTGTTTTGCCGCTGAGATTTTGCACGAGCGGGGATTGCGCCTTTCGACCATCCGCGAAGAACTGGCGCGCACCAGCCAGGAAAAAGCCACTCCGCAACGCGGACAGCGCGAGTCTTCCTTGTTGAGCGAGTTTTCCCGCGACCTGACCCAGTCCGCCATGGATAACCAGCTCGATCCGCTGGTCGGCCGTGACAGCGAAGTGGAGCGCGTGGTCCAGATTCTGTGCCGCCGCACGAAAAATAATCCCGTGCTGATCGGCGAGCCCGGCGTAGGCAAGACCGCAATAGTAGAAGGTCTGGCGCAGCGCATAGCGGACGGCGAAGTTCCTTCATTCCTGGCGGACAAACGCATTCTGGCGCTTGATCTTTCCTTGATCGTAGCCGGCACCAAGTATCGCGGACAGTTTGAAGAGCGCCTCAAGACCATCATGAAAGAGCTGATGGAGTCGCAAAACTCCATCATCTTCATCGACGAACTGCACACCCTGGTTGGCGCTGGATCGGCGGAAGGCTCGCTCGACGCCGCCAACATCCTGAAGCCCGCCCTCTCGCGCGGCGAGATTCAGTGTATCGGCGCGACCACTCCCGCTGAATACCGCAAGTCGATCGAGAAAGACCGGTCCCTCGAGCGCCGCTTCCAGGCCGTGAAAGTTCCGCCGCCCAACGAAGCCGACGCCATCAAAATTCTTTTCGGAATCAAGGAACGCTACGAGAAATTCCACGCCGTCACCTATACCGACGACGCCATCAATTTCTCGGTGTCCCATTCCAACCGCTATATTCCCGACCGTTTTCTGCCGGATAAGGCCATCGACCTGATCGACGAGGCGGGCGCACGCGTAAAACTGCGCCAGACCACGCTGCCGGAAGAATTGACCGAAGTCCAGAAGCGGATCAAGTTCATCGTCCATCGCATGGAGAACGCCATCGCGAACCACGAGTTCGAGAAGGCGCGCTTCTACTCGGATGAAGAGCGCAAAGAGCGCGAGAACCTGCGAGCTCTTCGCGAGAAATACCACCTCGATGAATCCTCCACCGGCGTAGTCGGCCGGGAGGACATCGAGGACGTGGTATCGCGCTGGACCGGCGTTCCCATCACCTCGATCAAAGAAGAAGAAACCCAGAAACTGCTGCGCATCGAAGAGGAACTGCACAAGCGCATCATCTCGCAGGAAAAGGCCATCAGCGCGCTGGCCAGAGCCATCCGCCGCTCGCGCGCAGGATTGAAGAGTCCGAACCGTCCCATCGGTTCCTTCCTCTTCCTTGGACCAACCGGCGTAGGCAAAACCGAAGTCGCGCGCACCCTGGCGCACTTCATGTTTGGCAGCGACAAATCTCTGGTCCGCTTCGATATGTCGGAGTTCATGGAAAAGCACTCCGTTTCGAAACTGATCGGCTCGCCTCCGGGATACGTAGGCTATGAAGAGGGTGGTCAGCTGACAGAGCGTGTCAAGCGCGCTCCATATTCCGTCGTTCTGCTGGACGAAATCGAGAAGGCGCACCCGGATGTCTTCAACATCCTGCTGCAGGTTTTTGAAGACGGTCAACTAACCGACGGCTTGGGCAACACCGTCGACTTCAAGAACACCATCATCATCATGACCTCGAACATCGGCGCTCGCCATCTAATGAAGCGTGAGGGCCTGGGCTTCCAGTCGTCGAAAGACGAGATGGTATCGGAGAAGGTCGAGGATCTCGTAAAAAGCGAAGTCAAGCGCACCTTCAATCCCGAATTCCTGAACCGCGTGGATGAAATCATCCTGTTCATGGCGCTCAGCGAAAGCGACCTGATTCAGATTCTCGAGCTCATGGTCAACCAATTGAACCAGAATCTGGCGCAGCGTTCGATCACCGTGACCGTGGCCGACGAGGCGAAGAAGTGGATTCTCAATCAGACGCTGACCGACCGCAGCTACGGAGCAAGACCGCTGCGCAGAGCATTGCAAAAGTACATAGAAGATCCGCTGTCGGAAGCCCTGATCCAGGGCACGATCACCACGAGGCCGGCGTTCATCGAGGTCTTCCTCGAGTCGAACAAGCTGTACTACCGTCCGGTGGACGCAGAAAAGACCGAAGGCGTGCTGCTGTACGAAAGCTAAGCAAGCGAGGTTTTAAGCCGTCAGCGAAAGCTGGCGGCTCTTGTTTCTTTTGCACGTGTTTGTGTGGGGACGGGCGCCTCGCCCGTCCAAGCCGAGCAAAGCTCGGCAGGCTTTCCTCGCCAGGACAAGCGAAGTCTGTCACTTCTTGTCCTACGTCAAAATCCCGATAGCCTGATCCCGCTGCCGAACAATCGATACCTCGGGCTCTCCTGGCTTGACCCGGGCGATGATGTCGCTGCCTTCTCGAAATCGCGCAGCGTACTCCTCAGCTGAGCCACGCAAGATGCAAGGCTCCCGTTGCATTCCGGAAAAGTATTCCCCTTCGTAGGTGTAGGTGACTTCTGCGACTGGACCACCGTAAGGGGCAGGATCGGAACGCGACCCCGTTACCATCCCTTTCTCTACGGCCCAGCGATCGCTACCGCGCGCCTTGACTGTCCGAATCAGAATTCGGATTAGGTAGCCGACGAAAATATCCACATACCAGCCGGAGAGCATTATGTCATTTTAGAACTGTCGCCACAAGAGATGTTACAGAAGGAAAACGTGATCTCGCCGAGGTAGGCGATTGCCTTACCGTCGCGATCCGTCGGTCTGAAGGTCCA
>Ga0182019_10001180_pt1 | contig 13182 bp, 12 predicted proteins | sample 812E2MmetaG_FD_120483 | JGI IMG/M metagenome (GOLD analysis project Ga0182019, IMG submission 120483) | Permafrost microbial communities from Stordalen Mire, Sweden - 812E2M metaG | ecosystem: Environmental > Terrestrial > Soil > Wetlands > Permafrost | place: Sweden: Stordalen | collected...
CAATCCCGAACCCGGAGATCCGACCCGTCACCAGCGCCACGAGCCCAAACGCGGCGGCCATCGCCAGGAGGCCCCCGACGATGTCCAGGACGAAGTGGTTGCCGGTCGCCAGCACCGCCGCCGCCGTCAGGCAGGGGTAGATGATCGCCAGGGCACGCAGCGATGCGCGCCCCGAGATCCGCCACAGCGCAACCGTGCACCACAGCGCCCAGGCGATGTGCAGCGATGGCATCGCCGCCAGCTGATTTGCCTGGGAGGCGAGCGCGCCCGTGTGCCAGGAGCCAAAGGTGTGGGTCGAGGCGACGATGTCCGTGAAGCCGGGGAGCATCCGGGGCGGCGCGACCGGGTAGCGCCAGAAGACGATGAACGCCAGCAGGTTCACCAGCACGAGCGCACCCCGCAACGGCCGGTAGATGTCCGCCCGCCGCCACCACAGCCAGCCGAGCAACGAGAGCGTGACGACGAAGTGGGCGTTGTCGTAGTAATAGGAGATCGCCAGGCCGAGCGAGTGGTGTCCGGCCAGCCAGCTGTCAAGCGCGTGCTCAGGGTCGATATGCAGCGAGCGCTCAAGGCTCAGCAGGTCGCCGGCGTGCCCAAGCGCGACGTTCAGGCGCAGCGGCGCGAGGTTCGTGATCGCGTCATAGACCCAGCCCAGCCAGACGATCGCCAGCAGCTCGACCCACCAGCGCGAGCGCCTCTGGGTCGACGCCAGCGCGTCAACTGAGGGCAGCGTCGTCGAGCTGCCCCCCTCGATCGAAACCGCGGTGCTCAAGCAGTCGATCTTATCTGCAGGCCCAGATCGCTCTGGCAATCACGCAGGCTCGGCGGTGAGACCTCGTGCCGCGAGCGTCTCGAGCACCTGCGGAAGTGCCGCGGCGGTACGCCGCCAGGAGCCGCTCGCCGAATAGTCGTCGGCGTCGTGTAGCAGCAGCACCGACCCGGCGCCCGCGCCGGCGGTCACTTGCGCGGCGATCGACTCGGGGCTCGCGCGAGCCTCCCAGTCGCGTCCCCAGTGGCTCCACAGGAGCGTGCGCCAACCCTCCGCGCGGGCCAGCCGCAGTGCGGCGGCGTTGAGCACGCCGTAGGGCGGGCGGTAGAGCCGCAGTGATGAGCCTGTCTCGGCCGTGATGTTGTCCTCGGCGCGGAGGATGTCCTCCCGCGTCTGCCAGGGACTAAGACGCAACAGGTTGCGATGCCGGTGGCAGTGCAGCGCGATCTCGTGACCCGCCGCAGCGATCTCGCGTGCGAGGCCGGGGTTGCGCAAGACCTGCTCGCCAACCAGGAAGAAGGTTGCGCGAACGCGCTCGCGCGCGAGGATCTCGAGCACCGCCGGGGTCCCTTCGGGGTGGGGCCCGTCGTCGAAGGTGAGCGCATAGCCCTCGCCGCTCGCGGTGTGATCCTCGACGCCCAGCGCGCTGCGCAGCGCGGGCCAGATCGGCGCGGGCGAGCGTGGAAAATGCACGGGCCGGGAGCCGGCGAGCACAGGCAGCACGTAGCCGGCCATTGTGAGCCCGGCGAGCGCGCCCGTGATGCGGGTCCCCGGAGTGCGATGATCGTTGGTGGACATGGTCAATCTAGTGCTGGGAATCGGGGCGGCGATCGGGGCGTCGACGCTCTACAGCCTAGGGATCGCCCTGCAGGCGATGGACGCCAAGGAGGCTCCACACGAGGAGCACCTCCGTCTCGCGCTGGCCTGGGGCCTCGTGCAGCGCGCGCGCTGGCTGCTCGGCACCGGCCTCTCGATCCTCGGCTGGCCACTGCAGGTGCTCGCGCTGCTGCTCGCTCCGCTCGTCGTCGTACAGCCCGCGCTGGCGGCGGGCCTGCTCGTACTGATGCTGCTCGCCGAGCGCATGCTTGGCGAGCATGCGGGGCGATACGAGTACATGGCGATCGGCGCGATCGTGGCCGGCGTGGTCGGCGCCGGGTTGTTTGCTCCGCCGCGCAGCACCACCCACACCTCCGAGGAGCTGACGATCACTGTGGTGCTGGCCGCATTGGCGCTCGCGAGCCTGATCCCCTACCTGCTGCGCGTGCTCGGTCACGCGCGCGCCGAGGTCACGATGCTGGGCGCGGGGCTGGCTTTCGGCTGGGGTGGCGTGGCGACGAAGCTCGCCTCCGATGACCTCTCCGGGCATCATCTGCTCGCGGCTGGGCTCTGGGCGCTGGGAACGGCGGCTGCCTCGGGGGTCGGCGTGCTCAGCGAGATGAGCGCGCTGCAGTCGCGACCCGCGATCCAGGTCGCGCCCGTCGTGTTCGTTACTCAGACGGTCGTGCCGGTGGTGCTTGCGCCGCTGCTCCTCGGCGAGCGCTTCAGTGCGACGCCTTTGGGCGGCGGGCCGTTGATCGCCTCGCTGCTGCTGCTCGTCACCGGCGCCGCGCTGCTGGCGCGCTCGCCTCTGCTTTTGGCGCTGATGGAAGGAGAGCGCGTGAGCCACGTGAGCGGCGCGACACCGAGCCTGTCCGATCCGAGCCAGGCGACGATGCGCTCGAGCCCGAGCACCGAGGCCGGCGAGCCGTCAAGTTCGACGACGAGCACGTCCCCGGCGCGCATTGGACGCTGAGGCAGTGGCGCGGTTGCGCTCAGGCGCAGCTGGCCCCTGACCGGTGTGGCCCCGGCCGTGCGACCGAGCACCAGCTGCCCGACCGACAGCCCCCCGGGGGGCTGCAGGTAGTAGAAGCGGTGGTGCAGGCCCAGCGCGCGCGCTTGTTTGCGCAGCACGCCGCGAGTGCGCTCCCAGCGCAAGAGCGTTGATCCCGGAACTTCCGGCACGAGCTCATCGCCCAGGGCGCGCAGCGTGCGGATACGTTCCCGAGAGGGTACGCCGGCATCGTCGGCAAAGGTCACGTGAATCCCGCGCGCTGCGAGCTGTGCAGCGACAGCGGGGATCGCAGCGGAGGGAGCGTGCACGATCACCGCGACATCGGGGCGGTTCGTATCCACGTGCACGAGCGGATGCACATGCAGCAGCTTGGACGCCACCGCGGTGACCTCGTCGGTGGACATCATCCACGAGCCGACGCCAAAGAGCAGCGCAACCCAGGTGGCGACGGCCGCGAGGCGTAGCTGCCACAGCGGGATCGGGCGCACGCGCCGCGGCGCGGCCAGCACGGCATCGACGGCTGTCGGTCCGTGCTCTGCCGAGATCAGCTCCACGGGTTCTTCGCGGCTCGCCTCCTCGTCTTGAAAGCTCGCCTGCACGTGCTCACGGAGCTCGTCGGTGTCGTTGGCCAGGCGCAGCAGATCGAGCGCCGCCATCGCGCGTGTGTTCAGACGTGCGTGCCCGACCGGTAGCCCGTAGGAGACGACCGGGGTGCCCGCGGCCTTGGCCTCGAGACAGGTGACTCCGCCCGTGGAATGCACGAGCACGTCGGCCGCGGCCAGCAGGTCTGGCATCTTGTCGGTGAAGCCGTAGATGTGAACGCGCGGCTCCTCGCCAAAGCTCGCGCGCAGCTTCGCGGCGAGTTGCTCGTTGCGTCCCGCCAGGCAGACGATCGAGGAGACCTCCGGCACCCGCGTGAACTCGCCGACAGCGCCGGCGATATCGCCGACGCCCCAGCCTCCACCCGAGACCACGACCATGCGCCCCTGCTCGGGCAGGCCGAGCGCGCGGCGCGAATCGATCGGGCAGCGCGGCTCGAGGAACTCGGCTGAGATCAGCGGGCGCACGAGCTGCACGCTGCCGGCCCCCGCGATCCGCTCGACCGAGCGCATCGACTCGCCATACATGACCAGGTGCGTGTCGATTCCCGGCTGCGCCCAGAAGAAGAGGCCGGTCAGGTCGGTGATCGTCGCGACCGTCGGACAGTCGACCACGCGGCGGCGGCGCAGATATGCAAGTACGACCGTGACAGCCGGGTAGGTGGAGACGATCACATCGGGGTCGTGCTCGGCGATCGCCCGCGCCAACGGACGCGCGCCGAGCGCGCACAACAGTCGGCGCGCGAGCATCCGGATCGGCAGCACGTGCTCGAGCAGCCAGTAGACGATCGTGTAGGTCCATGGGAAGAAGCGCAGCTGGACGCGATAGCCGTCCTCGACCACCGGACGTAGCAGCGGCCCCATCGCGGCCAGCCCATCGATGATCGTCACCTCCGCCTCCTCCGGAGAGGCGTTGATCTGTTGGGAGAGTGCGCGTGCCGCCGCGGCGTGCCCCTCGCCGACGTCGGCGGACAGGATCAGGACACGACTCGACCCGGAATCCCGGCGCGAATCTCGTTTGCGGTTACGGCGTCGCATAAAGGATGGCCGCGCCGATATGAGGCGCTCCAGCACAAGCGTGCGTCCTACACGCGAAGGGTCCCGGCGGACGCAGCTCAGTTGAGAGGTTAGCGTTCGTGCAAGAGCCTCGCAGCTCAGGCAGACGTAACAATGGGCCTCATCCAGGTCACACAACCAATACACCGCGCGGCAGCTAAAGGCACAGCTGCGAGCCAGACCGGCCCCACCGCTGGCGCAAAAATGCAGATCGGCCTGGTTCGCACGCTTGGCGCGCTCGGGCTGCTCGGAGTGCTCACGAGCGTGTTCCTCGTGGCGGCCGGCGCGGCCACGCGACCCTCGGTGTACGTGCCGGCGCGCCATGGGGGTTGGCCGGGCTGGATGGCCGGTCCGTTGGAGGGACTCGGCGTGGGCCTCACATCGGGGAGCTTCCAGGCCTGGATGCTGATTATGTGCGGGAGCTATCTGGTCGTGCTGCTCACCGCGCGGACGCTACCGCTATGGATTCTCGCCGCGGCAATCGTGGCGGCCCATCTGATCCTGTTCCTGGGGCCACCGCTGATCTCCCAAGATGTGTTCGGCTACCTCAGCTTCGCCAGGCTTGGGGCCCTGCATGGCCTCAGCCCCTACACCCACGCCGCCACCGAAGCGCCAGGCGACCCGGTATTCGCGTTCCTGGGCCGGGAAGCGACCACGCCACCGACCTCCCCCTATGGTCCGCTGTTCACGCTCGCGAGCTACCTGACGGCGCCGCTCGGGCTCGCAGGCGGACTCTGGGCGCTGAAGGCAGTAGCTGTGCTCTCGAGCCTCAGCGCGGTCGCGCTGATTGCGCGCGCAGCCGGGGGCTTGAACCGCTCCATGCGTGGCGCCGCCGCCTTCGTGGGACTGAACCCGGCCCTGCTCATACTGGCCGTCGGCAGCGCGCACATCGACACGCTGACGATGATGTTGCTGGCGCTCGCGCTTGCGATGACCGCAGCAACGAGCCCGCGGCTCCGATCGGCCGCGGTCACGCTCGCGGTGGGCGTGGGCGTGAAGATCACCGCCGGGCTCGCGCTCCCCTTTGTCGTGCTCGCTCCTGCCGGCGGCCGCGAGCGGATGAGGGTGGCGGCGAGCGCAGCTCTGGCCCTGCTTGCGCTTGTGTTCATCGGGCTGATCGGATTCGGCGATCAGGCCTTTGGCTTTCTCACCGCGATCGGCGAACAGCAGCAACTGGTGGCCGTCCACAGCATCCCTGCGGAGACCGCGCGGCTGTTCGGGCTGAGCGGCACACCGGGCTGGTGGCGCCACCTGTTCATCCTCGGTTTCCTGCTCACGCTCGCGGGCACGCTCTGGCACACGGCGCGCGGCGGGGATTGGCGCGTCGGCGCCGGCTGGACGACGCTCGCGCTGCTGCTTTCCAGCGCCTGGCTTTTGCCCTGGTATGCGATCTGGCTGCTGCCGCTAGCGGCCGTCAGCGGCGATCGGCGCCTGCGCGCCGCCACGCTCCTGTTCTGCGCCTACGCTGTCCTGATCCACCTGCCGCTCGCCGACGGGCTCTTGAGCCCTGGGCGGGTGCGCCCCGTCACGCACCTGCACCTCGTCGTGCCCGGTCTGCGTCACCGCCTGGAACTCACCGGTTTCGAGGTCCTTCGTCACGTGTACGGCAATCTCGGCTGGTGAGGCGTCTGGGCGCAGGCGTCGCTGACGAATCGCAGCCAGACGCCTGAACTTGAGGATCTCAAGGACGTAGACGAGGTAGACGCTGGCCGCGACGGCGAGCACCCCGATGCCGAGCATCACGAGCGTCCAGCCGGTGCGCAGGTGCCCTTTGTGGTCGCTGTAGGGGACGAAGCGCAGGGCCAAGGCCAGGCCGGCCAGCATCAGCGTCCAGCCATAGAAGTAGGCGATCGTGCGTCTGCTTGAGAAACCGATGCGGGCCATACGGTGGTGGAAGTGCTCGCTGTCGGGGCGGTAGATCGGCTGCTTGTACTTCAGGCGCTTGAGCACCACGAAGGTCGTGTCCAGGAAGGGCACCGCGAGCAGGATCAACGGCAGCACGAAGGACACGACCGCCGCCGTCTTGACGGCCGCCTCGACCGTGATCACGCCCATCAGCAGCCCGAGCAGGTTCGCCCCGCAATCCCCCATGAAGCTGGAGGCAGGCGGGAAGTTGAAGATCAGAAAGCCGAGCGCGGCGCCGGCCGTAAGCGCTGCCAGCACCCCCGGCTGCTGGCGACCGAGGTCGAAGGCGATCACGGCCATCGCCGCGGCGATGATCACGCACACGCCGGCCGCGAGCCCGTCGACGCCGTCAGAGAAGTTGACGACGTTCATCATCACCACCAGCCCGAGGACCGTCAGCACCGGGCCTGCGTTCGTGACGCCCGCGTTGGGGAAGGCGAGTTCGCCGATGAAGGGCAGCGTGATGTGCTTGACGGCCACCCCGGCGTTGACGACGATCACAGCCGCGACGATCTGACCGATCAGCTTCAGCGCAGGATGCAGATCAAAGCGATCGTCGAGCGCGCCGACGAGCGTGATCACGGCTGCGCCGAGCAGCACCCCGTGCCAAAGCTCGTGATCTTTGCCATACCCGGCCGGGAGCACCGCGAGCGCGGCCACAAGCGTGCCCGCGAAGATCGCAAGGCCACCGAGCAGCGGCGTGGGACGATCGGAGAGGCCGCGCTCGCGGGGTTCGTCGATCGCGCCGACCCTGCGCGCCAGGCGCATGCTGAGCGGGGTCAGCAGCGCGGTCACGCCGGCGGCGACCAGGAAGGCGTACAGCGCTTCAAGCTCAGTTGGATGCGCCATCTACTCGCGACAGCATCGCAGGCGCGGGGGTCGCAGGATCGCTAGACGGGCGCGGGCGTGCCCAGGCTCTCATACAACGGATAGCGCTCCACGATCGCCGCGACCCGCTCGGCGAGCTCGCCTGCGCGGCTCTCATACTCAGGGGTCAGCGCGATCGCAAGGATCTTGCCGACCTCCCTGAAGTCCTCCGCCTGCAGGCCGCGGGTGGCGAGCGCAGGGGTACCGATGCGCAGCCCCGAGGCCTCCATCGGCGGGCGCGGGTCGAAGGGCACCGCGTTGCGGTTGACCGTGATCTGAATCTCGTGCAGGCGATCCTCGCCCTGCTTGCCGCTCAGCTCGGGGTCGCACTCGCGCAGATCCACGAGGATCAAGTGAACGTCCGTGCCACCGCTCAGCACGTTGACCCCGTGCCCTGCGGCCATCAGCTCCTCGGCGAGCACTCGTGCACCGTCGAGCGTGCGCTGCTGGCGCTCGACGAAGAGCTCGCTCGCAGCGATCTTGAAGGCCACAGCCTTGGCGGCGATTACGTGCTCGAGCGGTCCGCCCTGCTGTCCCGGGAAGACCGCCGAGTCGATCTTTTTGGCGTACTCCTCCTTGCAGAAGATCACCCCCGCGCGGGGGCCGCCGAGTGTCTTGTGCGTCGTGGTCGTTACGACGTCCGCGCCGAACTCGATCGGGTTCGGGTGAAAGCCTGCCGCGACGAGACCGGCGAAGTGGGCCATATCGACCATCAACAGTGCGCCAACCTCATCGGCGATCTCTCGGAAGCGTGCGAAGTCGAGCTGACGCGGGTAGGCCGACCAGCCCGCGAGCAAGAGCTTCGGGCGGCGCTCGCGTGCGATCCGCGCGACCTCGTCCATGTCGATCAAACTGCTCGCGCGATCTACCTCATAGGCGGCGATGTCATAGAGCCGGCCGGAGACGTTGATCTTCATCCCGTGCGTGAGATGGCCGCCATGCGCGAGCGAGAGCCCCATGATCGTGTCACCCGGCTGCAGAAGCGCGTGGTATACGGCCGTGTTCGCCTGTGCGCCCGAGTGCGGCTGCACGTTCGCGTGCTCGGCGCCGAAGAGCGCCTTGGCGCGATCGATCGCCAGCTGCTCGGAGACGTCGACCCACTCGCAGCCGCCGTAGTAGCGCCGCCCGGGGTAGCCCTCTGCGTACTTGTTCGTCAGCACCGAGCCTTGGCATTCGAGCACGGCGCGCGGCACGAAGTTCTCCGAGGCGATCATCTCGAGCGTGCCCTGCTCGCGCTCGAGCTCGCCGCGCAAGACCTCGGCGATCTCGGGGTCCACCTCGGCAAGCGGGCGGTTGAAGTAGTCGGGGCTCAGGTCGTTCACGGCGCTCTCCTTGGCAGGCGGTGTCGACTTCGGTGCCCAGGCGCGCGGCGGGTTGGCTGACCGCTTCCCGGTGGTCGCTTCCACCTCAGGGCGCCAGTCGCGGCAGCTCACACGAGGCTAGCACTCACGCAGGATCACGCGCTCAGAGCGCCGCCTCGAGCGCCTCTTCGACCGCCGTTGAGGGGAGCGCACCCTCGCGCAGCACAAGCCAGCGGCGGTGCTCATCCCAGTCGCGCAGGTCGAGCACCGTGGAGGCGACGCCCGGCAGCTCGCCGCCGTCGATCACAAGCTCTGCGCCCTCACACAGGCTCTGCGGCACCTCCGCCAGCGTGCGCGCGTCGGGCTCACCTGAGAGGTTCGCGCTGGACTGCATGACCGGCACCGCTACAGCAGCGAGCGCCACGAGCGACTCGGGCAGTCGCGGCACCCGCAGGCCGATCGTGTCGGGATCGGTACGACAGGCCGCCGCGAAGCGTCGTGATCGGTTCGCCAGCAGCAGCGTCAGCGGACCCGGTAGCAGCGCAGACAGCGCCGAGCGCTCAGATTCATGTAGTTCGGGGAGCGCCTCGAGTGCCGCATCGAGCGAGAAGAACATGACCGCCGCGGGGCGCGCAGCCGGGCGGCCCTTGAGTGCGTAGAGCTTGCGCGCCGCTGTCTCGCTCTCGGGGTCGCAGCAGACGCCGTAGACGGTGTCGGTCGGGTAGACAGCGACCCCCCCGCCCGCCACGCATGCCTGCAGGCGCGCAGCGTCATCGCTGTCGAGACTCACAGAACTCACCGGCCGCGCGCTCCCATCACCACACGTTCTATACCCGATAGGTCGCGACGACACTCAACCTTCTCGAAGCCAGCTTTGCGCATCAGTCCGGCGACCGTCTCAGCCTGCCCGGCGCCGACCTCAAGCGCAACCATCGCGACCAGCTCACGCTCACCCAGCTGGCGCAAGAGCGCTTCGATCACCGCCAGCCCATCCGCACCGGCGAACAGCGCGCCGGCAGGCTCGTGGCGCAGGATCTCCGGCGCCAACGAGGAACGCTCCGCGTCGGCGACATAGGGCGGGTTGGCGATCACGGCGTCGAACTCGTCGGGGATGCCATCGAGCAGGTCCCCCTGCAGCCAGCGCACCTCGAGGCCGAGGTGCTCTCCGTTGGCGCGCGCGAGGGCAAGGGCCTCTACTGAGAGATCGCTGCCGCTTACATGCAGGTCGGGACGCTCGTCCTTGAGCGCGAGCGCAACCGCGCCGCTACCCGTGCAGAGGTCGAGCACACGAGCACTCGGCGCGAGCGCCTCGAGCGCAACCTCGACGAGCAGCTCGGTCTCGGGGCGTGGGATCAGCGCGCGGTGATCGACCGCCAGCTCCAGACGGCGAAAGCCACGGCTGCCGGTGATGTAGGCGACGGGCTCGCGCTGCACCGCGCGGCGGCGCACGGCGTCCTGAAAGGCGCGCACGGCTGCGCCTTCGACGCACAGCTCGCGATCGCTCAAGAGTCGCGCGCGACTCACGCCGAGCACGTGCGCGAGCAGCACTTCCGCGTCGAGGCGCGGAGTTTCACAGCCGGCCGCGGCGATCGCGGTGATCGCACCGTCGAGCGCCTCACGGGCCGGTGTGCCCCTCATGCGGCCGCCTGGGCCTCCAAGCGGCGGCGCTTCTCATCGCCCTGCAGCGCATCGGTGAGCTCATCGAGCTCACCTTCGAGCACCTGATCGAGGTTGTGCACGGTGAACTTGATGCGGTGGTCGGTGACGCGCCGCTCGCCGTAGTTGTAGGTGCGGATCTTCTCCGCGCGGTCGCCCGTGCCGACCTGCGAGCGACGATCGGCCGCCAGCTCGGCCTGCTGTTCTGCGAGCGCCCGCTCATACAGGCGCGCGCGCAGCACCCGCAGGGCGCGCTCGCGGTTCTGCAGCTGGGACTTCTCATCCTGCATCGAGACCACGATCCCGGTCGGCTTGTGCGTGATGCGCACCGCCGAGTCGGTCGTGTTGACCGACTGCCCTCCGGGCCCGGAGGAGCGGTAGACGTCGATCTGCAGATCGTTGGCATCGATCTGCACGTCGACATCCTCGGCCTCAGGGAGCACCGCGACGGTCGCCGTGGAGGTGTGGATGCGTCCTTGGGACTCAGTCTGGGGCACCCGCTGGACGCGATGGGTGCCGCCCTCGAACTTGAACACCGAGTAGGCGCCGTCGCCCTTGACCGCGAAGGTGTACTTGCCCTCGCCGGTCTCCAGCGGCTCGGCCGTCCAGCCGCGTCGCTCCGCGTAGCGGGTGAGCATGCGGTAGAGGTCGCCGGCCCAGAGCCCCGCCTCGTCGCCGCCGGCTCCGCCCTGGATTTCGACGATCACGCTCTTCTCGTCGTTGGGGTCGCGTTCGACCATCGCCAGGCGAATCTCCTCCTCGATCGCCTCGATACGCGCGCGTGCGCTGTTCAGTTCCTCGCGCAGCTCAGCGTCCTCGCCCATCTCCGCGAGCAGTTCTTCCGCCCCGGCTGCGTCGTCCTGGGCGTGGCGCCAGCGCGCCGCGAGCTTGGCGGCGGGCTCGAGCTGGCTGTAGGCGCGCCCGACCGCCGCGTAGCGTTCGCGGTCGGAGATCACCTCCGCGTCGGTCATCTGCTCGCCGAGCTCGGCGAAGCGCGACTCGATCTGGCTGACGAGATCTTCGATCATCCGGCCCAGTCTAAGCGGCCGCGATCGCCCGCCCGACGCAGGTCAGGCAGCGAGCTCCTGCGGACGGGTGAGATCGAGCAGCTCATCGAGCATCGCCGAGAGCTCCTGCAGCGCCTCGGGCTCACGTGGGAGTCCGTTGGCGTCCAGCGCCTCGTCGGCTTGACCGATCGGCAGCTCGCGATCGACCACGCGGGCCCCGATCGTGCTCAGCACCTTGCGGGTCTCGGCCTGCGCCCAGACCGCCCCGAACAGGCCCGTGCTGGCACCGACGACGGCCGCGGGCTTGCCGCGCAGCGGCGTCTCTGCGATCGGCCGGGAGACCCAGTCGAGAGCATTCTTGAGCACGCCCGGTATCGAGGCGTTGTACTCGGGCGTTGCCACGAGCACCGCGTCGGCCCTCGCGATCGCCGCCTTCAAAGCGGCGACCGCCGGCGGCGTTGAGAGCTCCTCGTCCTCGTTGAAGGGCGGGATCTCCGCCAGCCGGTCGAAGAGGACGAGCTCAGCCTCGGCCGGCAGCAGCCCGCGCGCCCCGGCCAGTAGCTGGGCGTTATAGGAGTCGTGGCGCAGGCTGCCCACCAGTCCGAGGATGCGCATCTTGCTCAGGCCTCCTTCACGAGCTCGAGCGAGACCTGCAGCTTGACATCGTTGTCGAGCGCGAAGCCACCCTTGGGCAGCGGCGCGTTCCACTCCAGACCGAACTCGCGCCGGTCGATGACAGCCTCGAGCTCGACGCCGAGCTTGTCGCTGCCCGCGATGTCGACGTGCGGCCCGGAGACGCTTCCGCGCGCGGTCACGCGGTGTGTGTGACCCTTGATCGTGAGCTCACCCTCGACCTCGAGCGCGCCGTCCTCGGCGACCGTCAGGTCCTCTGAGACGAAGCTGATGCGGGGGTGGCTAGCGCTGTCGAAGAAGTCCGGCGACTTCAGGTGGGCGGCGAGGTTCTCATCCTTGACGACGATCGAGTCGACGTCGACCGAGCCCTCCAGGCGCGGCGTGCCGTCCTCGCCTGCGCTCAGCGAGCCGGCGTAGTCCTCAAAGCGTCCACGGAAGGTCGAGACGACCATGTGCTTGACGGCGAAGCCGACGTGGGAGTGGATCGTGTCGATCTTCCAGGTGCCGGTGGCGATCGGTTGGGTGGTTGCTGTGCTCATGGGGGCTCCTTGTAGAGAGATTTGCGGACCGCAGTCCGTTTACGCTGAACTCAGAGTAGCACATAACCGGACCGTGGTCCGTTTAGTACACTTGTGCGTATGGACACGCAACCGGGTCTACCGATCATCGACCTGCCGCAGCTCGCGGAGGCTCCGCTTGAGCGCGCCGACGCGATCCGCAACCGCGCGCGCATCCTCGCGGCGGCTGAGCGCCTGTTCACCGATCGCGGCGCGTCCTGTGTATCGATGGATGAGATCGCCGAGGCCGCGGGCGTCGGCAAGGGCACGCTCTTTCGCCGCTTCGGCTCACGCGCGGCGCTGGCTCTCGCGCTGCTGAGCGAACGCGAGAGCTGCTTCCAGGAAGCCTTCATCCGCGGTGAACCGCCACTCGGCCCAGGGGCCTGCCCGACGGAGCGTCTGATCGCCTTCGGCGAGGCGCGCCTGGACCTGCTCGCCGACCACGCCGAAGTGCTCGCCGCGGCCGAGGTCGGACCGGGGCGCTTCGAGTCCCCTCCCTACGCGGTCCATCGCCTGCACGTGACGCTGCTGTTGCGCGAGGCCGACCCGGACTGCGACGCGCAGTATCTCGCGGAGGTGCTGCTCGCAAGCCTCGGCAGCGACGTCTTCGTGTACCTGCACGAGGGACGTGACCTACCGCTTGAGCAGTTGAAGTCCGGCTGGGCTGAGCTCGTGCAGCGGGTCGTGCCCGCCGCGATCGCGCAGTAGCGCCTAGGCGACGACCTCGACGCCGACGAGGTCGGCCGCCGAGAGATCACCGGGGGTCTCGAGCGCGAGCACGGCCTCGAGCGCCGCGATCGAAACCTCAAGCTGTGCGAGATCCGGCTCGCGCGTGGTCAGCAGCTGCAGCTTCAGCCCCGGCCACATGACCGCGCGCACCCATGGCCTGCTGCGGTTGCGCCCCGCGAACTTGATCAGCTCGAAGGAGATGCCCGCGATCAGCGGCACCCCGAGGATGCGCGTCGCCATCAGCCAGTACCAGGCCGGCAGCCCGATCGGCG
>Ga0182019_10001181_pt1 | contig 13180 bp, 13 predicted proteins | sample 812E2MmetaG_FD_120483 | JGI IMG/M metagenome (GOLD analysis project Ga0182019, IMG submission 120483) | Permafrost microbial communities from Stordalen Mire, Sweden - 812E2M metaG | ecosystem: Environmental > Terrestrial > Soil > Wetlands > Permafrost | place: Sweden: Stordalen | collected...
CGCTCCAGGAGCGCATCACCTCGACGAAGGACGGCTCCATCACCTCGGTGCAGGCCGTTTACGTTCCGGCCGACGACCTGACCGATCCGGCGCCGGCAACCACGTTCGGCCACCTGGATTCGACCGTGGTTTTGGCCAGATCGCTCGCCGAGCTTGGCATTTATCCGGCCGTCGATCCGCTTGATTCTAGCTCCGGCATCCTTGATCCGCTCATTATCGGCGCCGAACAATACGAGGTCGCCCGCGGCGTGCAGAAGGTCCTTCAGCGCTATAAGGATCTTCAGGACATCATCGCCATCCTCGGTATGGAAGAGCTTTCGGCCGAAGACAAGCTGACCGTTTCCCGCGCCAGGAAGATCCAAAAATTCCTGTCCCAGCCGTTCTTCGTCGCCGAAACCTTCTCCAACATTCCCGGCCGTTACGTGAAGCGCGAAGACACGGTCAGAAGCTTCAAGGAGATCTTGTCCGGAAAATACGACGAGGTGCCGGAGCAGTTCTTCTACATGAAAGGTTCGATCGACGAGGTCGTGGATGATTGGAAGAAATCAAAAAGCTAAAAATTCAAGCCGATGAAACTGAATTTGGAAATAACAACCCCGGAAAAAACCGTGCTGAACGAGGATGTTGACAGCGTCACGGTGCCGACCGCGGAAGGCGAGATCACGATCCTGCCGAACCATATCGCGCTCATCGGCCTGGTCGGCTCCGGCGCGCTCACGGTCCGCTCGGGAGGGGCCGAGCGGTTTTTTGCCGTCCATGGCGGCGCCGTGGAGGTCATGCCGGGAAGCCGCGTCGTCGTCCTGGCCGATTCGGCCGACCGCGCCGAAGATCTTGTTGTCGAGGAAATTGAAAAAGCCCGGGCTCGCGCAGCCGCTTCTGCGGACGAAGCTAAAAATCGCGACGATGTCGCTTATGCCGACGCGGCCGTTGCGCTTGAACGCGAATTGGCGCGCCTCAAGGTCGCGCACAAGCACCGTCGTTCGCGAGCGGAAACGCCCGGATCCAATTAAAAACGATCATTGAAAATACCCGCTAAGACCCGGGTATTTTTTTCGAAATCATAAAAAAAGACTCCTCGCGCCGGGCGGGCGAGGAGTTGTTCAGATGCGAACGCGGGAGTTACGCGTTCTTCGGCGGCTAGGGAAGAAGCGGGATGACCGCGTCGGCCAGCGCCTGAATTGACGGTTTGCGGACGATCGCGTCAGTCACAACGCCGGTCGCGTCAAGTCCGCGATCGGCGAAGACGACGTATCTTACGTTTTGGCAATAACGCCGCAGAGCGCTGAGCTTGCCGTTCACGGTCCTCGGCGTGTCGCCGGCTCCGGTGCCAAGGACGACGAGGTCGTACCAATCCATGACGCGCAGGTTCGCGATCGCCTCGGCCACGCCTTCGCAGAAGAAGATCTGGCAATTCGGTACGATCTGGTCGAGTTCGCGGATGATGGTCCAGCGAAGCTCTTGCTCCGCCTCGATCGCCAGTATCTGGTAGCGAGACAGCCCCATTTTGTTCATAGTGCCCTCCTCACCGTTCTCATAGCAGCCTCTCCAGGATCTGTTTGATCGCATCAAGGAGCGGCTCGGTGCCGCGCTTCTGGACGACCGTCCATTTGCCGACGGTCGGAACGGGAACATCATGGGCGGCGAAAAGGATCAAGTCCAGCTCCGGAAATCTATTCCCGAGCGTATTGCATTTCGCCGCGATCTCGCCGAACTGGTCGCGTGCGTTCGTGCCGAGCACGATCGCGTTGAAACCGATGAGTTCCATGTCCGCCACGGCGGTGCTGAGCGCATGGTCGAACAACAGTCCGACGTTGGGAAGAATTTCCGGAAAGGCGAGCGAAAGAGCGCGATGCAGTCCCTCGTCGGTATCGACGAATAGAATGTGAAAGTGCTTGCCGGTGTTCATGGCGGCCTCCGTATATTTTCTCCCACAAAAGACGTTATTTGTCAATGTCCGTGATCGAGTGATCGCGCGAAAAAGGCAAAGAAAAACCCTTCGGCGCTGGCGCGCGCGAAGGGTCGTTGCGGGTCTCGGGGCGGCGATCAAGCCACCGCGATGAGATCTTTGACGATCTGGAGGAGGGTTCGGATGCCGTTCGTTTTCTGGACGATCACGTCCACGTCCGCGTCCGTCGCCTCGATCTCGCTCCCCGTGAACAGAACGATGGGGATCGGCGGGCACTCCTCGCGAACCGAGCCGATGAAGGATCCAAACGAGCTTTCGGGCCGCAGGTTCGTGATGAGCAGGTCGTAGCGCTCGCCGTCTTCTACGAGACGCCGTAGAACGTCGTCCCGGCCGTCCGCGTGAACGATTTCCGTTTCTTTTCCCAGTTCGCTGGCCAAGAACCTGGCAAGCACGCTCCTCATGTCGGGGTCCGGTTCAAGGATCAAAATGGTCTTTTTCACGATCGGTCCCTTTCTTCGTTCGCCGTTTTTGGTACTATACAGAACGGATGAAAGCGCATTATTGCATATTATGAGCGAAAAGTCAAGCCTGCTAAGTAACGCCAACCCGGCGCAGATCGAGGCCATTACCCACGAAAACGGCCCGCTTTTGATCGTGGCGGGCGCCGGTACCGGGAAAACGTCGGTTTTAACCAAGCGCCTGGCCTATCTTGTGGAAACCGGCAAGGCCAAGACCGACGAGATCCTGGCCGTTACCTTTACGGACAAGGCGGCTGGGGAAATGGAAGAGCGCATTGATAAGCTCTTGCCGTACGGTTACGTGGACTTGTGGGTCATGACCTTCCATGCTTTGGGCGAACGGATCTTGCGGGCGAACGGGCTTGCGATCGGCCTGCCCGATTCGTTCAAGGTGCTGTCCCTAACCGACCAGTGGCTTTTGGTCAGAAGCAACCTTGACCGCTTTAAATTGGATTATTACCGGCCGCTCGGAAATCCGACCAGATTCATTCACGCCCTCCTCCGGCATTTCAGCCGCGCCAAGGACGAAATGGTCGGGCCGGCCGAATATCTGTCCTACGCGCAAAACGTTCAATTGGATAAAGACAAACCCGGCGACGCCGACGAGGCGACGCGGCTCAAGGAAGTCGCCGAAGCGTATCACGTTTACACGCAGCTGCTTCGCGATAACGAAGCGCTGGACTTCGGCGACCTCATCAACGAAACCGTCCGCCTGCTGAAGACCCGGCCGGCGATCTTGGAAAAATACCGGGCGCAATTCAAATATCTGATCGTCGACGAGTTCCAGGACACCAACATCGCGCAATTCGAACTTCTGCGCCTTTTGGCCGGGGAAAAAGCGAACATCACGGTCGTAGGGGACGACGACCAGTCGGTTTACAAGTTCCGCGGCGCGTCGGTTTCGAACATTCTTCAGTTCAAGCAATATTATCCGGCCGCGAAGCAGGTGATCCTTACGGAAAATTACCGCTCGCCGCAGAATATTTTGGACGCGGCTTACAAATTCATCCAGGCGAACAACCCGAACCGCCTTGAGGCGCAATTGGGCGAAGGGTTATCCAAAAAACTTCGTTCGAACGTCGGACGCCCGGGTATGGTCGAACATTTGCACGCCCCGACCGTTACCGACGAAGCGCGGCTCGTCGCGAGAAAGATCGAAGAAATTCTCGCCGCCGATCCGCAAACTAACTATTCGCAATTCGCGATCTTGTCGCGCACGAACGACGGCGTGAATCCGTTCATCGCCGCCCTCGCGGCCGCCGGCATCCCGTATATTTTCTACGCTTCGGCCGGGCTGTATCAAAAGCCGGTCGTGCTCGACATCGTCAATTATCTGAAGCTCTTGGACAACTACCATGAAAGCCCGGCGCTTTACCGGATGCTGGCCGGGCCGGTCGTCGATCTTTCGCATGACGACATTGTCAAGCTGACCCACGCGGCCGGGAAGAACGCGTGGTCGCTTTACGAGGCCGCGCTTAAGGCGCCGCTTCTCGGCCTTTCCGCCGACGGCCTGGCCAAGGTCGCCAAATTCCTCGGTTTCATCCGAAAACACACCCAACTCGCGCGCCAAGGCGACGCGAGAAGCGTGATCTTCGCGTTCCTTGAAGACACCGGCTACCTGAAAAGGCTGGTCGGCGAAGACAGCCAGCTCAATCACGATACGCTTTCGTATATCAACCAGTTTTGGCGCGTCGTTGAAGAATTCACGGCCGCGGAAGCCGAACCGACCAGCCGCCTGTTCCTTGAACGGATCAGGCTGCAGACCGAAGCCGGCGAAGAAGGCCGTTTGGCGTTCGATCCCGATATCGGCCCCGACGCCGTGCGCGTCATGACGGTGCACGCCGGAAAAGGGCTGGAGTTCGATCATGTCTTCATGGTCTCGCTCATCGACCGCCGCTTTCCGTCGTCCGAACACAGCGAAGCGATCGAGTTGCCGGCGGCGCTCGTTAAAGAGATCCTGCCCCAAGGCGACCATCATCTGGAGGAGGAGCGGCGCCTCTTTTACGTCGGCATGACCCGCGCCAAAAAAGGCCTATACCTGACCTCGGCCGACGATTACGGCGGCGCCAGGAAGCGCAAGCTTTCGCGATTTTTGAACGAGCTCGGATACGGATCGGCCGGGTCCGCCTCTGAAGAAAAAACCGGCGCGTTGCCTGTTGCAATGCCCGAACCGGCGTCCGCCGCGCCCGCGGCTTTGCGCGTTTCCGATTCTTTCTCCTTCACCCAGCTCAAAGCGTTCGAGAATTGCCCGTTGCAATTCAAGTTCGCCCATATCTTGCGGATCCCGGTCAAAGGCAGAGGGTCGTTCTCATTCGGCAAGACCATGCACGCGGCTTTGCAGAAATTATTCCAGACGGTCGCCGAACGGCAGGCGGCGAGCCAGGCGACGCTCTTTGAAAAGGCGCCGGCCGAGGGAAAGACGGTCGGGGAACTGGTGAACGAAAACGAGCTCGACGACCTTTACGAGGCGAGCTGGGTCGACGAATGGTTCGAGAGCGCGGGGAACAAGGACGAATATCGCGCCAAGGGAAAGAGGATCCTGCACGCCTACTACGCGCTCATGAAAGGCGAGCATATTCGGCCCTTGTATCTGGAAAAAAAGTTCAATTTGAAGATCGGGGACGCGACCTTCCGCGGCGCGATCGACCGCGTCGACGAACTTCCGGGGGGTGTGGTGCGCATCGTCGATTACAAAACCGGCGCGGTGAAGAATGAAGACGAGATCAAGTTTGAGGACAAGCAGCAGCTGCTCATTTATCAGATCGCGTGCCTCGAGGTGCTCGGGAAAAAGCCGCAGGCGCTGGCTTACGTTTTTTTGGAGGACGGATCGAGCGTAGAGTTCGTCGGCACCGATAAGGACCTCGAGAAAACGCGCGCTTACGTGGAAAGGTCGATCGCCGCGATCCGCGCGAGCGATTTTGCCGCCGATCCTTCCGAGTTCAAATGCAAACACTGCGACTTTAAGGAGATCTGCGATTTTCGGATAATTTAGGTTTATGCCCTTCTCTTCGATCGGAAAATTCTTGCCCGGGTTGGTGAAAAAGCCGCTGGCCGAGTCCGCGGCCGTGGCTTTGGCGCTTGAGGCCGGAACCGAATTTATCAGCGCCTACGATAAAAATCTGGTTTCCAGGATCCGTTTGGCCAGCATTAAAAATGGCGTCTTGCACGTCGTGTCAACTTCCGCGCCAGCGGCCGAGAAGCTTAAGAACGCCAAAAACGCCTTATTTAAGGCGATGGCGGCGGCCTCGGGGATCGAACCCGAGGGTCTTAAGGTCACGATCCGCGGGTCTCTTGATAATGGAGAGCGTTTCTGATAAGTTTCTCTAAGCAGTATGTCCCTTCGCGCTTATCTCACCGTCATGTCGCTTGCCACCGTTCTGGCCCTCGCCACCCTGGCTTTGGTGATCTTCCGCGTCGATCCCGATGCGTCCGGCAGCTACGGCCACGCGCTTTTTTACGTGACGCTCTTTTTCACGATCGTCGGCTTGTTCTCGCTTTTCGGCCTCCTGGTCCGCATCGCTTTTCATCATGACGCGATAATTTCCAAATTGGCGGCCGCCTCTTTCCGCCAGTCCGTGATCATCGCGTCGCTCGCCGCGTTCTCGCTCTTTCTTTACAAGCAGGGGACGCTCGTCTGGTGGAACGGGATCGTGCTCGCGGCCGCGGCGACGATCACCGAATTCTTCTTCCTGTCTTTGAACCAAAAAACGGAAATTCATTAATCTAAAACCATGGCAAAATTTTTCGGATCAATGTCAAAAGACATCGGGATCGACCTGGGCACGGCCAATACTTTGGTTTACGTCCGCGAAAAGGGGATCGTCATCAACGAACCGTCGGTGGTCGCGATCAATAACCGCACCGGGCAGATCCTGGCCGTCGGCCACGAAGCGCGGGAGATGATGGGCAAAACGCCGGGCTATATTTCAACCTCCCGGCCGCTCAACAAGGGCATCATTTCCGACTTTGAGGTCGCGGAAAAGATGCTCAAGTATTTCATTGAGAAGATCCAGAGCAACGCTTCGATCTTCTCCCCGCGGCCCCGGGTCGTCGTCGGCGTCCCCTTGGACGTGACCGAGGTGGAACGCAAGGCCGTCGAAGACGCGGTTCTTTCCGCCGGCGCGCGCGATGCCATCCTCGTCGAGCAGCCGATCACGGCCGCCATCGGCGCGCGCTTGCCGGTGACCGAATCGGTCGGGACGATGATCGTCGACGTCGGCGGAGGGACGACCGAGATCGCCGTCATCTCGCTTTCCGGGGTCGTCAATTGGAAATCGCTTTCCATCGCCGGCGACGAACTGAACAAGAACATTGTTCAGTTCGCCCGCGAGCATTTCAACCTGATGCTCGGCGAGCGCGTCGCGGAAAACATCAAGATTCGCATCGGCTCGGCCGCGCCGCTTTCCGAACCCATGACCATCGAAATGCGCGGCCGCGACATGATGACCGGTTTGCCGCGCGAAGTGACGGTTACCGACGAACAGATCCGCGAGGCCTTGTCGCGATCGGTCAGGAACATCATTGAGAACGTCAAGTCGACTTTGGAGCTGACGCCCCCCGAACTCGTCGCCGACATTTACGAACGCGGGATCATCTTGGCCGGCGGCGGCGCTCTTCTCCGAGGATTGCCCGCGGCGATCGGCGAAGCGGCCCATATTCCGGTCCGCGTAGCCGACGATCCGCTCACGTGCGTGGCCCGCGGGACCGGCCTGCTGCTTGAAGACGAACAGCTTCTCCAGTCGATCGCTCTTCCTTCGGCCCGCGCCAATTAAACAACGATCGATGAAAAAGATCCGTTTTTACATGATCATCGTCGCGGTGTTCGCGGCTTTATATTTTCTGCCGTTCTTTAACCGTCCCAAAGCCGCGGCGGCGCATGCCGTCCTTGCCGCGGCCGGTGGCCTTAGGATCGCGACCATGAACGTCTTATCGTACGGCCGAGCCGTCGTTTTTTCGGGACGGCTGATCGCCGAGAATGAAACGTTAAAAACCGATCTAAACGGAGCCCAAGCTCGGCTCGCGAACGACGATGAATTGAAAACCGAGAACGATTCGCTGCGCGCGCTTCTGAATTTAAGCAAACGGAACGATATCGTTTTGATCGGCGCTAACGTCGTCGGCGACGAGCCGTCGGCCTCGAGCCGCGCCGTCACGATCGATCGCGGCTCCCTTGGCGGGATCGGTCGCGGCGATGCCGTTGTTTTCGGCGACGGGATCATGGTCGGCAAGATCGAAGCCGTCACCCCCGCCCGCGCCACGGTTCTACTTACCGTCGACCCCAAGTGCGCCGTCTCCGCGCTCGTCGCGGGGCATCCCGAAGCGGCCGGGGTGGCGACGGGCGACCGGGGACTGGTCATAAAATTCGCCATGATCCCCATGAATGCCGCTTTCGAAACCGGCGATGAGATAATAACTTCGGGCGAAGAAGACGATATTCCGCGCGGCTTGGTGCTCGGGAGCGTCGACAGCGTCAGCCGGTCGCCGTCCGAACCGTTTTCTTCGGCGACGGTCGTTCCGTCATACGATCAAAATTCGCTGACCGTCGTCGCCGTCGTCCACAAAAAATAATATGCGCTATCTCGCGAAATGCTTGTTCTTTTTATCGGGCCTGGGTGCGGCGCTCGTCGCGGTCGGCGTCATCGGAGAGCTGCCGGGATACTTCGGTAAAATTTCCGTCCTGACGCTCGCCGTAACGATCTTTTTTTTCCTCAAAAGCGACGAAGCGGCGTTCGTTTTCGCCGCCGGAGCGGGCATCGGGCTGGGTGCGTTCTCCGGCTACGGTTTTACGATCTGGCTTATCGTCGCCGCAACGGTTTCCGCCGCGGGATACTTCATTTCGCGCGATCTTTTCACCGACCAGTCGCTTTTCGCGCTCCTTTCAATGAACGCCATCCTGCACGCCGTCCTGTTCGTTTCCGAATATGCGGCTTCCAATCTGATCAACATGAATTCAAGCATAAAATTGGTTTTCGACCTCGCCCTGCTTAAGTCGGGCTTGGTCGCGTTGCTTATGGAAACGGTCCTGCTGTATTTGTTTTTCATCGGTTATCAAAAAACGCGCGCCAAGCGAACCGGCCGCTTAATTCACATCCGCTAAGCCATGAATGGAGATATCGGAGACAATCCTTTTCCGATCCTGGAAGGCCGCTATGGAAAGATCGATCCGCCCGCGGGGAAGGGCGGCTGGGTTGAAGACGTATTCTCGAACCCTTCCCCGGCGAACGACGCCGCCGGAAACGGTGAAGGCCACAGCCCCGGGTTTATCGGTTTGGCCGCCGCCGCCCATCGCATAACCGCCGTTTTCTTCGTTTTTTTCGCGATCTTTTGCGTGATCTTTTTCCGCGTCGTTTATCTTACCGCCCAGGGAAACAAATTCAGGTTGAACGCGGCGAGCAACAGCACACGGCTCGTGGTTACGCCGGCGGCCCGGGGCGTGATCTTCGACGCGGAAGGAAAACAACTCGTGGAAAATGTCCCCGATCTCAAGCTGGCGCTGATCCCGTCGGGCCTTCCCAAGGACGGTGCCGCTCGCGACCTGGCTTTCCAAAAGATCGCCGGCGTCATCGGGTCGACGGCTGACGAGATCAACGCCCAGCTTAACGACGCGGAAGGAAAAGATTACGAACCGGTGACCGTCAGCTCGGCGCTCACTCATGACGAGGCCGTCAAACTTAGCATTTTAAAAGCCGATCTTCCGTTCATCGATATCGTCTCGGGATCGCACCGGTATTACACGGAGTCCGACGCGCTGCCGTCGCTTTCGCACCTCTTGGGGTACATGGGCAAGGTCGGACGCGGCGATCTCGCCGACCCCGCCGCCGCTTATACGCCGATCGATTCGGTCGGGAAAACGGGATTGGAGAGTTCTTATGAAAAGGATCTGCGCGGCGCGCCGGGCGTCCGGACGATCCAAGTCGACGCTTTCGGAAAGGAAAAGAAAGTTCTGGGCACGAGCGACGGCGCGCCGGGCGGGAATTTAAGATTGAACATCGATTCGGAACTTACCGCGGTCGCGGAAAACTCCCTCAAAACCGAGCTTGCCAAGAATCATCTGGATCGCGGCGCGGTCGTCGTCATGGACGCGGCCGGCGGCGCCGTCCGCGCTCTCGTTTCCCTCCCCGCCTACTCCGACAATTTGTTCGCTCAGGGAATTTCTTCGGCCGAATACGGGAAACTCACGGCCGACAAGAGCCAGCCGCTTTTTTCGCGCGCCATCTCGGGAAATTATCCTTCCGGCTCGACCGTGAAACTCGTGCTTTCCGCCGCGGCGCTCAATGAGGGGGTCATCACCCCGCAAACGACCGTCAATTCGACCGGCGGCATTCTATACGCCAATCGCTATTGGTTTCCCGACTGGAAGGCCGGCGGACACGGCATTACCGACGTAAAAAGGGCGCTCGCGTGGTCGATCAACACGTTTTTTTACGCGATCGGCGGGGGATACGGATCGATCGCCGGACTCGGCATCGACCGCATCGACAAATATTACGCGCTCTTCGGGATCGGCTCCAAGCTCGGCATCGATCTCCCCAACGAGTCGGACGGTTTCCTTCCGACGCCGGAATGGAAATTGAAGGCGCGGGGGAACGAATGGTTCATCGGCGACACTTACCACGTCTCGATCGGCCAGGGCGACCTGCTCGTAACGCCGCTCCAAGTCGCCGAATGGACGGCGGCGGTCGCGAACGGCGGCACGCTTTGGAAGCCGCGGGTGGCCGACGCGATCGTCGACGCGAACGGCAAGACCGCGCGGACGTTCGCGCCCGAGGCGATTCGGACGAAACTCGTCCCCGACGCGGATCTTGAGGTCGTCCGCGAAGGAATGCGCGGCACGATCACTTACGGCAGCGCCCAATCGCTCAATTCGCTCCCGATCGCCGTGGCCGGAAAAACGGGCACGGCCCAATGGGCGACCGGAAAGGCGAATCACGCCTGGTTTACCGGTTTCGCGCCTTTTGACGATCCGCAGATCGTCGTGACCGTTCTTCTTGAAGAAGGCGGCGAAGGGTCTTCAACCGCCGTGCCGGTGGCCCGCGACATTTTCGCCTGGTGGGCCGAGAATCGCGATAATCCGCCCAAAACCGTTTCCGCGGCCGCCGCGCCATAGTTCCGCCGGATATTTTGTTGACATGAATATTCCGTTGAGGTAGCTTGTCTGCTTACGGGAATAAGATCTCATCCATGAACAATTACCTGACCAAAGAAGGCCTGGAAAAATTAAAAAACGAGCTCGACGAGCTGAAGACCGTCCGCCGCAAGGAAGTGGCGACGCGGATCGAGATCGCCAAAGACATGGGCGATCTTTCGGAAAACGCCGAATACAACGAGGCCAAGGAAGAACAGGGCTTTATCGAGGGGCGGATCGCCGAACTTGAGGCGCTCTTACCGAACGCGATCATCATTGAACGCGCCGGAACCGGAACCGTCGGGATCGGGAGCACCGTCCGCGTTGAAGCGAACGGCAAAGAAAAGGAATATACCATCGTCGGGGCGAGCGAGGCCGATCCGGTCAAGGGAAAAATTTCCAACGAATCGCCGCTGGGCGTTCAATTTTTGGGAAAGTCGGCCGGCGATTCCGTCGAAGTGAAGGTTCCGTCGGGAAAAACCGTCTATCACATAATTTCCGTCGCGTAATAACGACGCCGGCCGGCCGAGAGGCCGGTTTTGCGTTATCATAACAACTCATGGATCTCAATTACAGCGTGAAAATCAGCAAGCGCTCGCGGCGCGTAAGGATCGCGGTCCTCGCCGACGGGCGCGTTGTTGTTTCGACGCCGAAAAAGATCGGCGAAGCGCGGGTCGCGGGGATCGTCGAAGATCATAAGCAATGGATCATGCAGGCGATCGATAAATGCAAAAAGCGCGTTACGAAGATCGCGCCCGCGAAAGAAACATTCGTTCAAAGGGACTTTATCCGCAACGTGCACGGCCTTGTCAAAGACGGTTACGAACGGATCGCCAAACCGTTCGGCGCCCGTCTCGGAAAGATCTCCGTTAAAAAAATGCGCTCGCGCTGGGGCAGCGCTTCGCGGAACGGCAATATTTCGGTTAACCTGCTCCTCGGCCATTTGCCCGAACGGCTGCTCGAATACGTGGTTCTTCACGAAGTTTGCCATCTGGTCCATCACGACCACTCCAAAAATTTTTGGTCGCTTCTTGACGCCAATCTTCCCGAACACCGGAGCCGAAAGATCGAATTGCGCCGTTACGGGCATTTGCTGGTTTCGAACCGTCCGTTTTAAGCGTCGTAGGCGATCGTCAAAAATCCGGTACAACAGTTTTCCTTTGACGTTTGAGGTGAAAATACGATAGAATTAGACTCTGTTATGTCCAGACAAAGCGAGGAAAAAGCGGCCAGGGAAGCGAAATTACGGCGTTTTTTGGACGCCGGGATCGACCCGTATCCCGCAAAATTCGATCGTACCCATACTCTCTCCGCGCTTGCGGCCGATTTTGACGCATTGTCGGGGAAGCAAGCCTCGGTCAAAACCGCCGGCCGGCTGCGCGCGTTCCGCGGGCACGGCGGCCTCGCTTTCGCGACGCTTGAAGACGGAGGCGGCAAATTCCAGATCGCCCTGCGCCGCGACGCGTTCGGCGAAAAAGATTTCGATCTTTGGACGGCCGATCTGGACGTCGGCGATTTCATCGGCGTTGAGGGAACCTTGTTCGCCACGAAGCGCGGCGAAAAAACATTGGATGTTAAAAAGATCACGCTGCTCGCCAAAGCGCTTTTGCCGCTGCCTGAAAAGTGGCACGGACTCACCGATACCGAGGTTCGTTACCGGAAGCGCTACCTCGACCTCCTCGCCAACCCCGAAGTCCGCGAAATTTTCGCGAAGCGGACGCTCGTCGTCAAAACGATCCGCGATTTTTTGGATAACGAGGGATTCGCTGAAGTGGAAACGCCGATCCTCCAGCCCCTGGCCGGCGGCGCCGCGGCCAAACCGTTCGTCACGCACCATAACGCGCTCAATTTTGACATGTATCTGCGCGTGGCGCCGGAATTGTACCTGAAACGCCTCATTGTCGGCGGTTACGAAAAAGTTTACGAGATCGCTCGCTGTTTTCGTAACGAGGGCATCGATCATTCGCATAATCCCGAATTCACGCAGGTGGAGTTTTACTGGGCTTACGCCGATTACGAAGACTTGATGAGAATGGCCGAACGCCTGCTTCTCGCGATCCTGGAAAAAACCAATAAAGGTTCCGCCAAACTGGAAGCTGAGGGAACGGTTCTGGATTTCACGCCGCCTTTTAAGCGGATCAGCCTGAAGGAGATCGTCATTGACAAGACCGGCATTGATATCGACGAATTCAATACCGAAGAAAAATTGCGCGCCGCGATCAAAAAGAGGGGATTGCGCGTGGACGTCGGCAACACCTACGGCTACGGCGAAACGGTTGAGGCGATCTACAAGGAATACTGCCGCGATACGATCGTCCAGCCGACCTTTCTCACCGATTATCCGGCCGAAATGATCCCGCTCGCGAAAAGAAAGAAAAACGATTCGACCAAGATCGCCACTTTCCAGCTCGTCGTGAAGGGGATGGAGGTCTGCAAGGCGTATAACGAGCTTAACGACCCCATCGATCAGGCGGAACGCTTCAAAGAGCAGGATAAATTGCGCGCCAAAGGCGCGGAAGAGGCGCAGGAAACGGACAACGATTTCATTGAAGCGCTTTCCTACGGCATGCCGCCCACTGCCGGTTTCGGCATGGGAATCGAACGCGCTGTCGCCTGGATCTGCGGCCTGGA
>Ga0182019_10001185_pt1 | contig 13176 bp, 9 predicted proteins | sample 812E2MmetaG_FD_120483 | JGI IMG/M metagenome (GOLD analysis project Ga0182019, IMG submission 120483) | Permafrost microbial communities from Stordalen Mire, Sweden - 812E2M metaG | ecosystem: Environmental > Terrestrial > Soil > Wetlands > Permafrost | place: Sweden: Stordalen | collected...
TAGGCGGTCAATGCCCGCATCGCCGCATTCCCGATCCCAGTGATGTCGCGCTTCGAGGCGCGCGCGTGCTTGGCGAGGAAGTGAGCCGCGAGCGCCGGGATGTCCTCGCGGCGCTCGCGCAGGGCCGGCACACGGATGGGAAAGACGTGTAGCCGGTAAAAGAGGTCCTCGCGAAAGCGCCCCGCCTGCACCTCGGCCTTCAGCTCCCGGTGGGTGGCCGCGATGATGCGCACGTCGACCGCGAACGGCGAGTTCTCACCCACCCGACGAATCTCCTTGTCCTGTAGAGCCCGATTCAGCTTCACCTGCACGGGCAAGGGCAATTCCCCCACCTCGTCGAGAAACAGGGTTCCGCGGTTGGCTTCCTCGAACAGTCCCGGCTTGCTGGCCGCCGCGCCATTGAAGGCGCCTTTGGCATAGCCGAAGAGTTCATTGTCCCCCAACTCGGCTGGCAGCGCGCCGCAATTCACCGGTACGAAGCGATTGTGTTTGCGCGTGCTGTGGTAGTGCACCGCACGCGCCGCCAACTCCTTGCCGGTGCCGGTCTCTCCCGTCAGCAGCACAGTGGTGTCGAGCCCTGCCGCCCGTTCGAGAAGGCCGCACACCTCACGCATTGGCGGGCTCTTGCCGATCACGTTGTGGAACGAGTTCACCCCCTCCAGTTCCTTGCGCAGGCTCACGGTCTGCGCGCGCAGGCGCCGACGCTCCAGCGCGCGGGCCACCACCAGCGCCGCGGCGTCGGGATCGAATGGCTTCTGGATGTAGTCGTACGCGCCCTGCTTCACGGCTTCGACGGCGTCGGAAACCGAGCCATAGGCGGCTAGCAAGATCACCTCGGTCTCGGGCCAGCGCGCCTTGACCGATTCCAGCACGGTAAAGCCGCTGGCACCCGGCATCTTGAGATCGGCCACCACCACGTCAAATTCGTGCTCGGCGATTAGTGCCAAGGCCTTGGCACCGTCGCTCGCCGTGCTCAGGCTGAACTCCTCGCCCAGGATCTTGGCGAACAGCTTGAGCAAGTCCTCCTTGTCATCCACCACCAGCACGGAAGGCCGACTCATGTCGTTCCTCCTTCGAGATCCCTGACAAGGGTGCAGATGCTGAAAACCGACGGTGACACTTACGGTTACAGTGTAGCCGAAACGGTCAATACCCGCCACCAAGCACCCGGCAGCAACGAATGCAACCCACAATGTGGGAAGCAGCGCCGGTGTGAGACAAGGGCCCACTCAGTTTCTGACCGCTCAAATGGGTGAGAATGGTTGAAGCGAGAGCGCTATCGAGGACACTTATTTCTAGGGGGGATTCAGCGGACACGGAACAGCGAACCACCGGAGGCAAACCAATGCGAATGTCGCAGCTCGCTCCGCTTTCTCTTGCAATACGGGGCCAGGTGGCATGGGGTGCCTTGCTGGCTGTTGCTGCTCTCGGGTGTCAAAGCAACTCGAGCGGGTTGCTCCCGGTCGGTGGGGCTGGCGTAGATGCCGCTAGCGCGGCGACTGGGGGCTCGGCCACGGCAACAGGCGGAACCATGAGTGGCGCTGGTGGAACAACCACCGCAGTTGGCGGAACTACAGCGGTGGGCGGAAAGATCGCCACGACCGGTGGAACGACGACCGCGACCGGCGGGACAGCGGTCACGAGCGGTGGAGCCATGGCCACCACCGGTGGCACCGCAGCGGCGGGCGGGGCAGCAATCGTGACCGGTGGAACTGCGGCCATGGGTGGAAGAGCGATCTTGACCGGTGGGACGGAGGCTGCAACCGGCGGAACCACGAATGCGACCGGTGGCACGGAGATCGCAACCGGCGGGACCACCACAACCGGCGGAATCACGACCGCGACAGGTGGCACGGAGATCGCAACCGGCGGGACCACCACCCCAACTGGCGGGATCACCACAACAACCGGCGGAACCACGGCGGTAGCCGGCGGGACAGCAGCCACGACCGGTGGAACCAAGGCCGCAACTGGCGGGAACACGGCAGTCAAGGACGGCGGCATTGATCTCCCGCCACCGCCGCCAGATGTTCGCGCGGACACCTCGTTGCCGGACGTCACCGTGGATCGCCCCCCCACCTGTGGCCAACTCGGTCTGCCCTGTTGCCAAGGAAGTGTGTGCAACGATCCTTGGACAAGTTGCACGACTTCGGGCATGGGCGCAGGAACCTGTACCAGTTGCGGTCAAGCCAACGGCGTCTGCTGCCCGGACAACTCCTGCTCCAATGGCGGCTGCTGTAACAGGTCCGGAAACTGCATTGGCCCAGGCAATCAATGTCCAAACAACCTTGGCGGCGGCAGTTGTTCTGGCAACGCTTGTGTCTCTGCTGGCGGTACCTGCGGCACACTCGGCAATCCCTGTTGCGACAACGGCCAGGGGACCAACCCGGTCTGCACAGCCGGCGGTGTCCAATGCGCGATCGGCTTCGGCAGCAACACCTGCCAGATCTGTGGTGTCGAGAATGCACCTTGTTGCGGTACGGGGGCTGCGGCCGCAGCCCGCACCTGCTCCACCTCAAACCTGGTCTGTCAGGCCGCAGGCGGCGGCGGGGCGACCTTCACATGCGTGGCCTGCGGCACCTCGGGCAAGGCCTGCTGTTCGAATCAGACTTGCAATGCCAACCTTCACTGCACGGGTCCTGGCCCGGGCGCGATCTGCCAGTAGGGCAAGCTGGCTTTCCGTCAAGTCACCAGCCCACTACCTTGGCGTCGGTGGAGCTCGAGCGCGCGACCCCAAATCGCCTGTCCCCCGCGACATGAAACGGGCCCTCATGCCATCTAATGGCTAATTGCAGCAACCGTAGCCAATGTACGCTACGTCTACCGATTTACTTGGTTTTGCCGCTCGGAAATGCTATTGAATCAGGAAATCTTGCGCAGCCCTGACAGTCGTCCCTCCGGAGGTCATAGGCCCATGAAGAAAAACCGTGTTTCTCGACTGGCAATTTGTCTTCTTCTTGGTTCCAGCTTGACGGGATGTGCCGGCGACGCTGGCCCAGCGGGGCCGGCTGGGCCGGCTGGCGATGCTGGACCTGCTGGCCCTCCTGGACCTCCTGGCCCGCCAGGCGAAGCTGGCCCTCCTGGACCTCCGGCCCCAGCAATAGATGCATCACCTGTCAGCGATGCGCCGATCGGAAAACCCCCGGCCGTGACGATCGCGGGCGCTACCCAAACTGCGGGATTCGGCGCGCCGGTCACCCTGGTCGGCACCGCAGCCGACCCTGACTCGGACGTCAGCACGCTGACCTATAAGTGGATTCAGACGGCCGGCCCCACCGCTACGCTCGTCGGCGCCGCCACTGCAAGCCTGACCTTCACCACGCAAACTCTGGCCGCTGCCAAGACTCCTGTGATGGCGCAGCTTCACTTCGGTGTACTCCCGATCAGTCCCGACGAAGCCGGCAACTACACCTTTGAGCTTGACGTGACCGACCCGCAAGGCAATGTCGGCAAGGCCACGGTAAGCGTCCGCTCGAACCCGCCCACCACCGGACTGCAAAATGTTCCGGTCGGCATCCGCCAGTTCATGATGGGCGACGGTGGCGCGCAGACTACCTGGAACTGGAGCCTGGATGCTACAGCCGCACCTGGCTCAGCAGCTATCCTGACGGGCGCCAGCACGCAGCTCCCCAGCTTCATCCCCGATGTCGTGGGCAGCTACACCCTGAGCGAAGCGGTTTCCACCAAGACGCTGACCATGGTCGCGGGCAACTGGCGCGGCGAGATGATCACCTACCAGACAGAGTGCCAGACCTGCCACAATGACAAGATCGCGCCTGACGTGTTCACGCCATGGTCGAAGACGAACCATGCGATTGCCGTGCAACACAAACTGAACGGCACCTATTCCGACGGAGTGACGCCGCTGACGTACTTCCCGCGCTCCTGCATGGAGTGCCACACCGTGGGCGACTCGCCGGCAGCAGTCAACCACGGCTTCGACGACGTCGAGAAAACCAGCGGCTGGACCATGCCCACCAAGTTGCAGCCAGGCAACTGGGAAAACATGGTAACCAACTACCCCACTCTGGCTGATCTGGCCGGCATCCAGTGCGAGAACTGCCACGGACCACAGGACGGCGCAATTGGGCACCTGTCCACCGCGCACACCAGTTCCGGGAATACCACGCCTGACAAGTGGACGCGCGTGTCGTTCTCCGAGGGGGTTTGCGCCTCCTGCCACCAGGACGCAACCCACCACTACAAGCCGAGCCAGTGGCAGACATCAGCGCATGCCCAGCGCGACCTGGTGTCCAACGCCACCTTTGAGTCACGCGGAACCACCGCGGCCCACTGCGGCCGCTGCCATTCGGCCCAGGGATTTGCTGCGTACTCAGCCCAGTTGGCTACGGGCGATGCCGGCCTGCTGCACAAGCCAGATGGCACGGCCGCCGACGAGGCCTATTTGCGCGGGCTGGGCCTGCAAACCTCGACTGTGGAGGCGATCACCTGTGCGGCTTGCCACGATCCCCACGATGCAAGCAACCCCAGCCAGCTTCGGCTGGGCGGAAATCTAAAGGCCTTGCCCAACGGCCTGACCAACATCTCCGCCGCGGGCATGGGAGCCACCTGCATGGCCTGCCACAATACCCGGAATGCCGAACACGATGACTTCGTCGCCGCGGCCACCGATTTCTCGGGCCCGCACACTCCATCGCAAACCGACGTGCTCTACGGGTTCAATGCCTACTTCATGCCGCGCCTCAATCCATCCCCGCACCTATCGGTCACCGATACCTGCGCTGGCTGCCACGTCGCTATCCCCACGGCCACCGAGAAGGCCGCGGGACAAACCGACAACCACAATTTCGCCACCGACGACACCATCTGCGCCTCTTGCCACTCCTCGTCGACCAACGGAGAGGCGTTGCTGTCAGCCAACGACGCGCAACTTGGCGAACTGAGTACCGCGATCGGAACCAAGGCGCTGGCCGTCATCGATGCCTTGTACACCGCCGGCGACACACTTTCTGTGCGGGCATACCGACAGGCTACGGATCAGTATAGCTCCGCGGCGGCCGCCACGGCCGACATTCTGCTGACCGCCGCCCCAACTGCGGTGGTCCTTCGTTCCGCCATCCACGGTACGACTTCATTCACCCTGACCTTGGCCGCCCCGGTGTCGGTAGCATGGACCGCAACAACATCGGCTCCGGCTATCACCGAAACCCTGTCGCAGATCGACTGCCAGATCAGCGGCATCACCATCACCGGCCAGACCGCGCCGCCCGTGCCGCCCGCCTTGACAGGTACGCCGGTACCCGCGATCGCGACAAACTCGGCGGTGGCCAAGGCGAGCTGGAACCTGCAACTGCTCAGCAACGACGGCTCGAGAGGCTTGCACAATCCTGACTTCTTCCAAGACGTGATTGTCAACACCCTGGAAGCCTTGCAATAGGTATCGCTCCGAGTGCGAAACCTAACTGCAGACCCCAGGGCTGCGGCGGGTTATCCTCAAGGCGACGGTAGACGATACCGCCAGAATCGCGAGAAACCGTCCATCTAGGATATGTGAAAACGCCATGCCGGTACTGCCCAAGTCGCTTTCGCCCACTATCGCCCGGCTGGCCAACTACGCACGAAATCCGCTCACGGTTCTCGGCTTCGGACTGACGACGCTGTCGGGACTGACCCTGATTGTCTTTCTCGCGCTGGAGGTGGCTGGCCAAGTCGACAATCCCTACACCGGGGTGTTCGGTTCAGCCTTTCTGCCCGTGGTCTTCGTGGGCGGGTTGCTGCTCATGCCACTGGGAATACTGCGCCGACGGCGGACACTCATGCGCAGTGGTCAGTCAGCCGACACCATCGCAACCTATCCGAGCCTTGATTTCAATGATCCGCACCTACGCCGCGTTGGCCTGGTCATCGCCGCGCTGACTGTAATCAATGTCGTAGTGCTCGCGACAACCTCAGTGGTCGCGCTCAACTTCATGGACACACCGAAGTTCTGCGGGACCGTGTGCCACAAGGTCATGCGGCCGGAATACACCGCCTACCAGAACTCGCCCCACTCGCGGGTCAAGTGCGTTCAGTGCCACATCGGGCCAGGCGCCTCCTGGGCAGTCCGTTCCAAGTTCGATGGCTTGCGCCAGGTGTGGAAGGTGATGACGGGAACCTATTCCCACCCCATCCCATCGCCGGTACACACGCTGCGGCCGGCGCGCGACACCTGCGAAAGCTGCCACTGGCCGGCCAAGCACTACGGCGACAAGCTGCGGGTCGTCGGCCGCTTTGCCGAGGACGACAAGAACAGCGCGAGCTTCACTGCACTCCTGCTGAGAACTGGCGGTGGCGCGGTTGGTGCTGGCCAGCCTCACGGCGGCATCCACTGGTGGCACATCTACGCTGACAACCGCATCCGCTACTTGGCCACTGACCAGCGCCGGCAAGAGATCGCGTGGGTCGAACTGACCACACCGGACGGAAAGCGGACCGAGTTCACACGTGAAGGTGCAAACCTGCCGCCCCCGGAAAGCATCCAAAAAGCAGCACGGGTAATGGATTGCATTGACTGCCACAATCGGCCGACGCACCTGTTTGAGATGCCAGCCAAGGCCATCGACGGTGTACTGCAGAGGCAGGCTGACCTGCGATCTCTGCCGTTCTTCAAGCGGGAAGCGGTCAAAGTGGTGGCGGCGAACTACCCCAGTCACGATGCGGGAATGGTCACAATCCGCCGGAACCTGGTCGACTTCTACCGCAAGTCCTACCCGGATCTGGCCACGCGCGAAGGCAAATTGGTTGCGCGGGCGGCGGACGAGGCAGCGGCAGTTTACGATCGAACGGTGTTCCCGGAGATGAACACCAGTTCCAAGACCCACCCCAACAACATTGGTCACGACGACTCGCCCGGCTGCTTCCGCTGCCACGACGGCAACATGAAAGAATCCGGGAGCGATCGAGTCATCCCCAATGATTGTGACGCCTGCCATGCCATTCTGGTCGACGGCAGCCCGAGCGAGCCTGATCTCGGCCAGCTCGTTTTGGCGCAGCCCACGGCCCCTGCGCCTGCGGAGGCCAAGCCGTGAGGTATCTCGGCATGGTCGGTCTGACCTTGCGCCGAGGCCAGCAGGAAGGGCTAGCGAAATACACTTTCAGTCCAGAGGAGTGCGAGGCCCAGAGCAAGGCACTCCATGCGGCGTGCGACTTTCTCGAAAGCGTGTACTTGGCTACCTGCAATCGGGTTGAGGTAATTTTCCTGTGCCGGCGGGGCACCCCGGTTGCCGAGTATCGCAGGCGCATTCACGGGTTCTTTGCGACGCGCGGCCAAGCTGGAACGGCAAACCAACCCACCACCCGCACGGCGGCCCAGAGCCTGCACGCCTACGAAAAAGACGGCGCCGCCGAGCACCTCTTCTGTGTGGCTGCGGGCCTCGACTCGCTCAACCCCGGCGATGCCCAGATCCTGGGCCAGGTCAAAGATGCGCTGCACGTGGCACAGCGGCTGGGGCTGGCCGGCACCCACCTGCAGATGGTGTTCGAAGAGGCTTTCCAGGCGGCCAAGCGTGTGCGCAGCAAGACCGCGCTTGGGGCTCGGCCGGTGTCCATGGTTTCGCTGGCATTCGATCTCATCGACCGGCGGACCAAGATACCTGCCACAGTGGCTCTCATCGGATCCGGCGAAATGACACGTCAGTGTGGCGAGCATCTGCGCGGCCGGCCTGGGTGCAACCTTCTCTTCGTCAACCGAACCGTGAGCAAGGTGGTTGCTCTGGCGGCTTCGTGCGGCGGCCGTGCTCTGGCCCTGGATGCCTTTCTGGCAGCGCCCGGGCATGTAGACGTCATCGTGACGGCCACCTCGGCACGCGAGCCTTTCTTGGGGCAAGCCTTCTTCACCGCTCTGCAAGGCACACCACCGCTGGTGATCGACCTGGCGGTGCCGCGCGACACCGACGGGCAAGCCGCCGCCGTTGTGGGTGCCCAGCTTTGCGACATCGACCAGCTGAAGGCCGAGGCAGAGCGCAACCGGCACGCGCGCGAAGCCGAGATCGCCGAGGCTCGGGTCATCATTGACGAATCCCTGGAGGCGCTGCGCCGGCGGGTGGTCGAACGCGACATCAGTCCCATCGTGCGCGACCTGCGCAGCCAGGGCCAGACCGCCGCCGACGAGCTGCTCAAGCAGCTTTTCAGCAATGGCCTCGCCAACTTGGACGAAGCCCATCGCGACCATATCCGGCACTTTGGCCAGCAAGTCGTGAACCGGCTTCTCCACCTGCCGACCGTCGGACTGAAGCGTCTGGCGCAGGACCATGGCATGGAAGCGGTGGAGGCGTTCCTTCAGGGCGTGCGCGAAGACCGCCACGGGCGGTAGTATTCCGCCCAACATGAAGCTGCCCCATCTCCAGCGCACGCCTGGCGGGCCCACGCGCTCCCGCTCGCGCCTGCTCGCGGTGGGCGTGCTCGCCATCATGGCGTTCACCATCGCGTTGCTCGCGTGGTGGGTGCTCTTCCACCTGCGCTATTCGGCCCAGGAGATTCGCGCCACAGCCGAGCACCTGCAGGCGGATCGCCAGTCTGCGGAGCGGGCACTGCTCGCGCTTTCGCAACGACAGGCGCTGGGGCCCGATGGTCCGGCCGATTTTCTTCGGCTCGCCTATCCCCAGCTCGACTGGCAGCCCGGCGTGCGTCCCGGGCAGGCAGCTGTGCCCGGCTTCCCTGGCTACCAGGTCACGATTCGACCAGGTCGGCTCGAGCATCTGCAAGCCCAGCGACGAGCGAGCCTCCGCATGTTCGCGGCCGAGGGCACCACCTTCCTTTGTATTCTGGTCGCAGGAACCATGCTCATCTTGCGTTCCGTGCGGCGTGAGATGGAGCTGATGCGCCAGCAGGCCAACTTCCTGTCGGCGGTTACCCATGAACTCAAGTCTCCGCTGGCCTCAATCCGGCTCTTCATCGAGACCTTGGAACTGCGGGATCCATCGCCCGAGAAGCGCACGCGCTTTCTCGCCAACATGCGTGCCGATGTCGATCGCTTGGATGGCCTGGTCAACAACATCCTCGCGGTGGCCCGGCTCGACAGTGGCCGTTTCGTGGTGCACGTGGACCGGGGCGATCTGGGTCGCGACGTGGCCGAGGTGGTGCAAGCGCTTGGCAAAGATCCATCGCAACGTCGCCTATCCGTCGATCTCACTCTGCCCGCCCAGCCTCTGCACGCGCGCTATGACCTGGGCGTGCTCAAGACCGTGCTGCGCAACCTGCTGGACAATGCCGCGAAGTACGGCGGTGCTGACCAGCCGGTCCACGTGGCGGTTGCGCGCCAGGGTGAATGGGCCGCGATAGAGGTCCGTGACCAGGGCATCGGCCTGGCCGTCGAAGAGCGCGAGAAGATCTTTCAAAAATTCTATCGTGTGGGCGAAGAGATGGTGCGCCAGACCGAAGGCACTGGCCTGGGTCTCTACCTGGCGCGCGAACTGGTTCGCCAAGTAGGTGGCAGCATCACTGCCGAAAGCCCCGGCGTGGGCCGGGGCACCACCTTCCGGGTCACTCTGCCACTATCGAGCAAGGAGTCGGCATGAGCGCGCTCATCCTGGTGGTGGAGGACGAGCAACACCTGGCCGAGGGTATCGGCGAGAACCTGCAGCAGGAAGGCTATGCCGTGGAAATCGTGGGCGACGGCGAAAGCGCGCTCCAGCGTTGGCGGTCGGGCGGCATCGACCTCGTGATCCTCGACGTCATGCTGCCCAAGCGTGACGGGTTCACGGTGTGCAAGGCCATTCGCGACGAGGGTGGCCGTCTGCCCATCCTGTTTCTCACGGCCAAGACATCGGACGACGACCGCGTCTACGGCCTGGAGATGGGCGGCGATGACTATCTGGGCAAGCCCTTCAACCTGCGCGAGCTGCTGCTGCGCGTGCGCGGCATGCTGCGCCGGCAAGGCTGGTACGGACAGGCGCTCAAGACTGGCCCAACCACGCGCATTGCTGACGCCACGATCGACTTCGGCAAGGGAGAGGTCACTGATGCCCAGGGCGAGCACACCAGTTTGGCAGAAAAGGAGGCATTGATCCTGCGCTTGCTGGTCGAACGCGCTGGCGAGGTAGTATCGCGCGACGAGATCCTGGAGCGCGTGTGGGGCTACGAGGTTTCGCCTTCCACGCGTACCATTGAGCACATGGTGGTGCGCTTGCGCAAACTGATCGAGCCTGATCCCGAACGCCCGCGCTATCTGCACACCGTGCGCGGTCTGGGCTATCGCTTTTCCCCGCAAGGTGAAGGATGAGCGATCTTGGCGCCGTCTCGGCCGAGCTGCTGGCTCGCTACGACAGCGCCGGACCTCGCTACACCTCCTACCCGACTGCGGTGGAATTCCGCGAGGACTTTCAGGAGCCCGACTACCTGCGCGCGCTGGAGCGCGCCGACGCTTGCGGCGCTGCCCCGCTTTCCGTGTATACCCACCTGCCCTTCTGCGAGCGCCGCTGCACCTTCTGCGGTTGCCACTCCTTTGCCACCACTCGCAGAGAGGTAGCCGAACCATACCTGGAACATTTGCTGGGTGAGTTCGGCTTGGTCGCCCAGCGCTTGCCTCACCGGCGCAGGGTCGCGCAGTTTCACTTGGGCGGCGGCACGCCGACGTATTTTTCGCCGACCCAGCTCGATCGCCTGGTAGCCGGTTTCGCCCGGCACTTCGAATTCCTGCCCCACGCCGAGCTGGCAGTGGAGGTCGATCCTCGGGTGACCAACGAGGCGCATCTCGACACGCTGGCCCGGCTCGGTTTCAACCGAATCTCGATGGGTGTGCAGGATTTTTCGCCGGAGGTTCAGCAGGCCATCGGCCGCGGGCAGACGCGCGAGCAAACCACTGGCCTGGTCGCGCGCGCGCGCCAGCACGGCTTTGCCGGCATCAACTTTGACTTGGTCTACGGCCTGCCCGCGCAGCGGCCTGCGGCGTTCGCCGAGACTTTGGCCGAAACCGTGGCTCTGCGTCCCGATCGAGTGGCGGTCTACTCCTTTGCCTACCTCCCCATGGTGCGTAGCAACCAGAAGCTGATTGACGTGCGTGCGGTTCCTGACCGAGACACCAAGTTCCAGCTGCTGGCCATGGCCCGCCAGGCGTTCTTGACTGCCGGTTATCAAGCCATCGGCATCGACCACTTTGCCCTGCCCTCGGACGAACTGGCCGTGGCCCAGCGCCAGGGCCGGCTGTCACGCAACTTCATGGGCTACACGGTCAACCCGGGCGACGACACGCTCGGCTTCGGGGTGTCGGCCATCGGAGATGTGCGCGGGGCACTGGTGCAGAACGAGAAGAAACTGGCGCCCTACTACCGCATGCTCGACAGTGGGCAGCTGCCGGTGCAACGGGGCTACGCACGTTCCCGCGACGATGAGATCCGCCGCGACGCCATCCTGTCACTGATGTGCAACTTCACGGTCAACCGCGCGGCGCTGGAGGCAAAGTACGGCATCGTGTTTGCCGACTACTTCCGCGAAACCTTGGCCAAGCTCGCGCCCTTCGCAGAGGACGGCATGTGCCGCCTTGACGAGCACGGCGTGCATGCCATCGGCCTGGGCCAGATCTTCGTACGCAATCTGGCCATGTGCTTCGACGCCTATCTTACCCCGCGCCAACAGCTCGGTCGTCCGGTTTTTTCCCGGACGGTTTGAGAACCACGCGAATCGCTACTTGCCTTTGAAGTCGCGACAGACCTTGACGAGCGCCTTGATGTCCTCGGGCAAGATCTTGCCTTTGCTGCCCGGCATGACCACCTTGCCTGCCGCATCCTTGGCGCCGTCGGTGATTGCCTTCTCCCAGTCGGCGTCCTTGGCCGCAGCCTGCACCTTGGCGTCGGTCAGGTCCTTGATACTGAGCTTCTTGCCCATCGCAGTCTGCCCCTTGCCATCCTTGCCGTGACAGCCGGCACATTTCTGGGCGAAGGTTTCGGGCGCTCCAGCCAAGGCGGTAGCCGAGAGCCAGAGGGCAAGAAGGCCACTTCCGACGAGCGCGATCGTTGTACGCATGGGTTGGTCCACTCCTTCCTAGCTATAGACGCACACACTCTGCAACGGCTTCACGGGAAACGCCATGTAGGAAATCCGGATGCCACTGTCGGGCGTTACGGGGCGGTGATGCGCGAGTTGGTCGTGCCGTCGTGGCAGCCGTTGCAGGCCCCGGTCGACTTGGAATTGACGGGCATCTGCTTCTCGCCGTTGGCATTGCGTACCCGGATGTCAGCCCCGGCAAGATTCAGGGCAGAGTTCTCGTAGAAGAAGTTCCCCGTGCCGACCCCCGAGAATGCAGAATAGAAGGCGCCGGTGGTCAGCTTGACCCCCACCTCGACGCTATCTACCCCAGCGCCGGTGGAATCATAGACGGTTCCGGCGAACGCGAAGCCGTGGTTGTGACACGAACTCAAGCAGTTCAGCCCGGGGTTCATCCCGCTGTCTCCCTGGGTGGCCTGGTAGGCGTCGGGCCAGAACGACGACGTGCTGCTGGCTCCGCCGGCTCCGCCGGCGCTACCACCAGAGCTAGTTGCTCCACCCGTGCCCTTGCTCCCGCCAGAGCCGGTGGCACCGCCGGTTCCTGTGCTGCCGCCTGTGCCGGCGGAGCCCCCGCTACTGCCCAAGCCGGTGCCGCCACCCGTGCTCGTCGCTCCGCCCTTTCCGGCCGTGCTTGTCGTTCCGCCAGCACTCGTGGCTCCGCCTGCGCGGGTTGCTCCGCCAGTGCTCGTCCCTCCACCAGCGCTCGTCGCCCCGCCCGAGCTGGCTGCTCCGCCAGTGCTTGTCGTCCCGCCCGAGCTGGTTGCTCCGCCAGTGCTTGCTGCTCCGCCAGAACTCGTCACTCCGCCAGCGCTTGTCGCTCCGCCCGAAGTGGTTGCTCCGCCAGTGCTGGTTTCTCCGCCCGTGCTCGTCGTTCCGCCTGTGCTCGTTGTTCCGGCCGAGGTTCCACCAGAACTTGCCGAGCCGCCGGAGCTAGCCGGCAAGCCTGTGCCGCTCCCGCCGCCCCCTGTGCCGCCGCTGCCCAGCGCGCCGGGAGGCACGGTGCCGTTGCCATCCGACGAACAACCAGCCGCATGTACTGACGCGGCCATGAGCACTCTGAGAAACCACTTGTGCGAGATCTTCATGTTCCCTCCAATCGCTTGCTGGTGCCTGGTGCGGAACGAAACTCCGTGGTCCATCGATTTCGCTGTCGTCATTGCGGTCGCTTTTCATCAGTGTAGCAACGCATCTCGACCA
>Ga0182019_10001186_pt1 | contig 13176 bp, 11 predicted proteins | sample 812E2MmetaG_FD_120483 | JGI IMG/M metagenome (GOLD analysis project Ga0182019, IMG submission 120483) | Permafrost microbial communities from Stordalen Mire, Sweden - 812E2M metaG | ecosystem: Environmental > Terrestrial > Soil > Wetlands > Permafrost | place: Sweden: Stordalen | collected...
CTCATGGTCCCCGCCTATTCGTGGTGGTATTACAAGAAGATCGCCTCCGAGGTCGACGGCCTGAGTGTGGAATTCCCTATGACCGTCGGAAAGGACCGGTTTCTATACGATCTTCCCGCGATGCGGGAGGTGTATGAGCGCGAGCGGCCGTCGGTTGTCTTCATCAGCTCGCCGAACAATCCGACGGGCAATTCCCTGACTGCGGCCGACCTGGAGGCGATACTGGGTGATTTCAGGGAGTCGGTGGTCGTCCTCGACGAGGCATACGTCTACGGTACGACGACGGGGTACGTCAAAGATCTCATCGAATCGAACCCGAACCTCCTGGTGGTGCGGACGATGTCCAAATATTACGCACTTGCGGGAGTCCGCATCGGCTTCGCACTGATGGGGAAGGGGCTCACCCACCTCGCGAAGTTTAGCAACAGGTACCTCGGCTATAACCGTCTCTCGGAAGAGCTGGCGATCGCCGCCCTGGATTCTCCGGAATATTACAGGGAAATCGCGGGGAAGATGAACGAGGACAAGGAACGGTACTATGAGGCACTGGGGAGACTCCCCGGTTTCCGGGTTTTCCGCTCCGACGCCAATTTCATACTCGCGGAGATTCCCCCGGCGCAGAAGGTGGAACTGAAGGCCTACCTCGAGGCGCGGGATCTGTTTATCAAGTTCATGGACGAGGCCCTCCTGAACTCCCACGTCAGGATCACCATCGGGACGCAGGAGGAGAATCGCCGTGTCATCGATGCGATCACGTCGTACTACGACTGAGCGGGGCGCCATGGGACTCCTCGCGGAATACAAACGGGGACTGAAATCGGTCGCCGTCGAGGAGCTGTTCGACCTGGTATTCTACCGCCCCCTCGCATTCCTGTTCGTCAAGCTGATCTGCCGGACCGGCGTCACTCCCAACCAGCTCACATTCCTGTCGATGGTCTTCGGCATCCTGGGGGGGGTGAGCCTCGCACTCGGTACTCCGGGTTCGCTCGTCGCGGCGGGGGTGTTCCTGCTTCTCTACAATGTCGTCGACTGCAGCGACGGCCAGCTTGCCCGCCTGAACCATTCCGGGACGCCTCTGGGCCGCATACTGGACGGTGTCGCGGACTACGTGGTCAGCCTCGCCGCCTACCTCGGGATCGGGATCGGCTTCGCAGGAGCGACGGACAGGCCGGTCCTGATGTGGGTTCTGACCGCCGCTGCCGGGTTCAGCAACGCGGCCCAGTCGGGGCTTCTGGACTTCTACAGGAACAGGTTTCTCGATGCGACCGGCATCCGGAAGAGTGTGCTTGTGGACGAACAGCAGGGACTCAGGGAAGAATATGAGGGGCTCCGCGGCCGGAAGGGGAGGAGCCTTGAAAAATTCCTCATCGGCGTGTACCTCCTCTACTCCCGGGTCCAGCAGCGCCTGACGGGTGGGAGAGGGAAGGTGACGCAGGCCCTGTCAGGTGATTCGGCGGAGTACGTCCGGGCGAACAGGGTGCTCATGCACTGCTGGACATATCTGGGGCCTACAACGCAGTGGACGCTCCTTGTCGTCTGCGCGTTTTGCGGCCGTCTCGACATCTACCTGTGGGGGATTGCCGGCGTGGGGAACATTCTTGCCGTCATCATGATGCTCGTGCAGCGATGGAACAACGGGCGCCTCGCGGTGCAGGGGGGATGATGAAAGGGGTCATACTCGCGGCGGGCGTATCATCCAGGCTCAGGCCTCTCACAGACCTCGTTCCCAAGTGTCTCCTGGAGCTCGGGGGGAGGTCGATACTCGGCATGACGCTCGCGAACCTTGTTGCGAACGGCATCAGCGATATCGTCATCGTGACGGGGTACAGGGAGGATCAGATCCGCGGGTTCGTCCGGGACACATTCCCCGGCCTGAATGTCGGGTTCGTGAGAAACGATCGCTTCGAAACGACAAACAACAGTTACTCCCTCTGGTTGACCGAGCGCGCGGTGGGGGGGGAGGGGATCGTCCTCCTCGACAGCGACATCGTGTTCGACCGGCGCATTATCGGTCTCCTCGCGGGAGCCGGGCACGACAACTGTCTCGCAATGAAGCGTGAAAAGACGCTGGGCGACGAGGAGATAAAGGTGCAGGTAGGGCCCGGCGGGGCGATACAGAGGATCGGCAAGGATGTCCCGACCGGTGCCGCCGCCGGGGAGTCGATAGGGATTGAGAAGATGGGACGGGAATTCCTCGGATCGGTCTACCGTATACTGGAAAGGATGATCACCCGGGAACAGAACGTGAACCTGTTCTACGAAGCGGCATTCCAGGAGGCGATCGCCGGAGGAGAGGTGATGATGGCCGTGGACGTGGGCGGGCTGCATTGTATTGAGATCGACACCGCGGAAGACCTGCAGTCTGCCAGGAGAGTGAGCGCACTGCTCCGGGATGTTTCACGCCCCTGACAGCGCGCCGGCCGGGAGCATGTCAACGACGGCGCCTCCACTACTTGAGTCCCTCGATCTTCCTGACTTCCTCGTCGATCTCGTCCTGCGTCCGGAGGGGCAATGAGCGTTGCGCGGCGGAAAAGACCGGGACACCGCGGCCGGATTGAATGAAGGAGATCACCGCCATGACGATCCCTGCAGCGATCGCACCGACGCATATGATGACCCCTCCGTAGAACATGATGTCTGCCGCCGTCCCGGCGGAATCCATGGCTCCCCACGCCGAGAGAAGATAATGCCAGTCATGTCCTGATTTGTCTCCTCCGAGCAACGGAAGCATCCGGACGGGGGCGTCCCGGATGTAAAGACTGACGTCCATCATGTTTTCGCCGACCCAGAAGAGCGCGAACGGGAAGACCTCTGAGCGCTGGCGGAACGCGATGATGAACCAGAGGAGGGGGAACACAATTTGCCAGAACGAGCCCCCCAGAACGTACAGCGTCCTGCCGAAGAACCTGAACAGGAAGTGTCCTCCCTCATGGAGCGGGAGGAATGTGAACGTACGGAAGATGAAAAGGAAATTCCCCCAGCGCATTCCCGGGCGGTACTCGTAGAATGCATCCAGCGCCTGGAAGAAAAACAGTGTAAGAAGTGCGTACACCGCCACCTTGAACAGCAAAGGGACGTAGCGCTCGACCGGATCAAGGGGCCCAGGGAGTGCGGCCTGTCGGTTCGTCGATTTTTCCGCCAAGGAAGTACTCCGGATGAGGTTCGGAATTTTCAAAACTAGAGCGATTATTTGTCAGAATCAACCTGCCTGCGGCGCCGCGTGCCTTGAACGCCGTGTGCCTTGAATTTGGTGAGAATGTCACCTATCTTGATGCCTCTCCGCGTCCGCCCGGCGGACAGGGAAGCGTCACGCTGCACAGACACGGGCGCTGATAACAAACCGCCCGCAATGACAACATTCGCACGCGCAGAATGACAGCCACTGTTAATGAACCGTCTCAATGTATTAACGTGCACGGTTCATCTCAACGAAAAACCACGGCGAAGCCGCGGGCATTTTCTGAGAAGGACAGCCGCACGTAGCTCACAGAGGAGGAGGACGGGATGTCGTCGATGCGGAAACTGCTGTCCACGAACGCCCCGGGAGCGGTGCTCCTGGTCCGTCTCGTCGTGGGGGGGATCTTTCTCTCCGAGGGGATACAGAAATTCCTCTTCCCGGGAGACCTGGGTGTCGGTCGCTTCATGAAAATCGGGATCCCGTCTCCGGAGATCATGGCCCCATTCGTCGGGGTCTGTGAGATCCTCTGCGGGGCGCTCCTTCTGATCGGGCTCCTGACGCGTTTCGCCTCCCTTGTCCTGTTCATCAACATCTCGGTTGCGATAGTGACGACGAAGATTCCTCTCCTCGTGTCAAAGGGGTTCTGGAGCTTCGCACACGAGGCCCGTGTCGACTACGCCATGCTCCTTGGCTCTCTCTTTCTCCTTATCGCGGGAGCCGGCGGCCTTTCCGCCGACGCGCGTATCGAATCCGGCAAGGTAATATCACGGAAGGAAAAGCAATGAAGACTCTCACGCTGGCCCTGATGTTGTGCATCATCCCCGCGATTGCCCCGGCACAGAAGATCGGCGTCCTCCCATTTGAAGATGCGGCAGGAGTCGGTCCGGCGTTCGGCGAGCAGGTAGCGAAATTCATCCGGTCAGAGTTTCTCCAGAACAAGAGATTTCTCCCGAAGTTCATACAGTACAAACCGGGTCCGGACGAATCGGCGTCGATCGATCTGGAGAAGGCGGTCGAGCTGGGAAAGAAGAACGGAGTCGATTATGTCGTGATCGGGACGATACTTGAAGCCGAGGCGACAAGCAGCTCAAACGGCGTGGGGGGGATCAGCGTCCTCGGGCAGTCTCTCGGATCTTCGCTCCGCACGGTGAGTGCGACGGTGACGATCCAGGGGGACCTGATTTCGGTGTCGAAAGGTCAGCTCGTTCAGAGTTTCAGGGAGACCGGAAGCAAGACGGATAACTCTGTCGGTGCCGATGCGTCCACAGAGTGGGGGAGCCTGAACTCTGACCAGAATGGCGGGGGAAGCACGCCGAATGCCCAGGCCCTTCGCGAGGCGGTCGAGAAACTCGTCGGGGAGATTTCGGAAAAGCTCTGATGCGTCAGCTGTGCCGGATCGTCATGATATCCCCGTCCCTGACGATATATTCCTTCCCCTCGAGTCTCCACCTGCCGGACTCTTTGACCCGGGCGAAAGACCCGTTCTGGGCGATGAAATCGTCATAGCCGACCACTTCCGCGCGTATGAACGACGTGATGAAGTCGGAGTGGATCACTCCCGCCGCCTCCTGGGCGGTTGCCCCCCGCCGGACCGTCCATGCCCTGCATTCGTCTTCCCCCACCGTGAAAAACGACTGGAGGCCGAGGAGTGCGTACGCTTCGCGGATGAGCGTGTCGAGCGCGGATTCCCTGATCCCGTATTCTTCCATGAACGCCCGTGCGTCTTCCTCTCCGAGCTCGGAGAGCTCCATCTCGATCTTGCCGAAAAACGAGAGCACCCCCGTGTTCCCGCCTTCCTTCCCCTCCGCGGCACTGCGGAGGAGCTCGCCGGCCGTGCTCCGCTGCGATTCGTCCAGGTTCAGCGCGATCAACATTGGTTTGACGGACAGAAGCTGGTATCCCCTGAGCACGAGCATCTCTTCCCTGCTGAATGTCGACTCGCGGAGGGGCTTTCCCCCGTCAAGGATCTTGTGGCATCGTTCAAGGAGCGGGATCTCCTTCTTTCCCTGCTCGTCTCCCAACCGGTGGACCTGCTTCCGTATCCTCTCCATCCGGGTCTCAACCACGGCAAGGTCGGAGAGTATGAACTCTGTCTCGAACGTGGCGATGTCCCGCACGGGGTCAATCGTCCCTTCGGGATGGGGGACCGCATCGTCGGCGAAGACACGCACGACCTGGACGAGCGCGTCGTTGGTCTTCACGTTCGAAAGGAAGTTCGTGGTGAACTGTGTCGACCCTGACTCTCCTTTTTTGAGCCCCGCGACGTCGACAAATTCTATTGTCGCATGAACCGTGCTTTTGGGGGAGAAGAGCGCGCTGCACTTGTCGAGCCGGGTGTCAGGGACCTTGATGACTGCATGGTGGGCGTCCGGCCGCGCAAGGAGGGAAGGGTCGATGTGCGTCCTTGTAATCGTCTGAAACAGCGTTGATTTGCCAGAGAAAGGGAGTCCGACAATGCCGATTTGCATGGATGTGTCTCCGGGTGGTGAGCGTGCATCGGGACAATATACGAAAACGCGGGCACACCTGCCCTCCGTGAGTGTTCTCCGCGGACAGGAAGGAGGCCTGTGATGAAGAAACACACAACGAAAGAGCGCCACGCGGTTTCCGGGTCAGTCCGGACAGGTTCCCCGCGAAGCGTGTTCTTCCTGCGAGGGGGGATCGTGGTCGTCGCGGTGCTGCTTGCCGTGACACTCGTTTTCGTCGCAATCAGAATACCGTCGCCCCCCGCTCCCTCCGGGATGAACAATGCCGCTCCTCATGCAGGTTCAGTCTACCGGCCTACGGAGAAATGGCTGCAGAGGGCCTACGCGATCGACGTCCTCTTCCATCAGGTCTACACCCCGTGCTGGGAGGGGGCGTACGGCGCCATTGGCGACGCCCACCTCTTTGCCGTCACCCGAGATTCCGCCCTGCTCCGCTTCTACACCATAGGCCATCCCCTTGCGGAAATGTGCAGGCAAACGTGGATTGACGACCAGGCCTGGGTCTGTCTTGCCGAAATGTACTGGTGGCGCTTCACCGGGAAGAACAACATGGCCTGGGTGGCGGATGCCGCACGGCGCTATACGGAAGCCCGTGAATCCGGAGGACTCTCACACCACGAAGGGTTCTGGAGCTGGTACAACTTTCCGCCGAACACACCGGGGCAGCGACAGATTTTTACAAACAGCAATATGAACCAGATGGCGACGGTCGCCTGCTGGCTGTACGATGTGACGCATGAGCGCCGCTTCCTCGACGATGCGCTCCTTGTCTGGAATGGGGACCAGGCTGCTCCGGGGATCGAAAAGACATACTACCGGGGGAACGGCAGATGGGTGGGAAAACCGGGCCTCGCCGCGTTCGGAAACCCTCTTCCCTGGATGGGTGCCGGTTATTGCTCAATCGCCGCGTCACTGTACAGGGTGACAGGGGAGGAAAGATACAGACGCATTGCCGCTGCAACCGCGAAACGTGTCATGGATCCTGCAACGGGATGGGTCGACCCGGTGGACTTTTTCCAGATCAGGATGGACGGGAACGGGGCGTTCGTCCATTTCCTCCTCGATGCCTACCAGATTGCGCCGGAGGAGCTGAAGGAAATTCCGGGGAATGTGGAGAAGTCGCTCGAGTATGTCTGGACGAACGGCCACGGCAAAGCCCCGGTCCTCCTCCATCGTGAAACAGACCACGGCATCAGGAACGGCTGGAACGGGCAGGGGGGGGAAGACGGGTATCGCGTCGGCGAAGTGGGGACGGTCCATGCTCAGGGTGAGGCCGTCCGCGCGTTCGGGCTCTATGCATACGTCGCGAATGTTGTGATTTCCCGGAGCTCAGGCGCCCGGAAATAGGGACGCCCGGCCCGGGTGCTTCTTCTCAGTCTGATCTCATCTGATATAGGCCATCTTCCGGACACTGCTGAACGTGGCGGCCGACCCGTCAAGGGCCACCGCACTCATCCGGCAAAGATAGACCCCTGAGGCTGCCGACGGATGCCATTCCACGGTGTGGGATCCTGCCTCGACATCGCCGTTGACAAGCTCGGCGACAATCTGACCCAGCACGTTGTACACCGCCACCCGTACGCTGCTCCTGAACGGCACTGCATAGGCGATCACCGTCGAAGGATTGAACGGGTTGGGATAATTCTGTTCAAGCGAGAACTTCTCCGGCAACTGAGCCGCGACCGGGGCTGACGTATTGACGGCATTCGTCCATGACACAGCGGAAAGGGGGTCAACGTTGATCGTCCCCGAGTCGGGTTCGGATGTGCTTGCCGCGCTGACCTGGACGAGCGTCCCGTCCTTTGAGAGGAAAATGTAGCCTAGGCTTTTATAACTGGTACTATCCGTCTTCTTTATCCGGAGTACCTGGTGGACCGTTCCGCCCGGCAGTGTCAACGGACCGAATGCGTCCACGACATACGATGCATGGTGTCTCACGCCCGCTATGGGCAGCGTCACGCCCAGAAATGAAAGATATGCATAAGGTGTATCCAGGTACGTGGATGTCCATGTCGTGCCCAGCGTCGACGGGAGTTTATAGAACAGGTCCGCGGGTGTGTTCGTTATGACCGCCCAAGACCCCGTCCACGTCGTCCCAGTCCCGTTTGCTCCCTCGCCCAGATTCGTGAGATCACCAGAGAGCTTGAAGTAGATGTACGCTGTCACCGGAATCGGAGTGTTCCCCAGCTGAGGATAGGAAATTGTGATGTTCGTCTGAAATGCATGTGTCGCACCCGGGAAACTGGAGGCGAAGGGCGCGCCGGCGACTGCAATGCTCGTCAGCGTGGACACGTTGCTCTTCTTGAGCCCCGTGAAGTCCCAGGATGAGGCCCCCCGCTTCCCAATGTTTATTGTCCTGACCGTCGAATCAAACCTGGTGGTCGTGAAATTCCCCACCGCGAACTGCGTGTTCACGTCGCTGGCCTTGATAGTGTCCTGGGCCGCGGCCGGTTCGAAGATTGCTGCGGCAGCACACATGATCCCGATGCCTGCAATCAGTCGTTTCATGTCTCCTCCGTGATGTGTTTGTGTAAGTGTCAGATGTCAGAATTTCGCTTCGAGGACCAGGACATATGTCCGCGGAGGCATGATGTTCCCGATCAGCTCGACATAGTTGCGCTGGAAGAGGTTGTTGACGTTCACTGTCGCCGAGAGCGGGATCCCCGTGAACGAAAGATCGGCACCCGCCCTGACGTCCGTCACGATGATGTCCTCGCGCTGGTCCCCGTCCGGAATGATGCCCAGATTGACAAAGATGCTGTCGATGTTGTCGACGCGGCTGACGAACCGGAAGTCCGCTCCGGCCGTGAACATGCCGGCGCGCCCCGTCAGGTTAGCGTAGAAGAGGTGGCGGGGGCGGTATTTCAGCACCTCGTGCGTCACCAGGTCCTCCGGGTGGGTGTATGTGTATCCGACATTGCACCCGAGCCCGCCGTCGAACAGGCCGAATCTGAACGATGCCTCGAATCCCTGTACCCTGGCCTTTGTCACGTTGCGCCACTGGACGTACGGGAGGCTCCCGGAGCCTTCGGCGAGCCCGACTTCGATCAGGTTGTCAAAGTCGGACCTGAATCCGGCGACGTCCACCGTGCCGAGCCCTCCGATCGCCTGGGACAATCCCAGCTCGTATGAATAGCTCCGCTCGGGCTGCAGGTCGTTGTTCGGGATCACCTGCAGGTTGCTCACCTCGGCCGATATGAACGCCTCTGCCACCGCAGGAATCCGGAATCCCCTTCCGAACGAGGTGCGCAGCGTTGTCCCGGCCAGGGGGGTGTACGAGAGCGCCGCCTTGGGGTTGAGCTGGCCGCTGGGCTTGGTTATGGCGACAGACTGGAAATCAAATCGTACACCTGCGGTGAAGTTCAGCTCCCTTGTGATTTTGTACTCATCCTGCGCGTATGCGGCAAGCCCGCCCCCGCTGTGTTGTCCGAAAAGGTCTGCGTTGACCATGTCGAAATTGGCGTCGAAGCCGGCCGTCATCGTGTTCATCCGGTTGAGTATGAGTGTCGTCGTTGCTTCAACGGCGATCTCGTCGGAGAGCGATTTTGTCATGCCGATCGCGTTGATGGTCTCATAGCCCCAATCGTTGTGGTACCAGAGTACTTTCGCCGTGAACAGTGCTTTATCGGAGAGGATGCCGTTGTAGAGCGCGTTCACGTAGTAGCGGATCGACCTGACGTCGTCCGTCTGCTGGAGCACGGGCGGTATCAGTGCCTGGTCGAGGTTTCTCCAGTACACGTATTGACCGCCGTACTGGTACAGGAGTCCGAAGTTCATTGTGAGAGAGTTGGAACCGGCGAAGTCCTCTTTGGTCTTGACGTAGACGTTGTACCTGCGATGATAATCGTTCTGGCGATACCCGTCGTCGAACTGGCGCGAAAAGAACAGTGCCACTCCCAGGTCCCCAGATTTGTAAGCATGGCTGATGGACTCGCCGTTGTAGTACCGGTTCTTGTCGGACCAGGCCCAGGAGCCGAATGACGGCTTGTTGTAGAGTCCGGCGTACGACCGGATGTCCGTCTCGGGAGTTGTGGGGATCTCCTTGGTGATGATATTGATCACCCCGCCCAGGGCGTTGGATCCGTAAAGCGCCGAGCTTGCACCCTTGACGACTTCGATCCGTTCAATCTGCCCCACGGGAATTGACTCGAACACCAGCTCTCCCGTGTCACCGGTGATGAAGGGGACCCCGTCCAGCAGGAGCAGGACCCGGCTCCCGGCGCCCCGGCTGTAACCGCTGGAGCCCCGTATGTTTACCTGACCACCGGTGATGTTGACGCCGGGGACGTACCGGAGCGCATCGTCAATGGTCTGTGCATTTCGCATCTGGAGTTCGGAGGCTTCGAGGACCGAGATGCTCACCGGGACCTCCTGGAGCGACTGTTCGCGCCGGCTCGCCGTCACGACGATCTGCTCCGACAGGACTGGCGTCTGGGTCATCGCAACATTCAGTGTTGCTTCCTTCCCTTCTTCCACGATGACATCGGCCCGGGTCTCCCGCCGGTACCCGACCATCGAGAAAATGAGCGTGCATTTCCCGGGGGACACCGCGGCGATGCGGTATTCCCCTTTTGTGTTTGTTATGGTGCCCCGCACAGTCCCCTGCAGGAGCACCGTCACTCCCACGAGCGGTTCGGAGTCTCCTTTTCCCGTGACGCGTCCGGCGATCGAACCCCCGGAGGCGAAAGCGCACCGGGCGGAGACGGCGAGTATGAGAAATATGGACTGGAGTCTCATCGCCATGGTTTAGGTGGTGGATTGCTGAAATCGACATCGATGTTGATTCCCGTGACGTCCTTGTGGAGCAATACCCTCACGGGTGCCGGATCGAACTGTCCCGGCCCCGTTGAATACACGCCGGCCGGCCTCCAATCGAAAAGGAATGCCGTGGGCCTCCACGCCAGTGCGACATAATTATAGACGCCCACATCGAGTGTGGTTCCGGCCGATGAGAATGAATAACGGATGGAATCGGCAAACAGGACGCGCTGTGTCGTGTCGCTGAGGAGATTGGGCTGGCCGATCTGGGGATATACGCTGACAAGGCGCTGGGCGAGGTCGAGCAGTATGCTGGCGCTGTCGCTCGGGTAGAACGGGAACGCGACGATGCGTAGTTCCCGTACGCTGTCGGCCGAAGGCCAGTGTTTGAATCGAATGACGCCGCTGAACCCCGATGGCTCATCGGGAGGCCCCAGTCCCTTGTCGCATCCGGTAGAGAAGATGACGAGGAGAGTGAGGAGCGTTGCAGCATTTCGCACTCGGTTCATGAGCGTAAGCGCGTTATTCCTAAAGAACAAAACGTTGTTATGCCCCGCCAGAGAGCCTCGGGGCTGCTGGTCCCGCCTGAAGAAGGGGGGACTGTTCGTCCAGTCTAGAACGTCAGACCCACAGTCGCAAGCGGCACTTCCGAACTCGTCTTCCCCGTTGTCATGATGAAGTTGACCTTCAGTTCGGCGAACAGTGCGACCGGTCCCAGCTTGATGTCGACCCCCGCTCCCGCGTTGAGTGTCGGCTTTGTCTGGGTGTCAAACGCCTTGACTGTCGCAAGCTTGAATGTGCCCAGGGAAAGCGTGGCATCGTTCATCTTGATATCGACAAAGCCCCCGCCGCCGGTGACGTAGACATGGATAACCGGGAGAGGGAGGATGTTGAACTTCAGGTTCAGGTTGGCTGAATAAATGTCAATGCGCCCACCGTCGATGGTGACCTGCGAACCGAGCGGGCCGAGCAATGACTGGTATTTTGCCTTGTCGGGTGAGAGCATGATGTAATCGCCGGAGAGCCGGAACGCCAGGAGCCCCAGGTCCACGTCGAAGTGTATCCCGCCGCCGTACCCGAGTCCGTATATATCCTTGACGAGTGAACTGACGTCGAGGGACCCTACCTGCGGGATCTGGACGTTTGTCTGGGCCACCCCGAGATTGAAGTTGACGAAATCCCCCTGGACGCCGAATCGCAACCCCTGGGCTCCGGCGGATGCCGTCAATGCGACGAGGACCGCGCAAAACAGTATGACACGCTTCATGATTCCTCCTGGATGAGTGAGAGGCCGGAAACCTTTCCCGGCTAGCCGGGGATCCGGCTGCCCCGGAACAATAATCTATCGTTTGTCAGCCTTTAATGCAAGGAGGTTCCCGGGGGGGAGTGTCTTCTCCCCTTGACAACGAGCCGTTCTTCTTGTAGAATACAATTATTATGTTGATTATGTTGGTGTGCCCCCTCCAGTGTCGTCATTTCATGCAAAGAACAATCGTCCGTGAGCAAGATCGGTAAATACGACATCGTCGAAGAACTCGGCCGGGGCGGCATGGGAGTCGTGTATAAAGCGCACGATTCCCTGATGGAACGCGACGTGGCGATCAAGGTGATGTCCGACCTGATGCTGGCGGTTCCGGAAATCAGGCAGAGGTTCTTCCGCGAAGCCAGGACCGCCGGGAGGCTATCGCATGAGAACATCACGGTCGTCTACGACGTCGGTGAAGACGAAGGACGGCCGTACATCGTCATGGAATACCTGACGGGGAACGACCTTGCCGCGCTCATCGAGGGGAATGAACCGATCTCCTTCCTGCAGAAGCTGGACTATGCCATACAGATCTGCCGCGGGCTCTCGTACTCGCACGCGAACGAAATCGTTCATCGCGACATCAAGCCCCAGAACATACGAATCGTCGGGAACGGGAAAGTCAAGATCATGGATTTCGGGATCGCCCGGTCGTTGACGAGTACGATGACCACGACGGGCGCCGTGATCGGGACTCCGTTCTACATGTCTCCCGAACAGATACAGGGGCGCCATGTCGACAAGCGTTCCGACATTTTCTCGTTCGGTGTCCTGTTCTACGAACTCCTCACCGGAAAGAAACCGTTCACCGGTGACGTGCCGACCGCGGTGATGTTCAAGATCGTCTATGACGAGCCGGAGAGGATCGACGATGCGCAGATCGATCACCGGAACGGGTTGCGCGATGTCGTGATGAGGACGCTCGCGAAGGATCCTGACAACCGGTATCAGGACCTGGCGGAAGTCGCTGACGCGCTCGAGAACATCGTCGCCGATCTGCGGACGGACGAGCGGAAAAGGATGGAGCAATTCAGGATGAGGCTGGGAAAGCTCATTGCCGAGAGCAGGACGCTCCTCCGTGGAAACAAGTTCAGGAAGGCGAGGGACCTTGTCGATCAGGCGGCCCGGATGGATCCCGCCAGCACGGAAGTCGCCCGTCTGAGGAACGACATCGCGGCGGCCGAGGAACGGGAGACGAAAAGGATCTTCATCGAGGAGCGGCTGAACGGCGCGCGCCGGGGGATTGAAGTGAAGGACCTGGAGAAGGCGAACGGGCTGCTGCAGGAAATCCTCAGGGTGGAGCCGGAGCATGCGGAAGCCGCCAGGCTCAGCCGCGAGGTGCGGGATGCCATCGCGTACTCGAAAACCGGTGACCTCCGGTACGCTGCGACACGCAAGCCCGGGGAAACCGACCCGCTCGTGCAGGACACGCGATCCGGGGCGCCGAC
>Ga0182019_10001187_pt1 | contig 13175 bp, 13 predicted proteins | sample 812E2MmetaG_FD_120483 | JGI IMG/M metagenome (GOLD analysis project Ga0182019, IMG submission 120483) | Permafrost microbial communities from Stordalen Mire, Sweden - 812E2M metaG | ecosystem: Environmental > Terrestrial > Soil > Wetlands > Permafrost | place: Sweden: Stordalen | collected...
AGGTCGAGCCCGCCACGACGATCGTCGGGAATATGACAATCCGGGTGAACCGGTAGTCGCCGTCGACATATTCGAGAACGCCGTTGGCGTGACTCCTGTATGAGATGATGGGGACTTGTTTCTTCGCCGCGAATGAAAGGAACGTCGCCATGTGGCACACCTCCACTGCCCCGACAAACATGTCCTCGGGCGTCCACATCCCCGGCTCCCCCCGGAACTCCGGCGGGCTCGAGATCTTCAGGACCGGCTTTCCCTCGGACGAAAGCGTCCCGGACTTCCCCTCGGTCCAGGAGGTGCCCGTCTTGAAGGTGAACGTCCTGAATTTCCCTTTCGCCTGTTCTCCCGATCCCATCGTTACAGCCCCCGTCTGTTTCATGTGTGTGTGACTCCCGCCGCCGTGTCCAGAAGACGCTTCCGCGTATACGCGATCAATCCCCCCGCATCGATGATCGCCTGCCGGGCCTGCGGCAGGCGCTCGACGGCATACGACAACCCGGTCGTCCCGTTCAGCACGTTCTCTCCGCTGACGGTCAGATCGTCGCCGACGGAGGCCCGGACGCCGGGAGCCGTCACGATGTGAAGCCCGAGGTTTATCGCATTCTGCAGGAATATCCTCGCGAAGCTCTCCGCAACGATCGTCAGATCGTATCCCTTGAGAGCGGACACCGCCTGCTCGCGCGAGGATCCGCATCCGAAGTTCTTTCCCGCGACGATCACGCTTCCGGGAGGCACCTGCCCCCCCCGGAGGGCGGCGTTCAATGCGGCGTTGTCTGCGAACGCAAACTGCGGCGTTTCAGTGGGGAGCACGGTGGCCATGTAGCGCCCCGGATAAATGACGTCGGTTGAGACGTCATCGGCGAGTTTCAGAACGACGTTGCCCATATTCAGTTCCTTCCTTCCGTGGGATCGGTGATGACGCCTTCGAGCGCGGAGGCTGCCGCCACCGCCGGCGAACAGAGATACACGGACGCGGAGGGGTTTCCCATCCGCCCCTTGAAATTCCTGTTCGTCGTCGAGAGGGCGGTCTCGTTGTCCCCGAGCGCCCCCTCATGGACCCCCAGGCACGGCCCGCATCCCGGGTTCATGACGACGGCTCCCGAGTTCATGAAATCAGCGATGAAGCCCTTCCGGAGCGCCTCGGCATAGATCCTGCCCGAAGCGGGAAAGACGAGCATCCTCGTCCCGCGTGCCACCTTCTTCCCCCGGAGTATGCCGGCGGCGACCTCGAGATCGTCGAGCCGGCCGTTCGTGCACGATCCGATGACAATCTGCTGGACGGAGGTGCCCGCGACCTCCCGCACAGACCTGACGTTGTCGACGGCGTGCGGGCAGGCGACCTGGGGAACAAGCGATGAGACGTCTATTGAAATCACCCGGCTGTAGGATGCGCCCGGATCGGCCGTCACGTGTTCCTGCACGGATTCCACACCGGCCTCGTCGCGGAGATACCTGTCGGTCTCCTCATCGGCGGGAACGATCCCGGCGGTGGCGCCCGCCTCGACGGACATGTTGCACAGGACGAGCCTGCCGGAGGTGGACATGGCGCGTATCGTCCGGCCGTGAAACTCGATTACCTTGAAGTTCGCCCCCTGCGCCGAGATCAGGCCGATCAGATGCAGTATGAGGTCCTTGGGGCCGACGTACGATCCGAACTCCCCCTCCACCTCAACGAGAATTGTTCCCGGGACCTCAACGTTCAGTGCCGTGCCCAGCGCCCAGACGCTCGCCATTTCCGTCGCCCCGATGCCGAACGCAAACGCACCGAGCGCGCCGTGGCTTGTCGTGTGCGAATCGGTCCCCACGACGACTGCGCCGGGGCGGACATAGCCGCTCTCGGGGAGAATCTGGTGGCATATCCCCCCGGTATCGCCGCGGATGTCGTGAAACTTGCTTATGGCATAGCGCGACACGAACTCCCGTATTTTCTTCTGATTTCCGGCGGTCTTGGCCGATTCCGCCGGGACCCTGTGGTCGAATATGATCGCGACCTTCGACGGATCCCAGATTGCCGGCTCGCGGCCTGTCCCGCTGTAAATCTCGAGGAACTGGTTGATGACGAGCGCCGCGTTCTCATGCGACATCGCGAGATCAACGGCGGGCTCGACGACATCCCCCGCCTTCACCGCGCCGCGTCCCGATGCACGCGCGAGTATTTTTTCAACAACGGTCATTCCCATTTTTCTCTCCCTGTTCACATTCCTAGACGACGCCGGATTTTCCGAGCCGCGCGATTTCTTCCTCATTGCAGCCGATCGATGCGAGAACCTCGCATGTGTGCTCTCCCAGACGCGGAGGGGGAGCGGTGACGACGCCGGGGGTCTTTGAGAACTTCGCGCTCAGGTTGAAGAGCCGGAGCTCACCGATCCCGGGGACCGCCGCGGTGCCGAACGCATTTCTGTGAGCGACCTGGGGCTGCCCGACGGCGGCCGCGAGCGGGAGTATTGCGCCGGCCGGGACGTCGTGTGCGTTCAGCGCATCGACCCACGCACCCGTTTCCTTCTCGATCAGCTTCTCCTCAAGGAGCGCCGTAAGCGCCTTCCTGTTCTTCTTCCGGGCTTCACGCTCGCTGAACCGGGGGTCGGATTTCAGATCCGGCACCCCCAGGACATCCGCGACCGATTCCCACTGTTCCTGTTTGTTCGCCGCGATATTGATGTAGCCGTCGGCCGTCCTGAATACGCCGGAGGGAGCGGCCGTGAAGTTGTCATTCCCCATGAGCACGGGCTCCTGAGCGCCGATCATCAGGTTTGCGACGACCCATCCCATCAGGGGCATGATCGAGTCCAGGAGCGCGACGTCGATCGACTGTCCCTCTCCCGTCCTCTCGCGGTGATACAGGGCCGCCATCACCGCGAATGCCGCGTTCAGCCCCCCGACGGTATCGCACACCGGGAAACCCGCCCGGAGGGGATTGAGGCGCTCGTCCCCGTTTATCGCCATCTCACCGCTCAGGCCCTGTATGATCTGGTCGTACGCGGGCTTGAGCGCATCCGGGCCTGTCTGGCCGAACCCGGAGATCGCGCAGTAGACAAGCCGCGGGTTGATCCCCGAAAGGACGTCGTAGGAGAGTCCGAGCCTCTTCATCACGTCGGGACGGAAGTTCTCGACGACGACGTCCGCCCCTTTGACGAGTCTCAGGAATATCGATTTCCCCTCCGCCGCCTTGAGGTTGAGCGTCATCGATTTCTTGTTCGCGTTCTGCGCCAGGAAACTCGTCCCCATCAGATTCCGGTTGTACTCCGGCACGCACCCCAGCTTCCGCGCCAGGTCCCCCCCGGCGGGATTCTCGATCTTGATCACCTCGGCTCCCATGAGCGCCAGGTGCGCCGTTGCGAACGGCCCCGAGAGGACGTTCGTCAGATCAAGGACGCGGACGCCCGAAAGTATTCCTGTGGTGTTCATCCGTTTCTCACTTCAACAAGAGAGCTTTTTTCACTGCTGTGTTCCCGGGGGCGCTCAACCTGTAAAAATAGACGCCGCTCGCCGATCCCGCGGCGTTCCATGTCGCCGTGTAACTCCCGGGCCCGGCCTGCCTGTCGACAAGCGTCGCGACCAGGCGGCCGAGCACATCGTAGACGGCCAGGTGTACGTGACCAGCGGCGCCGATCGTGTACGCGATCGTCGTCGAGGGATTGAACGGGTTCGGGTAGTTCTGCTCGAGCCGGAATCCGGCCGGCGCACCCGACCCTGCGACGCGTATTCCGGTCGTCACCCCTTCGTACGTGACGATCATGTGGCCCCCGACCCCCGAAGGGAGATGGAGCGTTCTTGCGGACGCATCATAATCGGCGTAGTGCGCACCGCCGAACGACACGTCTCCGATCCTGTATGCCCCCTCTTTCAGCGCAAGAGGGTTCATCCGGAGAACCCTGTCTGTCGAGTCCGGTTCAAACATGTAATGGAGAACCACAGGCTCGTGCGTTACAAAGAGCTTTCCGTACAGATAGACGTAGTAACCAAATTCCGTCGAATGGTATCCCCCTTTACCGCTGTTCCCCTTGTCGTTGCCCCAGGCGAGTATTTCATGACCGTTGCGCGTCCTGTCGGAAAACACCTCGCCGTACGTGTGATCCACGAAATACTTCATGAAAAAATCCACGGTCTCGTCCGCAACCTGGAGATACTCGTCGTTCCCCGTAATATTGTACAGCGTCATACCCGCGGTGAAGGCCTGCTCCATCTGCCACCAGGCTTTCGCGGTGTCCTGGCCGTACATCATCATCGCTCCGGTAAGACGGTCGTAATCCTTGTACGGCCCGCCGAGCTGGTGATCATACCCTCCCTGTATGACGTTCTGCGCGAGCGACTCGGCGGCCTGGACGGAGGCGGGGTCGGGGAAGAGCTGGTGCATGCGTCCAAGCACCCACGCGGTCTTCAGGACATGCCCCATGATCGTGCGCGTGTTGTTTCCCCGGGGGAGGTTGTCCCAAGACCAGTTCGTGTAGAACGACTCCACGAACCCGATCTTCTGAGGCGCCATCGTCGGGTAAATCGCGTTGAGAATGTTCCCTTTCAGGTCCATGAGCCGCTTCCTGTACGCGTCATCGCCCGTCAGAAGGTACAGATGGAGCACGTGGGTTGTTATTGCATCGACAGTCGCGTTGAAGCTCTTCCCCCACCGGTTCGACCAGTCGTACGACGCGGAGTCGTAATACCCGGCCTGTGACGCGGTGGAATCCCACACCCTTACATCGCTGTTCGCGTACCCCTTCATGAGCCAGCGCCAGTCGAGCGTGTCGCGCGTCGCCTCGTACAGCGCCGTGATCCCCACGAGCGCATAGTGCTGATCGAATGCCGCCTTGGGATCCGTCCCCTGCGCGGGGTTCCCCGCCCTGTCATTCTGCGCGTACCACCCGCCGTGCGCAGCGTCCCAGTCATGCGCGTACATGAAATCGAGCGCCCGCCGGGCATACGTCAGATATGCCTCGTTCCCCGTCAGCATGAACGCACGCGTAAACCCGTATGCGTCGCGCGACTGTATGACGACGTCCTTGTACTGCCCCCAGCCCGAATACACTTTCCCCGTCTGATTCACGCCGATGCAGAACCCCCCGCTCCCGCCGGCAACCGAGTCGTACGCGGTGAGCCAGAACTTTGCACAGCTGTCCACGTACGCGATCGCGATCCCGGGATGGATCAGATAGGGAGAGCGGACGGCATACTGGGCCCGCAGAGCGGGAACGCCGCATACGAACAGAACAAGAAGCGAAGAAATCGCGCGCGAAATCCTCATTTCAGAGCCCCGTCTGCACTAATGTCCCCGTTCTGTACACCGTGCCGGGCAATTCCCGGCCGAAAAACTCCGCCATGTCGACGGCAACCCCGATGAGTTCGTCAAGATTGACGTCGCGCCTGATACCCATCGCGCGGAACATATTGACGAGGTCCTCCGTGCAGACGTTCCCCCCCGCGATCTTCGTAAACGGGCACCCGCCGAGCCCCGCCACGGACGATTCGAACGAGACGGCGCCGGATTTGAGCGCGGCATACGCGTTTGCGAGGCCCAGCCCGTAGGTGTTGTGAAAATGGCACGCCAGGGTCACACCGCCGTCGATCTCCCGAACGGCGGAGAGCATCTGTTCCACCCGGTCGGGGACGGCATGCCCTGCGGTATCGGCAAGGCTTATGTCCTTCAAGCCGGCTTCGCAGTAACGGCGCACGAGCGCGAGGACGCGCTCTTCGGGGACATTCCCCTCGTACCCGCAGCCGAACGCGGATTGGACGGAGACCTGCACGCGCTTTCCGGCGGACCGGGCATTGAGACCCATGGCGATGATACGCCCGGCCGCCTCGTCAATCCCCATCCCGGTATTTTTCCTGCTGTGCGTCTCGCTTGCGGAAACGCCCATGCAGAACATCTCCACGCCGCAGGCAAGCCCGCGGTCGAGACCTTTTTCATTCAGGACGAGGGCGGAGAGCGTGACCCCTTCAGGCACGTCATCCGAAGCCGCAATTTCCTTGAAGAGCCTGTCGGTATCGGCCATCTGCGGGATCTTTACCGGGTGGACGAACGATCCGACCTGTATGACGTCGACCCCGGTGCGCAGGAGCCGGCGGAGCCACACGAGCTTCTTTTCAGTCGGAACGGTCCTGCCCTCCATCTGCAGCCCGTCACGGAGCCCGACTTCATGTATGAGTATGCGCGACGGTCCCGGCATCACAGGTTCCCGGCGATCGCGCGGGCCATGTCGAGCGTCCGGGCGTTCCCCCCCATGTCATACGTCCTTGTCTTCCCTTCACGGATCACCGCCGCCGTCGCCTCTTCGATTTTCTTTGCTTTTTCCGTCTCCCCGAGCCAGTCCAGCATCATTTTCGCCGCCAGTATCGTGGCGATCGGGTTTACCTTATACTGCCCCGCGTACTTCGGCGCGGAGCCGTGGGAGGGTTCAAAGACCGCGAGGTTCGTCCCGATGTTCCCCGAGCAGGCGAACCCGAGTCCCCCCACCATCTGGGCGGCGAGATCGGAGATGATGTCGCCGTAGAGGTTCGGAGCGACAAGCACGTCGTAGCCGAGCGGATTCTTGAGAAGCCACATGCAGATCGCGTCCACATTGGCGTCGTCCATCCTGATATCCGGGAATTCCTTCGCCACGTTCTTCGCCTCTTCGAAGAAGAGACCGTCACTCGCCCTCACGACGTTCGCCTTGTGGACGACGGTGACCTTTTTCCTCCCGTGTTTCCTGGCGAACTCGAATGCCGCGCGCACGATCCGCTCCGAGCCCTTCCGCGTGTTTACCTTGCACGACACGGCGACTTCGCCGGCGGGAAGGTTCTTGAAGGGCGCGTACTGCGGGGAAAGCTTCCCGAGGAGCGCGGCAAGCTCGTCAGGCACGGGAGAGAACTCCACGCCGGCGTACAGGTCTTCCGTATTCTCCCTGAAGACGACGAGATCGACGGCGTCGTTCACATTGAGTGGGTTCCCCGGGTACGCCCTGCACGGGCGGAGACAGACGTAGAGATCGAACAGCTGCCGCATGCGGACGATGGGAGAGCGGTAGACGAGCCCCGTACCCCGGAGCCCGGGGGAGAGTTCGGCTTCGGCCGTCTTCGCCGGCTTCGAGGTGATAGCACCGAACATCGCGGCGTCGACTTTTCCCAGCAGATCAACGGTCCGCCGGGGGAACGCGTCCCCCTCGCGGCACCAGAATTCCCAGCCGATGTCGCCGTGCACATACGCCGCATCCAGACCGACGGCGTCGAGAACAATGCGCGCCGCTTCCATAACTTCGACGCCGATCCCGTCGCCGGGGAGCCATGCAATAGAGTATTTTGCCATAGGTCTTCCGATTCGTTTATTCAGTCCGCCATCCCCGCTTCGAGATCATGCTGCAGGAGGAGCTCCTCAAGCTCGAGGCGGAGCGTTTCGGCGTGGGACTGTTCCATCGCCGAGAGGGAAAGGAGGACGCCCCTCGTGTGCGCGCTCCCGGCGAGGTCCGCCGCGCGCCTGTAATAGTCGCGCGCATCCTCCTCGTCGGCGATTGCAAGCTCGAGAATCTCCCGTATCGACACCGCCGTCCAGTCCGGCTCCGGCCGGCGCGTGCGCGGCGTCTCAGGCGAAGCTGTCGTTGATCCTGTCGATTGCATGGAATTTCACCGTCAATATTTCCCGTTTTTCGCGGATGAACGCGAGGGCTTTTTCCCGTTCCACAATGAGCTCGTCAAGGATCGCGCGGACGTCGGGATAGTCGCAGCCCGCGGCGAATTTTGTATACTCCCTGATGGCCTCCTGCTCGCGGTGTTCCGCGACTTCGAGGGCCGAGCAGAGACCCTTGCATGAGTGGACGCATGTTGTGTTCATTGAGAACCCCGGACACTACAATGGATGACTATGCCGGCACGGGCCGGCGTGACAGTTCCATGCCCCGTCGGAGCGCCTGCTCGTTCAGCGGGAGCAGATTGTGATACCGCTCCGGGAGCACCTTCTTGAGCGCCTCCATGACGCCGCTGATCTCCACCACATGCGTCCTGTCGAGGAACGCACCGAGGACGATCATGTTCATCGTCCTCGCGTTTTTCAGCTTCGCGGCTTCCAGCGCCGCGGCAACGGGGAGGAGCGTGATGTCGGTCCTCGTCGGCGCGGTGATCATGTTCGTGGATTCGAAGATCAGGAGCCCCCCGGGCTTCACGGCGTGCTCGAACTTGTCCAGCGACGGCTGGTTCAGCGCGATCACCGTGTCGAACATCGTGAGAATGGGAGAGCTGACTTTCGCGTCCGCAACGATCACGATGCAGTTCGCCGTCCCCCCGCGCATTTCAGGTCCGTACGAGGGCATCCAGCTTATCTGCTTCCCCTCCACCATGCCGGCATACGCCAGCGTCATCCCCATCGAGAGGACGCCCTGGCCTCCGAATCCGGCGACAAGCAACTCATGTTTCATCGTCGATTCCTTCTATTTGGGAACCTTGATCTCGCCGGGCGGGTAGAGCGGGAACATGTGTTCCGCCATCCATCTGTTCGCCTCCAGCGGGGTCATCTTCCAGCCCGAGGGGCAGTTCGACACGACTTCGATGAAGCATGTCCCCCTCTTCTCCTTCTGGTACTGGAACGATTTCAGTATCGCTTTCTTCAGGTGGCGCACCGCACCCGGCGTGTGCACCGAGTTCCGGCTGACATAGTACGCGCCGGGAAGCGTCGCCACCATTTCGGTGATCTTCAGGGGGAACCCCGAAGCCTCGACGGTCCTTCCCAGAGGGGAGGTTGTCGTCTTCATACCGATAAGCGTCGTGGGGGCCATCTGTCCACCCGTCATCCCGTAAATGGCATTGTTGATGAAGAGCATGAGTATGTTCTCCCCCCGGTTCACGGTGTGGATCGTCTCGGCCGTGCCGATGGCGGCAAGGTCGCCGTCCCCCTGATACGAAAACACGTACCTGTCGGGGAGGAGGCGCTTGACGGCGGTGGCCACCGCGGAAGCCCTGCCGTGCGCCGCCTCCTGCATGTCGATATCAAGGTAATTGTACGCGAACACGGAGCACCCGACCGGCGCGACGCCGATCGTCTCCCCTTGTATCCCGAGCTCTTCGACCGCTTCCATCAGGACGCGGTGCACGACACCGTGGCCGCAGCCGGGACAGTAGTGAAATCTCGTTTCCGTGAGCGTCCCGGGCCTGCTGTACACGCACTCCAGCACGGGAGAATCCGGTTGCATCGTCTGGTGTTCCATGTCAGGAGACCTCCTCAATATGCAGCACGTCTTCGTTGACCATCTTCGTGAGGGCGCCGAGAACTTCGTCCGGCGAAGGGATGATCCCCCCCGTCCGTCCGTAGAACCGCACCGGAACCCGCCCCTCGAGAGCCAGGCGGACATCTTCGATCATCTGTCCCGCGTTCATCTCGACAACAAGAACGCCCCGCACGCGGTCCGCGAGCGCGCGGATCGCATCCGTCGGGTACGGGAAGAGCGTCACGGGCCTGAGAAGTCCCGCCCTGATCCCCTGCGCGCGCGCCATTTCCACCGCTCCCTGCGCGATGCGGGCGGCGAGCCCGTAGGCAACGATAAGGTACTCCGCGTCCGCGGTCTGGAATTCCTCGCACCGTGTTTCGTGCAGCGCCATCTGCCGGTATTTTTCCTGAAGCCGGTTGTTGATCTGCTCCATCTTCTCCGGCTCGATGTGGAGCGAGGTGATGATATTCCGCTCGCGGGTCACCGGTTTCCCGGTCGTGGCCCACGGTTTGGCGACAAGGTGCGCCGCCGGATCGTACTCCCGGAACGACACCCTCTCCATCATCTGCCCGAGCGCGCCGTCAGCGAGTATCATGACCGGCGACCGGTATTTGTCCGCAAGGTCAAACGCGTCGAACACAAAGTCCGCCATCTCCTGCACGCTCGACGGCGCAAGGACCAGGAGCCGGTAATCCCCGTGCCCGCCCCCCTTGACCGCCTGGAAGTAGTCCCCCTGAGAGGGCTGGATCGTCCCGAGCCCCGGCCCGCCGCGGCTCACGTTGACGATGAGGCACGGGAGCTCCGCCCCCGCGATGTAGGAGATCCCTTCCTGCATGAGGCTGATGCCCGGACTCGAGGAGCTCGTCATCACGCGCGCGCCCACACCCGCGCCGCCGTATACCATGTTTATCGACGCCACCTCGCTCTCGGCCTGGAGGACGATCATCCCCCGCGACCGCCCCTCCAGGGCAAGATATTCCAGTATTTCCGACTGCGGCGTGATGGGGTACCCGAAATATCCCCTGCACCCCGCGCGGATCGCCGCTTCCGCAAGGGCTTCGTTCCCTTTCATAAGCCTGAGATCGCTCACGGATTTTTCCTTTCATCGTCCAGCGTGACGGTGATATTCCCGGTGACATTGCTTATCACGGCCACCGGCGCCTTGCCGCCCTTCCTGTTCTCCCGGTACACGGTGATGACCGCGTCGGGGCAGACGAGAGCGCAGTTGACGCACCCCGTGCAGTTGTCCTTTACGAGGACCGCGTAATGATATCCCTGGGCGTTGATCCCGGAGGAAAGGCCCAGGCTTTCCTGCGGACAGGCGTCGATGCACAGCTCGCACCCTTTGCAGACTTCAGTCTCGAACGAGACGGATCCTCGTATGGCCATCGCACAATCTCCTTACAGGTAGTGATGCTCTTTTGCGAACATTTCAAGATCCTCCTGGAACGACGGATGCGCTATGCCGATGAGAAGCTCCGCCCTCTGGCGCACAGTCCGCCCGTGAAGGTTGACGACGCCGAACTCGGTCACGATATAATGGACGTCACCCCGCGTCGTCGTGACCCCCGCCCCCTCCATGAGCCTGGGGGTGATGCGGGAGATCGTCCCCCCTTTCGCCGTCGAGGGGAGCGCGATGATCGGCTTCCCCCCCTCGGAGCGCGCGGCGCCGCGGATGAAATCCGTCTGGCCGCCGAACCCGCTGTAGAAGCGGTACCCGATCGTGTCCGCGCAGACCTGCCCGGTAAGGTCGACCTCGATCGCCGAGTTGATCGCAACCATCATCCTGTTCCGCGCGATCGTGAACGGATCATTTGTGAACCCCGTCGGGCGGAACTCCATCGCCGGGTTGTTGTCGATGAATTCGAAGAGCTCCTGGGACCCGAGGACGAACGACGTGACGATCTTTCCCGGGAGGAGCGTCTTGCGCATGTTCGTGATGACGCCGGACTCCACGAGGGGGATGATGCCGTCGGAGACCATCTCGGAGTGGATCCCCAGGTGCTTCCTGTCGCCCAGGAACTTGACGACGGCGTCCGGGATCCTCCCGATGCCGAGCTGCAGCGTGGAGCCGTCCTCGACGAGCCCGGCGATATGGGCGCCGATCTTCTGATAGGTATCGATCTCTCCGGGGGATTCGTCCCCCTCGATCTGCGGGAGCTCCTGGAGGGGGACCGATACCTCCACGCAGTAGTCGATCCTGTTCATGTGGATGAAGCTGTCCCCGAGCGTCCTCGGCATCTTCGTGTTGATCTGGGCGACGACCACTTTCGCGACTTCCGTCGCCGCCTTCGTGCATTCGACCCCCACCCCGAAACTGCAGTATCCGTGCTCATCCGGAGGGGAGACCTGTATGAGCGCCACGTCAACTGGATAGTGCCTGTCGTACAGGAGCGCGGGAATCTCCGAGAGGAATATCGGGGTGAAATCCGCCCGGCCGTCGCAGACGGCCTTCCTGACGTTCTTCCCGATGAAGAACGCGTTGTGCCTGAAGTGGCCCTTCATCTCCGGACGGACGTACGCCGCGTCCCCAACGCCGAGAAGGTGGCACACTTCCACGTCGTGCAGCTCCTCGTACCTGTCGACCATTGCTCCGACAAGGACCTGCGGGACCGCGCACCCGGGGTGAATGTAGACCCTGTCCCCCGAGTGGATGACGGAAACCGCCTCGGCGGGGGTCACGAACTTGCGCGCATACCGTGACTTGACCGAAGCGGATATGGAATTATAGTGCATACGCTTTTCCCCCGTGAGTCGAGCAAGACTGCTACCCTGCAGCTTCCAGCGAAAAAGTAAGGTCTTTGATTATGTCCCCGGGTTTCTCCAGTCCGATGGCAAGCCGGATCCCCCCCGGGTCGAGCCCTTTTGCCACCTGCTCCTCCGCGGGGATCGCGGAGTGCGTCATGGATCCCGGATGTTCGACAAGCGTCCGTATGTTCCCCAGGCTTACCGCGAGCGTGATGCAGTACGCGTTCTGCGCGATGTGGTTGATGAAGCGCTCGGCATGCGCGAGGGCATCCGACGCCTTCTCCCCCCTCATGACGAAGTAGATCATCGCCCCGGGAGCAAAATTCCCGTCATAGTCCACCATCTGGGCGCGCGCAAGCGCGGCCTGGTTGAACGACGGGAGGCCCGGGTAGCGCGTGCACTCGATCTCCTTTCGCGTCGAAAGGAACTCCGCGACGATCATCGCGGTCTCCTGCATCTGGCGCATCCTCAGGGCAAGCGACGGAAGTCCCTGGACCAGGACGGGCCAGGCGCTCTTCGATGAGAGCACCCCGCCGAAATCCTTCCTGTAGAGCATGAGCAAATCTAGGCTCCACCGGGGACCGATGACCACTCCCCCGATATCCGTGCCGAACCCGCCGATCCCCTTCGTCAGCGAATGGACGACAAAATCGATCCCCAGGCCGATCGGCCGCTGGCAGTACGGGGTGGCAAACGTGCTGTCCACAACCGTGTATATCCTGTCAACGTCGGACCGGGTTTTGTTCACCGAGGCCGCGAGCTCCGCGATCGCCCGGAGGTCGATGAGCCGGAGCGTGGGATTCACGGGGGATTCGACGTACAGGACCCGCGTGGAGCGCGTGATGGACCGGCGAACTTCGTTGATGTCGGTGAAGTCGATGAACTTCGCGCCGATCTTGAGCCGCGGATACCACGTCGTCAGGAGAGAATACGTGCAGCCGTAGAGGGTCTTGTGCGCCAGGATCTCGCTCCCGGCGCCCGTGAGGATACCCAGAATGCCGGAGACCGCCGCCATGCCGCTCGTGAACGTGACGGCGATGTCGCCTCCCTCGGCGAACGCCAGGTTCTCCTCGAGCATGTCCTTGTTGGGCTCCCCCAGCCTGTCGTAGATATAGATGGGGGCTCTGGACCTGACCGTAAGCTCGTCGCTCGAATGGGCGAACTCGGCAAACCCCTGCGCGCCGCGGCGTGCGCTGTCGAGCCGGAACGTCGCGCTTGCCGAGATCGGCGGGAGCAGGTGATGGCTGTAGTCCCATTTCGGAT
>Ga0182019_10001188_pt1 | contig 13166 bp, 12 predicted proteins | sample 812E2MmetaG_FD_120483 | JGI IMG/M metagenome (GOLD analysis project Ga0182019, IMG submission 120483) | Permafrost microbial communities from Stordalen Mire, Sweden - 812E2M metaG | ecosystem: Environmental > Terrestrial > Soil > Wetlands > Permafrost | place: Sweden: Stordalen | collected...
GTTCGCGAGGCAAACGAGCGGGCGACGAACCTTGTCGCGCCGGGCGTGGCAGCCGAGGACGTCGACGCCGAAGCGCGCCGCGTCATCGCGGCCGGGGGCTGCGACGAGTACTTCACCCACAGAACAGGCCACGGCATCGGCCTCGAGGTCCACGAGGATCCGTACATCGTCGCCGGAAACGCCACTCTACTCAGGCCAGGCATGGCTTTCAGCGTCGAACCGGGCATCTACCTGCCGGGCCGCTGGGGCGTTCGTCTCGAGAACATCGTCATGTGCGGCGAGGCCGGTCCGGACGTCCTGAATCGGTCCGGCCTGGACCTGCGCGTCGTCCGCGGCTGAGACGTCTACGTCGGCGGCTGAAACGTCCGCGGCCGATTCGTCGACGTCGGCGGGCGTCTTTGCCCGGCGCGCCCGATCCTGATCGAGAGCGGCCCAATCCTCGTCGTCGAGATGCGCGCCCCACAGGGCCGCCTCGCGGCCCCACAGCAGTCTGACCTCCACGAGCGCATCCGGCCCGAGAGCCGCGAAGTCGAACGACTCGATCCAGCGCGTGCCCGGGACCGACCAGGCGAGCCAGCGGTCGGCCGACTGCTGCACGGCATCGATGAATCGGTACGTGTCGGAGGTGCGATATGCATCGAGCGAGGTGCGGAGCTTGTCGAACGCATCGAGCGCATCGGCCGTCTGCTGCGACGACCCGATCTCGATCATCTCGCCGAAAGTTCGATAGAGGCGCCACCGGCTCGTGGCAACGGCCGGCAGGAAGTCGGGCGCGGGCATGTCGTCGGGCCAGATCTGGCGGCAAAGCTGATCGATCCGTATGGAGCGCCTGCCGGCTTCGTTCCACCGCTCCACGCCGGCCAGCAGATCGCTGAGCTCGGCCGTGAGCAGATCACATAGCTCCGGGTTGTTGTGGGGCTTGAGGGCTTCGATCCGGGCGATGGCGTCGCGGATCCGGTACGCCGAGACCGATGCCGGATCTCGCCTGACCCTGTTCGCGAGCCGCGCCACCTCGATCTTGATGCGACGCAACTCCCACGCCGGCTCCCGCCCACCGAGGCGTACGAACCAGCGAACGGGGATCAGAATCACGGCACCCATCAAACCGGCGAGCCCCAGGATGGTCGTGACTCGTTGCGGGCTGGAATCGGCCATTGCCACCGGGATGAGCAGCCAGCTGAGTACGACAACGATGCCCCAGCGAACAGCGTCGATGAGATACGTCCTGACAAGGACGTGGCCATCGGCCAGGCTGTCCTTCTCGGCCAGAAACAGAAAGATCGCCGCCACCGTGATTCCTGCGGCGGCGATGACCGCCGGGTTCATCTCTCGGACCTCCGCGACGGCTCAGAAAGTGCTCCGGTGAAGGTTAGCCACCCCAGGCCGCCCTGCCAAGGCTCAGCCCACCGGCCGTGGCCGGCGAACATGGGCAAGGGCGCGCTCGGCCTGAGCGCGGTGGACCCGGCCATGCCCGGCTTGCATGCGGAACAGCAGTTCGTAGGACTCCGGGCCACGTTCGGCATGGAGACCCACCCGGGCCCGGTCCGCCGCCGGCGTGCGGCGCCACAGAGCGACGTTGGCCCGTCGCAGCCCGCCGAAGAAATCGAGAAGGCTCGCCGGATCGGCTGACGAGTGGCCCATTGCCTCGGCCCAGCCCGCCTGATCGAACCCGGCCAGTGTCGGTTCGGGCTCCGAGAGAATCCAGCGGTAGCGGCCGGAGGTGACCAGCTCCGAGTCGGCCATGTGACCCAGGCATTCCAGGACGGACCACTCACCCGGCTCCGGTTTGGTGCGCAGATGGGCCCCGGCTTGCTCGATGAGACGGCGCCAGAGCTCCGGTTCCGACTCCTGGACTGCCACCGGATCGTCCGCACCGAGGGCTTCAAGGACCGGGGCCCGATAGGCTTCGGCCTCTTCTGGAGTCATTCGTCCCATCTCTTCGCTCCTTCGACGGCGGGTCATGCCCGGAAGGCAGACACCCCCGCCATTGTCCCAACAAGGACCAGCCGGTTCCACAGGGTGGGGCTGGCGAAGTGCGGCAACGACCCAACAGCGATGCTGGCCCGCGTCGCCCCCGTCTTCGGGTCGAGTGCAAAGAGCCGGTCCGAGGCCGCGCTCCAGACCACGCCACCGCCGACGACCGGCGGCCCGCCGGCGGCCGAGCTGGTCCAGCCCGGATGCAGCGAGCCGTCCGAACCGACGACGACCATGCGCAACTGGGACGTGCACGGAACGAAGATCGTGCCCCCGTCCTGGGCCGCGCCGCCGAACGCGGCACAAACCCCGGCCGACGAGATCTGCTTGCCGATACCGCCGAGCGCGCCCTGGCGCAGCACGTAGCCTGTGCCTCGCTTGCCCGCGATGAAGACGTAGCCGCCCGGCAGGAGAACGGGCGACAGCGAACCGAGGTCCAGGTCGCGAGCGTTGTCCGAGGCCCAGCTGGCAGGAGCGAAGCGTGACAGCAACTTGAGCTGCGGCGAGAGTTCCACGACGGAGTCACTGCCGTCGTACGTCGAAGTCGAGCTGCCGTTGCCGGTCGAGACGTAGAGGTTGCCGGAAGCGTCGAGGACGGGCCCGCCGGTCGACCAGACCGCACCTTCCCGCTTCACCGGCACGTTGTAGACGATAGTGCCGCCCTGGCCGGAGGTCGGGACGCCGACGACTTCGCCCGAATACTGGGCGCAGTCGCCCGCCAGCCCGCCGAACCCGATGTAGACGTAGCCGTTGCCGACGGCCAGGGCCGACCTCTGCTGCTGATTGCGAGCGGGGTGGCCGGGCATGTCCACGTTGCGCGACCAGCGGATGGCGCCGGTGGCCGGATCGAGGGCAAAGAGCGTGTGCGCCGGACCCTTGACTTCGGCCACTGTGAAGAGCGTCTGGGTGGCGGCGTCGTAGGCGGGCGTGCTGGTGATGCCGAGTGGGTTGATGTTGCCGCACGGCAGCGTCGACAGCGGGACCGGCGTGCCGAGCTTCCGCTGCCACAGCACGGTTCCGGCGGCCGGATCCAGAGAGTAGACGCTGTCGCCCTCGGTGGCGGCAATGATCTTGCCAACGACGACGAGCGGCTCGGCGTAGACGGCGCCGTCCAGTTTGGCGGCCCAGGCCTTCGCGAGAGTGCCGGAGAACGCCGGGAAGCCGGGTGAGTTGCCCGTCCGCTGCGCGTCGAGGTGGTAGACGGGCCAGTCGACGGCGGCCGGATCGGGGCTGGGCGACGGGCTGGGCGACGCGCTGGGCGACGGCGGCGCGCTTGGAGACGCCGTCGGGGTCGCCGCGGCGGCCGAGGCCGGCGGGGCGGTCGTCGCAATCGAAGTCGGAGCCGAGCCGCAGGCCGCGACGGCGAATGCGAGGGCCACGGCCAGCGACGGCCGTAGGAGCCGTATGAATTGGGTCTGCATGAGACCACCTTGCTACCGGATCGAGTAGTCCGTCCAGCCCGGGTCGCTTCCTTCTCACAGGGCGGATCACGCCCGCCGAATGCCGACGCAGCGGCCGGGAATGGCCATCTGGGCCGGCGTAGGATTGCCGCCATGCCCAAGCAAGTCGGACCGCTCGATCGGAAGCCGGACGCCAAGGCGAAGAAGCCGGCCGGAGCCAAGCCCTCACGCTCCGGCGGGCGCGCCCGCGAGACCGCGAAACCGGCCGCCGAGAAGCCGGCGGCCGAACGAGCTTCATCGAGCGCGGCCCTGCCGGCCCGATCGGCGCCGACTGCCGACGCGGCCCCGACGCCCGGCCTGCCGGCCCGATCGGCGCCACACGTCCTGATCATCGGCGGCGGCGGCACGGGCGGGGCCCTGGCCCACGACCTCGCGCTGCGCGGCCTCCGCGTCACGCTCGTCGAACGCGGCGAAGTCACGTCGGGCAGCACCGGGCGCCACCATGGCCTGCTTCACAGCGGCGCCCGCTATGCCACCACGGACCGCCCCACGGCCATCGAGTGCAGCGCCGAGAACAAGATCCTCCGCCGAATCTGCCCCGGCTCGTTCGAGGAGAACGACGGGCTATATGTCGCCCTGACCGATGAAGACGCCGCGTATGCCGATCTGTTCCTCGAGGCCGCGTGGCAGTGCGCCGTTCCGGCGAAACGCATCGAACGTGACGCCGCTCTGCGGATGGAACCGGGGCTGAACCCCGACCTCAAGTTCGCGGTTCAGGTCCCGGACGCGACGATGGACGCCATGCGGATGCCGCTCCGATTCTTCGCCACGGCCCGCAGCCACGGGGCGCAGATCAAACCGTTCACCGAGGTGATGGCCGTGACGATGAGCGGCCGGACCGTGACGGGAGTGACGGTCCGCGACCACGCCGCCGGGCGCGAATACGAGATCGGCGCCGACATCGTGATCAACGCCGCGGGACCGTGGGCCGGCCGAGTGGCGGCGCTGGCGGGGGCAACGGTTCCGCTGGTGCTCACGGCAGGCCTGATGGTCGCGGTCCGCGGCCGCCACTGCAACACGGTCGTCAGCCGGCTCCGTGCCCCCGACGACGGAGACATCGTGGTTCCTCAACGAGCGTCGACGATCGCCGGCACGAGCTCGTGGATCGTCGAGGATCCGGACGACATGGGCGTCCCGCCGGACCGCGTCGAGACGATCGTTGGCGACGGCGCGATGCTGGTTCCGGCTCTTGCCGGGGCCGAAATCCGCGCCACCTGGACCGCCGTCCGGCCGCTCGTCGGCGAGGGCCCGGCCGGGGCACGGCGCAAAGGCGCGAAGAATGGACGGCGAGTCGGGGTCGGGGTCGGGGCGGGGGCAGTGGCGGCGGCCGGCGCGGCGGCGGGGGCCACGCCTGACGGCCGCGAGATCGGCCGTGGGATGCGCTGCATCGACCACGCCCACGACGCGGCGCCGACGGAGGGCTTCGTGACGATCGTCGGCGGCAAGGCCACGACTTTGCGGGCGATGGCCGAAGCCACGGCCGACGTGGTTTGCGCCAGGCTCGGACTGGATTGCCGCTGCGGGACGGCCGACTACGTCCTCCTGCCGCATACAGCCTGGTACACCGCATGACTCGACTGAGCGTATCGCGTTCCGAGCGCGGCGACGTCAAACCCCATTTCGACGCCTTCGAAGTCGAGACCGGACCGGCCGCGACCGTTCTGGACGCGCTGCTGCAGGTTCGGCGGGATCAAGATCGGTCGCTGGTCGTCCGCCATTCGTGCATGCATGCCTCGTGCGGCACGTGCGGCGTCCGGATCAACGGCCGCGAGATGCTGGCTTGCGACTCGAAAGTGGCGTCGCTGCCGGCAGGCAAGCCGATCAAGGTCGAGCCGCTTGCCGGGCAGCGCCTCGTGGCCGACATCGCCACGGACATGGCCGACTTCTACGCCCGTTTCGAGGCCGCCGGGATGCCGCCCGTCCGCGTGTCGGAGGCGCCCGCCGGCGCCGAACCGCCCGCCGGAATCAAGGCTTTCGCGCGATTCGAGGGCTGCATCGAGTGCGGCCTATGCCTGTCGGCCTGCCCCGTCGCCCGGACCAACCGTGACTTCATAGGGCCGGCCGCGCTCGCCGCTGCGGCGCGGCTCGTCGATGAACCGCGCGGCCGCGACCCGGGCCCGGTCCTGGCGCTGGCCGCCGAGCCCGACTCGGTGTGGCGCTGCAGCGACGCCATGGAGTGCACCGCCGTCTGCCCTTCAGCCGTTGATCCGGCCCAGGCATTGCTCCGGATCCGGCGGCGCGTCGCCGCGGACGGCGTGAGGAGGCTGTTCCGGCGCGGCTAGAGGGGCGCCACCGCCGGCGCCGGCCTCGACCGACGCTGCGCCGCCGGGCCGATTAGTCTTGGCGCATGACCGCGTCCACCGGAACCGCTCAGACGCCGCCCCGCCGGACACTCGTCGTCGGCGCGGGCGCCGTGGGTTCGTTCCTTGGTGCGCTGCTCGGCTCGATCGGCCACGACGTGACGCTGATCCGCATCTTCGAGCCGGACTCCGAGCGACCGCTGACGCTCGTACGGCCCGACGGCTCGCGGGTCACGATCCCTGTTCATCGATTCACGCGGACGGAAGATGCTTCGGCGCCGGACCTGATCCTGGTCGCGGTCAAGATGCCGATGCTGCGCGAAGCCCTGGCACCGACGCTGCGCTGGCCGGGCGTCCCGACACTCACCGTCGAAAACGGCATCGGCGCGGAGTCGATCGCGGCGGAGATGCGGCCCGCCGCTCCGATGCTTGCGGGCTCGCTGACGGCGCCCATCCGGCTCGCCTCCGAAGACGAGGTCCAATGGCTGGGCCGAGGCGGGCTCGCCCTGGCCGCCGCCAACGACGCCGGCCGGGCTTTCGTCCGACCTCTCCTCGACGATTTCGGTCGCGCGGGTTTGCGCGTGCGCGAGATCGCTGCCGCGCCGCCGATGAAGTGGTCCAAGTTGCTGGCGAATCTGATCGCCAACGCCACGGGCGCGATCCTGGGCATGGACGCGGCGGCGATCTACAGGGACCCGAGGCTATACGACGTGGAACGGCGCCAACTGCTCGAGACGCTCGCCGTGATGAAGCTGCACGGCATCTCGCCGGTGTCGCTGCCCGGCGCACCGGTTCCGTGGCTGGTCCGGGCCATCCGTCTGCCCGCGTGGATCGGCCGACCGATCATGGTTCGGGTCGTCGGCGGCGCGCGGGCCGGCAAGGCGCCGTCGCTACTGCTCCATGTCCGGTCCGCGCCGCCCGACGCGCCGTGCGCCGAACAGACCGAGGTCGCGTGGATGAACGGCTCCGTGGCTCGCGGCGGTACGGCCGATGGCGGCGCCTCACGCGCCGTGCCTGCTCCGGTCAATGCCCGCCTAACCGCCCTCGTCGAAGAAGTCGCGGCTGATCCCGCCCGCCGTGCCTGGTTCAAAGGCAACCCCGATCGGTTGCTCGCCGAGCTATCGGAGAGCGAAGCCGACGGCGGCGCGGCGGTCGGTCGAACCGCGCCTTAGGCTCGGCGCCCCGGCCGACTAGCGATGCGGGCGGCCCGGCCGCCGCCCTATACTTCCGGGCGATGCAAAGCAACGACCTCGTCCCGGTCGCCGTCGCGATCATCGCCGGCTATCTCGTCGGCGGAATCCCGTTCGGGATCATCATCCCGCGACTGATCGGCGGACCAGACCCGCGCACCATCGGCAGCGGCCGCACGGGCGGCGCCAACGTTTCGCGCGCCGTCGGCATGCGCTGGGCAGCCGTGTCCGGACTGCTTGACGTCGCGAAGGCGGTCGCAGTCGTGCTCCTGATCATCGCCATCGGCGGCGGCCCGGTGCCCCAGGTCATCGCCGCGCTGATGGCCGTCATCGGCCACAGCCGCTCGCCGTACATCGGCTTCCACGGCGGCCGCGGCGTGGCTCCGGCCGCCGGCGGCGCGCTCGTCCTCGCCCCGGTGATTCTGCTGGCGATATTCCCCGTCTTCGCGCTGACAATTCTCGCGACTCGAATTTCGTCGATCGGATCTCTCAGCGGCAGCCTCGCCGGCGGGATCGCAATGGTCGTAATCACCGCCCTGGCACCGCTGCCGCCGGTCTACACGACGCATCTTGCCCCGATCTACTTCGCCTACGGAGTCGGCGTCCCAGCCCTGATCTGGGGATTCCACCTCGACAACATCGGGCGGCTGCTGCGCGGCGAGGAACGGCGAGTCGGGCGAAGGTCGAAGGCGGCCGCCGAATCCGCCCCAAGTTCCGCCGCCGGACCGCGAGCCGAATCGGCCGCCGGCGAGGCCCCGCCCAAGCCCTGACGGCCAGGCTTCGTCGCGGGCCGCATACCTTCGGTTGCGCAGGGTGGACTACGGCGTGGCACCTACCCCTTCCGGCGTATCTTCATCGGGTCTATTCAGCCGACCCTTCCCATAGGAGATTCCACCGGTGCTCGAAGAGCGAACTGGGGATGACATGGGAACGGAAATCGACTTCGTAGGTTTTGCGGACGATTGCCGCGTCGAAGGAAAACTCGACCTCCACGACGCCCGTCTGGCCGATCTACTGAACAACAACCCCAAGATCACCGTGCGCGCCGTCACCGTCGTCAGCACACTCGACGGCCACAAGCAGGAATTCGACAAGCTCGAAATCGGGCGCGACGAACTCGACATCGTGGTGGCAAGCGGTCCGCGCGGCGACCCCAAGCGCCGACTCGCGACCAGGCCCAGCGGCGTCGCGATGCGGCTCGGCCCCTACTGCGCCGAAGGGTTCATGCACGCGCCCCCGACCGCAAACCCGGTCCGTGGCTTCAGCCGGCGTCCGGCCATGGTCGCGGTTACGGACGCAGTTCTCGAATACCAGTACTGCGACGAGTCGGTCAGCGAGTGGTATCGCACGCTGCTCGTCAACCGCGAGCTGGCGGTATCGCTCCGAACGGTCGCGAACCCCAACGGCCTGAACATCGGCGCCGCGTAGTCGCCAGTTCGAGAGTTCACTCGTCGTCGACCTCGCCCGCGGCCCAGGCCCGCGCCCCCCGCCTCGCCACCCGCACCCCACTTTGTGCGTGCAAATCGCGAAGTGCCGGCGTAGAGTGGCCCCGCGCTCCATGGGGATTGAGATGGGGTTGGCACGATGTCCTTTGTGGCTTGTCCGTGGTGTGGGCATTGGGTTTCGACGCTGGCACATGTGTGCCCCGCGTGCTGCCGCCCGATAGGGCTCACCGAGAAGCCGCGGCTGGTGGTGCGCGCGACGTCGGCCGTGCAGCAGCCGGCGGCGGGTAGCGTTGCGGTCGCGGATCCCGGCGGCTACATCTTCGACGCCACTCGATGCCCCTACTGCGGCACCGACCAGGCACCACCGCCCAAACACACGGGCGCCCCATGCCGGGCCTGCGGCAAGAAGCTGGCCATCGCCCGGTCCCCGGACGGCATCTCCTCCATCGTCCGCTGGGGAGAATGTGCGCCGGAGAAGGACTGGGCAGAATACCGGGCCACTCGCACGGCGGCGCTCAGGCACGACCCGGCGCCGCTCAAGCGCATGAACGCCAGGCGACTGCGCCGCTACGCCGAGCTGGGCCTGTGGGTCCGAATCGAGGTCACCTCCGGAGGCTGCCACTCGTGCCGCAGGATCGCCCTGGAGACCTATTCGGCCGCGTATCCGCCCGTCCTCCCGAATCCGGCATGCGCCAACAGCTTCTGCTTCTGCGAATACCGCCCGGTCATGCCCAAGCAGTAGCGCCGCTCGCGAGGCTCCCCGGCCGGGCAAAACGGCCCCCAAACCGGTCGATCGGACCGCCAACCGTCGAACCTGGCATCATTGGGGCAACAGGGGTTCAGAGGAGATACGACTCTGTCGATGGATAGCGCGTCAGCCGCCAGTCCGGCTCGAGCAATTGCCGGTCTGGCCGCGCTGCAGGATCTCAGCGTCCTGCTCGAAGGAATCGAAGACCCGAGGTCCCAGCGGCCGATCTGCCGGCAGGTGCTGGAAGCTCGCCGCAAGCTCCTCGGCCCGGACCATCCGACGACGATCGAGGTCGAAGCGCGCCTTGCGGCGATCACCATCGAGCTCGAGGAATACCAGGCCGCCCGAGACGCCTACACCGTCCTGATGGAACGCTGCGAGCGAGTCCTGGGGCCGCGCAACCTCGACACACTGTCCGCAGTTCACGGCCTGGCCGTGGCCATGTCCTTCATGGACGAGCCGGCCGTCGCTCGCCCGCTGTACGACCGCGTCTACAACGGCCGCCGTCTCACGCTCGGCGCCGACGATCCGGCCACTCTCAGCGCCCTCCACAACCTGGGCCTGACACATCGCGCTCTGGGCGACAACGCCGCCGCCCGTGCCACGTTCGAGCAGCTGCTGGATACGCAGCGACGCGTTTTCGGGCCGGAGAACTTCCTGACGCTGCGGACCATGACGAATCTCGGCAGCGTGCTGATCGCCATGGAGGAGTACCCGCGCGCCTGCGAGATCCTGGCGGAACGCGTGGATCGCAGCCGCCGTGTCATGGGCCCCACTCATCCGGACACTCTCGATGCGATGTTCGCCCTGGCGCGGGCGCTGTGCGGCACCGGCGACACGGCCTCCGGGCGTTCGCTCTCAGAGCAGGCGCTCGCGACGACGATCGCCACCTTCGGCCAGGACGCGCCCGACACGATCGCGGCGATGAGCCAGCACAGCCGACTCCTGCTGCGCCTCGGCGAGGCCAAGGCCGCCGCCACTGCCTACCGGACCCTGTTCGACAAGCTGACACGGCTCAATGGGCCCGACGACGTCGCCACGCTCGACGCGATGGCCGGCCTGGCCGATGCGGTCGGGCGGGGCGGCGACCACAAGCGGGCCCACGACCTGGATGTCCAGCTGCTGGACCGGCGTCAGAAGATCCTCGGGAACGACCATCCGGCGACGCTGTGGGCCATCGGCGATCTGGCCTGGAACCTCGAGCAGCTCGGCGACCTGAGCGGCAGCGCGGCCAAGTTCGCGGAACTCACCGAGGCCCGAACTCGGACGATCGGCCCCGACGAGCCGGACACGGTCTGGACGCTCCAGGGTCTGACTCGCGTCTTGAGCAAACTCGAGGCTCACGCGGACGCCAGACGCGCCTTCGCCCGCCTCTACGAGACACAAGGGCGCCGCCTCGGGGCCGAAGCCGAGGCTACGTCGGACGCTCTACGAGGCCTGGCGGTCGAATTGGGCAAGGTCGGGGAGCTCGAAGCGGCCCGTAGCAGCTGGGCTCAGCTGGTCGAGCTGCAGGAACAGGTCCACGGGCCGCGCGACGAGCGAACTCTCGATGCGCTCATCGGGCTGGCCGGCGCGCTGGACGATCTCGGCGAGGAGGAGCAGGCGCGCGTCCTGTCGGAGCGAGTCGCCGGACCGCTGGGTCGGTTGTATGCGACCAGCGCCGAGACGCTCGGCGCGGACGACCCGCGGACCCTGCATCTGGGCCACAGCCTGGGACGCACGCTGGAGAGGCTCGGCCAGTTCGAAGCGGCACGCGTCGCCTACCAGAAGACGCTCGAGAGCTTCGTCGGAATCGAGGGCAAGCGCGGCCGGTCCGTGGCCGACCTCCACGGCCATGTGGCGGACGTCTCGTTCAAGCTCGGCGACGCCGCGGACGCTCACGCGCGATACGGCGACGCGCTCGCAATCATGCGCAAGGCGCCCGGCCCCGAGGATCCCGACACGCTCGAGCTGGTCGGCCGCGACGCCGTGGCCCTCATGGCCCTGGGCAAGAAAATCGCCGCCCGCAACCAGGCGCGCGCCGTCGTCGACAGCTACCGCCGCACCCTGGGCGAGGAGAACCCGCTCACGCAGCGAGCCCAGGCCCGTCTCGACGAGATCGCACCGCCGAAGCTGCGCCGCGCGACATCCTAGCGCGCGTGCTGACGGAGGCGTCGCTCGCGGCTGCCACGCACGAACTCGCCTCGCGGGACGCGGATCTGGCAGGCATCGTCGAGCGGCATGGTCTGCCGCCGTTGTGGGACCGGCCGCCGGGCTTCGGCACGCTGGTCCATCTCATCCTCGAGCAGCAGGTCTCTATCGCATCGGCCCAGGCCGCCTTCGACCGGCTGACCTCGCGCATTGGCGCACCGGCGCCGGGCGCGATCCTGCGGCTCACCGACGCCGAGTTGCTCGCTTTCGGATTCAGCCGCCAGAAGACCGCCTACGTCCGCGACCTGGCCCTGCTGGTCGACGAAGGCAGACTCGACATCGACGGCCTGGCCGGACTCGACGACCGGGAAGCCTGCAGCAGGCTGATCGCCGTCAAGGGCATCGGCGCCTGGACGGCCAACACGTATCTCCTCATGGCGCTGCTGCGACCCGACGTCTGGCCCGCGGCGGATATCGCGCTCGCCGCCGCCGTGGCCGACGTAAGGGGTTTCGCGGCTCGGCCGGGGCCGGACGAGATGGAGTCGATCGGGCAGGCATGGCGGCCGTGGCGATCGGTCGCCGCCCGCCTCCTGTGGCTCGACTATCTGGGCCGCCGCAAACGCTTGGTCGGGACGTTCGCCTAGGCCGCGGCCTACTCCACGACCGGCCGGTACGTGTTGATCACGACCCCGCTCGGAAATGCGAGCGTGTCTACAAGCTTGAGCGTTGCCCGCGGCGCCCCGCCGAAGAGCCGCTTCGTGCCGCCGCCGAGGATGATGGGATGGATCATGAGCCGGTATTCGTCGATCAGGTCGTGCGCGGAGAGGTAATCGATCAGCTCGCCGCTGCCGCCGATGAGGAGATCGCCGCCGTCGGGCTCCTTGAGCTTCCGCACCGCCGCCGCGACTTCGCCCTCAATGATCGTCGCGTTCCAGGTGGCGCTTCGCAGAGTGCGCGAGGCCACGAACTTGGGCATCGAGTTCATCTTCTCGCCGAACTCGCCGGTGCCTTCCATCGCGGGCCAGGCCGCCGCGAAACCCTCGTATGTCACGCGGCCCAGGAGCAGCGCCTCGCTGGCGATCAGCTCCTTCGACTTGAAGTCGGAAGCCTCGACGGACCAGAACGGCATCGCCCACTGGCCGGGCTCGTTGACATATCCGTCCAGCGTCACGTACGTGCTGGCCACAACCTTGCGCGGCATAAGAGCCTCCTTCGCGGGGATGCTACGCCGGGCCGCGGACTTTGGTCGTTCCGGCGCCACTTGTCTCACGGGTCCGTTCCCGAGGACGCCTCCCAACACCGTTCCCTGGGCGCGCGGTGCCGTTTCTGTGGTCTAATTCCGTCGTGGAAACGTCGCGCATCCGCTGTACGTGTTGTTGGCGGCCCCGCCATCGATGGACGGGGTCTGAGGCCGAGCGCGTCGCGATCTGACCAGCCGGCACAGACCCATCGGGGCCGCAGCTCAGCCAGTGCTGCGGCTTTTTGATTCCCCCCGTTCGATCGCCGGTCCGCAGCCGACTCGCCAGCCACGAAGCCCGTTTCCTTGGAGCCCTACAAATGACAGTCGCGACACGACATCGCACCGACCACAGTCCTGCCCCCAACGCCCAAATCGACTATTCCGACTCGATACTCGAGCTCGTCGGCAACACGCCCCTCGTCCGGCTGAACCATGTCACTCGCGACCTAGGACGCATCGAGCGCCAGCCGCTCGTGCTGGCCAAGCTCGAGATGCTCAACCCGGGCGGCTCGGTCAAGGACCGGATCGGCCTGCCCATGATCGAGGCTGCCGAACGAGCGGGGCTGCTCAAGCCAGGCGGCACCATCATCGAGCCGACGAGCGGCAATACCGGCCACGGGCTGGTCATCGCGGCCGTGCTCAAGGGGTATCGCTGCATCTTCGTCATGGCCGACAAGCA